>OJAZ01000250.1_pt1 | contig 28789 bp, 27 predicted proteins | sample 1589851 | NCBI WGS metagenome assembly OJAZ01 (sample SAMN05416792, study PRJEB24817) | seawater metagenome | isolation source: Sea water | place: Canada:Atlantic | collected 2013-07 | reverse complement strand
TACTTGCATGACATGCAAGGTGTCACAGGTTCGAGTCCCGTAGCGAGCACCATATACAGGTTCATTAAGAACCAATAAAGACCCGCAAGACCATATTAAACATGGGCTTGCGGGTTTTTTATTGCCTGTAACGTCCAATACAGCCTAATGACATCCAGTAAAAAAAGCGGTATCGTAAGCGGTACTGGTTTCAATTACATAGTCTGGTACCGCTTTATGGCTAAAGTCACTCCTCTTTCAAGCACTGCTGTTAAACAAGCTCTATCTAATTCCAAAGTTAAAGAATCTCATGTTAATGGGAAAGTTCATAAATTACGTGATGGTGATGGATTACATCTAAGAATTAGACCCAATGGCTCTATGTCTTGGGTATTAGATTATGTACAACCCTATACAAAAAAAAGAATAAGTATCAGTTTTGGTACCTACCCCGAAGTATCCTTAGCTCAAGCAAGAAAAAAACGCACTGAAGCTAAAGAACTCCTAGCGCAAGATATAGATCCCAAAGAACAACGAGACGATAAACATCGTGAACAAACCCTTGCTGCCAGTCATACCTTAAAAAGTGTGGCTACCGATTGGTTTGAGATTAAGAAAACAACCATTGCAGAAAATACCGCAACAAGCTTATGGCGAAAGTTTGAAAATCATGTATTTCCTAAGCTAGGCCACCGCCCTATTGATAAAATCTTAGCGCCTGAAGCTATTGAAGCATTGAAGCCATTAGCAGCTAAAGGTAATTTAGAAACTACAGGAAAAATAATAGGTCACTTAAACAATATTATGACTCATGCGGTCAATACAGGGATATTACATCATAATCCTTTATCAGGTATTCGTAGTGCCTTTCAAACGCCTAAAGCAACTAATATGGCAACCATTAAGCCATGTGAACTTGGCAAGCTAATAAATGATTTAAGTTACGCCAGTATCAAGTTAGTTACGCGATGTTTAATTGAATGGCAGTTGCATACCATGACCCGCCCTAGTGAAAGTGCAAAAGCAAAATGGTCAGAAATTGATTTAGAAAATAAGCTTTGGACTATACCTGCCGAACGTATGAAAATGAGATTAGAGCATAAAGTACCTTTAACCCCACAAACAATTGACATCTTAGCCCGTTTAAAACCTCTTAGTGGTGAGAGAGAACACCTATTCACTTCTTACATGAATCATAATAAGCACTGTAATGTTGAATCAGCTAATAAAGCATTAAGCCGTATGGGTTATAAAAACAAGTTAGTGGCTCATGGTTTACGCGCTTTAGCCAGTACAACACTAAATGAACAAGGTTTTGATCCGGATGTTATTGAAGCAGCTCTATCACATGTTGATAAAAATGAAGTTAGAAGAGCTTATAACCGTGCTGAATATCTTGAACGTAGACGTAGTTTAATGGTTTGGTGGTCAGAGCATATTGAAAACTCTTCAAAGGGGATTATGAGCTTGCCATCAGGTATTAAAAATTTAAAAGTTGTGGGAAGTTAGTGGCTGAGCATATTTTTACTTTTCTTCTTCTAAAGTAGCGTATTGCAAAATATAACAATACGCTACTATATAACTACCTAATTACTTACATGCTCCTGGCACACGACATGCGCAACTTGAAGGGGCATGGCAAGCATGATCTTCACAACGTGCAGCTTCACTAGCTTCATTACCAAATAAAATTGAAGTAGGGAATGTACCGAAGTGAGCTTCGTACAGTACTAAAGTTTCATCAAAAGCACTCTGTAAATCGGCCTGATCTTTCTCCCCTGCCAAGCCAAAATAAGGGTAATGATGAATAAAATACCCAAACACTTGTTGGCAATCATTATAATAAGATGCTGTATCTAAAATATGCTCATGCCAAAATTTATCAACTAACTTACTCGGCACTAATGCAACTTTTGGATAAAGTTTTTTTAGCGATAGAAACTTTATATATTCAGCTTCAGCATAATCACATAGCTCATCACTCCAACTTGCTTCTGCTGACTTACTAAGTTTCCATTTCAGCTTGTCAAAGTTAAGTAACTTAACTAACGGGTGAATTTGTTCATCGATATAGTCACTGATAGCTGCTACAGGGTTAACACTATGTTGCTCAGTTTGAGTTAACTGCATACTATGCTCCTTGCTTTTCCTGTTTTTGGTTACTGCGATTACCATGAACCTGACCATTTTGACGGTTAGTACCTGGTGTACCTTTGTTAGGATTCTTTTGATTAGCGGTATTATCTTGTGGTTTTATTTTGTTTTTCATAACATTCTCTCTAAAGTAAAATTTAAAATTATGTAACGGATGTTCGTTACCTTCGTTTCAAAAAACGTTCTAAATTTTTTCTCTGTAAAAGAAGCTCAGGTATATAGCCAAGCTGTTCGCGTTTGAATATCAAACGATAGGCCCCTAACTTAAAGCGAATAAGGCCCTTGGCACAAACTAACCGTTTGCCGCCAATATGTTGATAGTCTTCACCATGGTTGAGTTTATTTTGAATTGAAAGCGCACGTTGAAAATAGTGGCTTTTTACAATAATTGGATAAGGTTTAAATAATTTATTAAGTGTTGTCATTACAAGCTCCTGTTGAGTAACTGGAGCTATAATGATTTTGTTCCCGGAACTACCAAGGGCTTTTTTAAACTTTATCTAATTTTTGTTGAATATAGTCCCAGGCTTGCTTTGTCTCATATTCCTCGGCTTTTATTCTTTTATTTAGTGATTCAACAATAGGCAGCCTAATCAAAGAGTTGTGCTCTAAACTTTTCAATTGCTCTTTTGCATTCTGATATTCTTTCTTTGCAAATAACTGTTCAGCTCTTTCATAACTATCCATGTACTCCTTCCATGGAATATCTTTTCCATATAGTTGCAACATAGGTGATAAGTCATATTTATTATCGAGATTACTTCCAAATGGAGAAGGTAGTTTATCTGCAAACAGGTCAAACTCAAGAGAGTGAATATATTCAATTATTTCATCAATTCTTTCTCTGACAACTCCTAAACAGAAAAACTCTAAGTATTGCTGTTTGGTTTGTTTTTCAAGTATCGAGAGGTCAATTTTTTCCTGTGTTCTTCTAACTTTATCATAACGTTGAAACAGTTTTTTTGTTTCACCTGTCCCGATTAAATACAGTAAACATAGTGCATTATAAATAGTATTTTTATTACCTGAAATAACCATATAATCTGCAGGAGAATCACCTATTTTCATTGTTTTAATTACACGTTTTCTAAACTTATTTTTGTCAACCGTATCGCCATCACGCACCTTAGTAAATACATTTTGTAAAGCACCATTCAAACCTTTTGGGAGAGATACGTCCTGTGAACTTCCGCTTTCACCCAAAAATGTTCTAGCATGTTCATTCATTGGTGAGCCTTCAAATTCCATATCCATCACCCAGCCTTACAGATCAAGTCTCTAATATCATATTCAGACATTTTGATAGATGCTTCTTTTCTTATAATTTTCACAGCGTCCCCCCCACGATAACAGGAGTATTTTTCATTTTGTGTATTCCAAGAATTCCTTCTCATAACAAACTGCCTGTTATATCGTTTGTATACGTAATCTATAACGCCCAAACACTGGCCAATATATATAGCTTCCAGCTTGGTTAAAGACCAATTACCGAGTGGGTTAGTTTCATCCTCTCTCACCTCATCACAAAGCATAGGCAAGTCCAATATAGGTTTCCTTTCGATAGTATAAACTGCTAAGCACTCACCTAATTCTATAAATTCTTTTTTACTAAATAGAGCAAATTCAGCTTCACTAGCATCTTTTAAATGAGAACAATCATCAACCAAAGCCTCTTTAGCCAAAGATGGCTGAGTCAATAAAATCAAGAAGAATATAAATAAAAACTTCATTCTGCTAACCCTCTTTTACAAAATCTAAATGCTCTACCAACAATAACAATAGTGATAATGTAGAAGGAAGCACTAAAAACATCAGCTGCGACACTATTTGATAATTGTTGAAATATTGCATCGGCCTGAACTAATGAACCTAATGAAGAAGCATAAATAGTCATTAGAATTATGAATAAAATAATTAATTTAAGTAAGTTAAAAACAATACTATTAACCGCATTAGACAACATCGATAACTTATAACGTTTCAGGCCAGTCGAACCTTTGAGTTTATATAGTCCACGTAATTGAATAAATAGCATAACTAAAATCGTTATGTCCCTCATTTTTTCAATTAAGGTTACATTTGAAACCCAACCGATACCTTTTACAAACTCTTTGCTTGCTGAGCTATCTTCTAGCAAAAGTAAGTAAATTAGGTAACATGAAACTAATAAACTAATAATATGAATGGCAGACTGAAAATAGCTAATAGTGACATGCCTATAAAAATAAACTCCTTTAGGGTCAAATAACCTTAACTTCTTTCTTTGTCCCTCAATAAACTCAACTTCTCGATCAATAATTTTGAATGAGGCTTCATCCTTTACCTCTGTAGTTGGTGGGATAGATTTTAAACTGTCTTGAAACTCCTTTTGTTCTGTAGACGTTGTGTCTTCTTCATTTATAACAAAGTTAGGTTCATATGTAGATTCACCATTCATGGTAATTAATTCCTTTGTACTGCTAATAATAATTCTGGTAGGTAATGTTTGTTCGATGTTGATTACGGCTTATTTCTTCAGTAATTACTTGATAACCGGTTAATTTTGCAGTCATCAACATTAGGTTTAAAGATTTTTTTTACCAAACTTCTAATAGTAGTGTCATCACTAAAATCAAACCTATTTGAGTCATCTGTATTTGCCGAAACATCAAACGGTACCACCCACAGGTTTAACTCATCTGAAAAATCAAAACTATGTTTAATTGCTTTAGTAAATTTATCAGTTTTTGGATAAATAAGAACTAGGTTACCTTTACCGTTTAAATACTTATGGCCGTAGGCAAACATTTGATAGAAGTCACTTTGTGATAAACCATATTTGTCACTACCATTATCGAGGTTTGCATCGAGTAACTTCCATTTCGTATCAAGCACTAGTCGATTAGTGTCACCCTCCTTTATCAGGAAGTCTGGCTTTAGGTTAAACCACTCATTATCTTCATGCTGAACTAAATATTCAGAGCGAGCTTGTTCTTCTAATGAATAGTTATCTTGTAACTGACTTCTAATAACATTTCCAACATAAGACTCAAATATGTCATGCATAGGAAATAGCAAAGATATGGCATTTGCATTGCCTTTCATAGCAAGTGGGGTCATGCCCTCTAATATCAACTTAGCCCAAGCTAACGGCGTTTGATAATAACTCATGCCTCTATTAAGCTTCACCTGAGCAAAGTCTTGTTTTATGTTACGACTCACCGGAATATCATTAAAGGCAAAAGATAACTCACGACACAAACGCTGGTGAGCATTATTCTTCGAATAATTAGCTATTTTGTTTAATGCCGTATGGATTAATCGATTAGCAGGCCTATCTAGTAGATACTCGTCATATTCAACATAGAACTTATGCTTGTTAACTAAATTGTGTTTCAACTGCATTGAAGTTAACAACTTACCTTTTAAAAAAAGTAAGTTATCTTGTTGGCTAACATAATCTGAGCGTAATCCTCGTTTAACTAACTGATTAACACTCTGTAAGAATTGACGAATAAACACCTCAAATAATGGCATTTTATGTTGATTAACTTGAGCATCTGCCGACTCAATATGACGAAAGCCATTCATTGTTTTCAACATATTAAGTAGGGACATACGAGAATTAGCTATTGTTTGTTTATCAGCTGTTGCCTCATTAGATACTTTCCCTACTTTAGGCAATACTTCTATTTGTTCTCCATTAGGTATTTGAATTACACCTACATAGTGTTTCAACTGTAAAGCACGCTCTCCGTTATATGATCGCAAACGAAGAAAGTTCTTCATTTCAGATGCTTGGTTAAGACATAAAGACTCTAGATATTTAAAAGCATCAACAGATATCTTGGCACATCGATTATCTGATACAACGCTACTTAAAAAGCCATATTCAAAAACAGTAATAACTTTACTATTCATATGTTCAACTACTCTCCAGGCTCGTCTGGAGATTTAACGGTAGGTTCACCAGTAATAATATACGTAAATGCCTTTTCATTGCTAAAGGCAGCTTTATTTAACCGATAGCGTGCAGTGCTTTGCAGATAGTTATCATCTTTGTACGTACTACCAAAAAGTGATTTCAATTTTTTGTCATCCAGTTTTTCTTTGATGACAAATTGATAATCTTCAGTTGTTTTTTGATTATCACCAAGTACTAATCGAATTTTCTCCCAATCTTCAAAGAAGTACTCTTCTAACAACGGCAATATTTTATTTTGAAAAATAGATTGTAGTGCTTGCCAAGCTTCGGCCTCATTACCAGCATCACAAGCTTCTTTAACTGGAATAAAAAACGCATGACCTAATGTATGCTCTCTATCGTAAAGCGTTTCAATTCGTTCATTCATTATCCTCAGAAGTTCATCAACCTTGACACCTTTCACTGTACAATTTCTAAGCACACTTAAATCAGGCATCATTTCAATAAAGTCAAAGCGACGGCGTAATGCTGTATCCATCATAGCTAACGATCTATCGGCCGTATTCATAGTACCGATTAAATGTAGGTTATCAGGTACTGAAAAGGGTTTACCCGAATGAGGTAAAGTCAAACTCAGCGCTTCTAAATTACAATTACCTGACCGTTTTGACGGTTCAATAAGTGTGATAAGTTCACCAAATATTTTAGATATATTTCCACGGTTTATTTCATCAATAATCAGCACGTAATTATCTTTACGTTGATTTCCTTCATCTTCAACAGACGAAACACTTACATCATGTTTAGCTAAATGCTGAACAACATCGACTACTGATAACCGAGTTAGTGGATAGCACGTAGGCAGGTTAAATTGCTTGTTACCATTCAGCTCTTTAAAGTCGACAGAAAATCCTTTACTCAACCAATGTATAGGAATTTGGTGTTGATAATCATTTCGAGATGGAAGGCCCGTTTCTTCATATTTGTATTGTCCGGTCACTACTCCCACCGCCTCAACAGAGGTATTGCTGTCGATACAAAGAACTATATCCCCTACACTTACTTCTTTTGAAAAATAGGTAAGTGTATTTTGATTATTACTTCCTTGAGATAGGTAATATTCATTTCGTGTTTCATGAGATAAATCACCAGTATCACCCCATCCAATAGCAGCTATGCTATTTTCTAAACAATACGTTTTAGCAGAGTTACTTTGAGTTCCTTCTAGGGAGAGTTTCCAAACTCTCCCATCTAGATTAACGCCACTTTCAGCGCCTAAATTTAAAGGAGTAGCATCTTCACAGATACTTTTAAATACACCATTTTCGGTCGCATAAGTTACTCCTCCGAAGTCGGTTTCCCTTGCTTTTAAGCCTTCTACAAATTCTTCATAACCGTAACTCTGATGAAAAGTTACAAAGCGAATACGTTTTTCCAGTACTAATCTCTCGTATTCATCTTTTAAAGCGGCCCTATCATTACCCCATTCAAAATCTGGGGCTGCTGCTCTAACCGCAGCTTCAGTAGTATGATATGTTTTACCCGTCCCAGGAGGACCATAAAGGATTTGATTTAATGGAGGCATAATTCTTTCTTCTTTCTTTATAATATATGGGGAATCAGGCTCTGAAGCAGTATCAACAGAGGAAACAAAGTTTGCATCACCATAATCTTTAATAATTCGCTTCATATCACTTTCAAGTTTCGCTTTATCCAGCGGCTTATCTATTTCATAAACTCCACAAATAAAGCTCTTACTATATGTATCATCAGACTGCCCATACTTTTCTTTTAGGTATTCACTAGTAGTTTGCTTATCTGATATATTCCATGAGCTTTCTGGAGGGTTTGTTTTACTAATTCCATAAGAAAGTACCAAACAATTGAGCTCTTTATATAAAAGCAATACCGGATAAATCCCCTTTTGAACCTCTTCACCGTCCTTCAAAAATGCAATCCATGGCACCTTAGCTAAAGCTCCTTGACCAAAGCTCGCTTTAACCTTTAGACCCTTATAGGTTTTAGGGTAATGTTTAGTTTTTTGATTACCGGACTTAGCATCCTCAATAAACTGTTCAGCAATTTTAATAATGCTTGATTCTTTTTCAACGATTTCAAACCCAGCTTTATTAAGAACTTTAAAATTTGCTGACTTTAAGCCTCCACTGAAAAACTTCCTATCTAATACACTACCGTTAGCAAATTCGTTAGCCCAAGACACAACAAGTTTTGGTGGGTACGTTTTTCCTTCAAAAAGCACATCATACGTAGAAGAATGAGCTCCTTTTTCAATTCCTTCACTATCGATTCTGGCAATCGCCTTTAACAAATGTTCTTTAGTTATATTATTAGGTACAGCTGACATGAAACCACCAATTTTATTGTTTTAATATTAAAGAGCCTATTATTCAGAAAATAAAGCTGTTGCTTTTTCTGTTAATACTTCTAACGCAGAGTCGAATAAAGGGCCAATATATTCTGACGCTTGATCAGCTAAAGCTTCACCAGAATCTGATGCGACTTTATTGCCAACTTTCTTCAGCATTCCTTTTAAGAAACCTCTTAATGATGTATCCGTAGGCACAGCGCCAGCTGCCGTCATTACCCTTTTCAACTCTTCTTTGTTTTCATCTGATACAAAAGCTTCAGTTAATGCAGAAATAGCCTCTAGACCTAATTTAATAATATTGGGGGAGAACGAGCCATCAGATACATAGCCGAGCTTTTGAACTTTGTTTCTTAGGTGGTCAGATACCAGAGGGTTTTCAACTTCAAGAATAAATAGCTCTCCGTCTTTTTGTATAAGGGGTCTTTTCAGTAGTTCTTTTACCTTTGCATCAAGATCGTCAGTAGAAGACCGTCTTAGCTCCCGATCATAAATCAAACCACGAGCTTTTGAGCGAGTCACTCTTAGTTTTGAAACCAACTCATATACTTCAGGGTTGTCATCTATAGCTTTTACTTGTTCTAATACATTTAGAACAATGAGCTCTACTTCATTCTTAGGTAATGCGCCAAACGCGGGGGATGTATAGCTTTCTAAAAAATACTTTAGTGCTGCTTTAGACTCAGCCTCACTAAGTGTATTTACAATATTATCAAGATCCATTTGTATTCCTTTCTTCTTATTATGTTTTAAACTGATTCTTTTATCTTGTCTCTAAAGGATTCTTCAACGCCAGCATGAAATTTATCGTCTTCAGGAAAGCAGCGCATATAGCCTTTTTCACTGAGCGATAACCATAACTCTAATGCTAAACCGGTTGCCCTTCCTTGCTCGGTATCTATGCCTTTTAAATACTCAGCTGGCATTTCAACAAAGTCAGATACTATCCACGAGCCAACTGACGGAAAGCTAACGCCGCCGTACCTTTCAGAAAAATTATAATCTAGTAACTTAGTACCTTCACAGATATCACCTAACCAATTGTCATCTACAACTTTACCTGCTACTGACAAGCCATGTTTGTATAACAATGCACAGCAAGCGGTGAAGTAAGCACGAGACTTCCAGTAACTAATTCTCCAGTTACCTAACAAATGATATTTGTATATTTCGCGCTGATTGATTTCACCAATCGGCTCTGCAATTACGAATAACGAATCATTAAATTCATGTGTCGACTTTTTATTAACCGTTAATGCATAAGCTGATAACTTATTAGCATCAGTATTCATTAACAATTCAGTTAGGTATAAATCAAAGTCTTCAGGGTATTTATAAAAATCAGGAATGTTATAAATTTCGGTAGAGCTGCCTTCTAGCCAGTCTTTATTGACACCAAACAGTTTGACGGCATCGGTAATGATTTCTGGGGTAAGTTTTTTTAGTAGCTCTTCATCAGTAGCGCATGTAGGGATATTTAAGCCATGACCGAAGAATTCTTCAATTTGATTACGGTGAACACCGTGAGATTCAAATAAAGCGATAAAGCGAGTCGCTATTGTCTTTGCTTTAATTTCAACTTCGCCAAATTTTTTATCATCTTTAATTTCTTTTTCTGAAGAGGCTTTCCAGAAGAATTTGTAAATAGTGATCACTGCCACACAGATCCCAAAAGTCCATTTTAATAATTCTTTAATATCCATATTTATTACCTAGTTTAATTACAGTTTTTGTCTAGGCTCGTAAATTTGCTCTACTGTTTCCAAAAGTGCTGTTAGTTCAGGATCGGTTTTAGCTGCCACTTCACCGAAACATAACGCCTTGAAATACGCATCTCTTTCTGATTTTTTAAACCTTTCGCATCTAACCTTTTCTTTTTCAAGAACTGCACGAGGGTCTGTAACTCCGTTTAAAACAGGTGCAAGCCATGACTCGTTAAATCTTTTTAAACGTTTATTTACTCTAGTTAGTACTTTAAACGTTCTATTCCAGGTATCCGCTTTTTCATAACTAGGATCGCCAGTTGCTACAATATCAATCGTCATGATTAGCTTTTCTAAAAATTTTGTTGATGTTGCTTCTAAAGAAATCACCTCAGTTGGATGATATGGGAAAAAAGCTAATGTACGCGTATTTTCATATTCAAGTACATCCAACTCACCTTTAGCTTTTTCATTACACTTTTGACAACAAGGGATGAGGTTATCAAAATCAACGGCTAAGAAGGGGTAATGTTTTTTAGGTAAAAAGTGATCATAAGACGCTCTCCATTGCTTCTCATCCTCACTCTCAGCACCTTCATCCGGTTCAATATCTCTTTCTTCCATCATTTCTTCAGTACCGCAAAAGCAACATACAATATTGTTGTCGTTTTTATAGCATTCATAATGTTCATCCATTGAAGGATTACCAACCGCAGCTGTCTTATAGCAAACTAAATCAATAGTTGTGGCATATAAATACCCACCTAATTTCTTAACAGCTCCCCATAGAACTTTGTGTTCATCTGCTGGACGAAGTATTCCAACCCTAGTGCTGGAAAAATAAGCATGATAATTAAGATGATTGTTATAAATATCTTGAAAAGTATTTTGATGTGGAACTTGAAGTTCATTAAACCGCGTAAATACATTCTGAAAACGTGTTTTAGTTTCTCCACTAGCATCTAACACTGGGATAAACGAAGTAACGAAACAATCATCAAATACATTCCCATTAAATAGCCGAGTATAGAAATCTTTATGAATGGTATCTAGCCAATATAGACCTGGGTCTGCTGGTTTAGTTACTGACCAAAGCATTAATCTTCCCCTTGGTCATCAGCTGATGATTTATCCGCAATTATATTACGTATTTTGTTACGTCTAAAGTTCAACTCAAATGAATCACCAAATGGTTCGAGTTTATCTAATGCATCTTCGTCACTTAATTCTTCAGTGTCATATTCATTAAGGATTGCTCGTATCTCTTGTAAAGGCTTTTTAGAAATCAAGACATCTAAGTCAAAAACAGAAGTTAATAGCGTATCGAACGATGCTCCATAGGTTTCAAGATCGACGCTTCCAATTGCTACATTGCCCATTTCATTTTTATCGAAATGCAAAACTCTCTCAGATGCACAAGCAGATAAGATAAATGGCGAATGGGTAGAAATCATAATTTCTGTATTATCATTTTTTACATATTGAGAAATTAGATTAATAAACTCAATTCGCCACTCAGGATTAAAATGACTTTCTGGTTCATCTAATATGAACAAGGTTTGTTTGTCTTCAAATAGAGTCAGCGCAGCAATTATCTGGATTAATTGATGCTCACCATCACTTAGCCTGTCATAAAGTGTTTCAACATTTGGCTTAAGCAATTTAATTTTAGTATTGGTTATACGTAGGGGTGAATAACCACCTGAAACATTAGCTACATTTCGTTCAAATTGACTAGACTTTAAAGTTCTTTTTTCATCCGGACTCCAGCGTTTAGCAGACATTAACGTCAAAAATAGTAGCTTTTCAAAAAATATAGAACGATCCGAATATAGACTTTCTAATACCTCGTAAAAGTCATGGTCTACTTTAAATGCTAATACGCCATTATATGTTTCGTCGTTAAAGCGCTCATGATTTGATGATAATGAAATTAAGCGTTTAACCTCATCCCTTATTGAATCGATGCCTCTATAGTCAGCTAAACGTAGATCTAGTTCAAAATAGGTTAGCGCCTCTATATTCAACTCATTTTTTAAAAAGTCTTTAAATTTTTGATGTCCACTGACAAATAAAGAAATAAACACTAATTGATTAGTTGAGTGCTCTGAATATAAACCCAAAGGCAAACTAGGATTTATTGACGTTAATGATTGGTCACTATCATAACCTTCTTCTAGATTATAAGGTTCTTCAAACATAGACGGATGATTACGTTGTATTTTTTCCATGTAATCACAAATATCTTGGCGTATTTTATCATCAAGAGCTGTTTCACGTCCTTCCAATAAAGCAAATAGCTTGTCATAGTTTTTATAGAAAGTAGCTTGTTTTTGTAAAACGCTAAAGAAGGACAACTGGTTTTTGGAAAAAACTGAACTTAATCCTTGGTTGTGTCCTGAAGAGTAAGCCACAATATTATCAGGTAGATATTCAGATATATGTGTATTCAAAGGGGAATACCCTCTACCGTCCTCAGAGGTTATTAAAAGAGCATCATTTTCAAATATCTCAGGTCTGCCTTGATTACTTTTTAACTTTACTCTAATACAAGTATTGTTACGGCTAAGTTCATAGTCCAATTCAAACTCATAATTTAAATCATCTTTGCATATATATTGGTTATTAAAAAAACGTTCTATATAGCAAAATATATCTGCGATGAGCTCTATTAAATTTGATTTTCCTGATCCATTTAAGCCAACCAAACAAAGCGGAGAATAACCACTTTTATTATCTTTAAATTCATATTCAAATGGTTTTTTTTCGGTGCCTTCAATTGATTTATATGTTCCAACTATCTTAATGCTGCGTAGTTTCATTTTTTAGCTTTCTTCCTTGGTTTTTGTAGCTCTGCTTGTTCCTTGATTCGAGTGAGTAACTCAATGGCAGGTTCATCGTTTTCATCTTGTGTAACAAGCTCACCACGGAAAGCTTTAGCTAAAATAGATTGAGTTAAACGATTTGTATGATCTTTCGCTTTGAGATACTTCTTTTCTACTTTAGTAGCATTTTCAAACATAGCTTCAAATCGTCTAACAATTTCTTTTTGTTTTTTTAGGCTAGGATAGGGAATATTAAAATTCTTTATAACACTCATATTAATTCTTGGAGCGGCATTTCCGATAGTTAATGATTTAATAGGATCGGTGATTAGTGGTGAATTTAATACAATAGTTAAGTACTGAGGGTCAATTTTCTCTCCAGCTCTCATCACCAACATTCGTTGACCTAAACACAATTCAACTCCTTCTGGAACTTGGCATGCAATACCTAAAATAGCTCCTTCCCTGCTATAAAGAATATCACCGGCTTTTGGTTCCAACCGCTTTGTTCGCTCAATATACGTTTCCTGACTAACATTTTTTTGCTCGGTTAAATCTAAATTAAATGGCTTAAGTGCAGTTGTACGGACGCATATTTTACCTTCAGCGGTCCATTTTGGGGTCGAATGAGGACAGTCTGCAATATTAGATAATAAACTAACTAAAGGTGAGTTATTCCAAGAATCTATATTTTCACCTATTAACTCACCCGAAGTTGCTGCAGCCAGAACGGATTGGCGGAAGCGTTTTAAGATGTTGGGGATTTTGTCAAGCCGTGCTTGAGCAGCATTAACTTTGGCTAATATGGAATCAAGCTTATCGACTATACGAGCTTGTTCGTTTAATGGAGGTATAGGAAAGTCGAATAATGCCAATTTCTTTCTCGTTATTCGACGACGTGTTGTCCCTGATGCTTGCATATCAACCAAATTACGTATTGTTGGTGAATTAACCCAGTACATAAATAACTTATTCTTTAATGCTGAACTATCTGTTAAACGAACTAAACATACATCTACAACTGTAACCGCATCATTTGATAGTTCAGGAAAAAGACAAGCTCGGCCAAGAGGATCTGGCATTCGTGCAATCAATACATCCCCTTCTTTTAATAAAGTACAACGTAACCTATTGGTTTGCTCAATGTTCATGAAACGATTAGATTTATTTATGAATTTTCCATCTCCTATGTCAGCAAGTTGTATTAACCTAACGTCACCATTCGGATCTTGGTCTTTTGATTCGACCCAATCACCATCCGATACAATCCCATCTAAAGAAGTTATTCCAGATAGGTTTGCAAATGCCCACCCTATAGGTAAAACACTCACGAAGTCACCCCATCACTTTCTTCTGCACCTAATTCTACCAAAATAGATTTTAGCTCTAACATCGCACCAGCCATTTCTTCTATCGCCTCGTTAATTAATACTTCCGGCTCTGGCAAAGTACTGGCATCTTCAGCGCTGTCATTACGGATCCAAGTTAAATCAAGCGAATCATCTTTTTTGGCGATTTCTTCACGGCTATAACAGCGTAAACGACAACCGTCGGCATCACCTTTATGCCCGGTTATAAATTTAGCGCGAGCTTTTTCATCAACCATTGTTAAGTTATTGCCTACAGCATCGAAAAAATCATTAAAATGATCACGGCTAAGTACTGTACGTTTACCAAACATTGGCATGTTAGAGCGTAAATCGTAAACCCACACATTTTTGGTCTGTTTTTTGTCTTGTACTTTACCTTTTGCAGTTACTTTTGGTTTCGAGAAAAATAGTACGTTAGTTTTAACGCCTGCGGCATAAAAAATACCGGTAGGTAAACGTAAAATGGTATGCAAATTACATTTTTCCATTAAGTCATTACGGATGGTTTTACCTATCCCACTTTCAAACAAAACATTGTCAGGTAATACTACCGCAGTGCGCCCACCAGGCTTCAACATTTTGTGGTACATAAGGTGTAAAAAGGCGAGTTGTTTATTACTGGTGTAATGTACTAAATCGTCACGGGTTGGCATACCGCCGCCCATTTTAGTACCAAAGGGGGGGTTAGCTAATATCAAATCTGCTGGCGGTAAGGCTTGCCCTTCGCTCGATAGGGTATCACCATATAAAATCCCAGCGTTTTCGTCATCAACCGCTAGGTCGTGCAACATTAGGTTCATCATCGCTAGGCGGCGAGTGTCTGGCACTAATTCCATACCATAAAAGGTCTTATGCTGATATTGGTCGTAAGCTTTTTCATCCAAAGTCATAACGTCGTTATGCTTTTTAATATGATGATGGGCACTAATTAAAAAGCCGCCTGTGCCCGCTGTAGGGTCAACTATGACATCGTCTAAGGTTGGGTTCATTAACTCAACCATAACGTTGATCAAGGTACGTGGGGTGAAGTATTGACCGGCACCTGATTTTTTCTCGCTGGCGTTAATTTCTAACAACCCTTCGTACATATCGCCCAAACCTTCTTCTTTGGCGCTGTACCAGTCGAGTTTGTCTACTTCGGTGACTAATTTACTTAAGGTGGCTGGTTTACGAATTACGGTACTAGCATTGGCGTAAATGGCTTTAGTGATTTGAGAGCCATGTGAGCCTAAGTGGATCAATAATAATTTATATTCTTCTAAACGCGAGGCGGCATCGTAATTTTCTAAGTCTTTCCAACGGTAACCTTTGGGTATACGTACTTCACCCGACTGGCTATCGGTTTCGGTATCGGTTTCTTGCACCATTTTTAAGAAGATAAGGTAAGTGAGTTCGTTAATGTATTCGTGATAAGTAACGCCGTCATCTCTTAATAAATTACATAGGTTCCAGAGTTTTGCGACTAATGCTTGGGTGCTCATTGTTACTGCCTTTTAACTTAAATTCGATCGGTTGGCTTTTACTTACTGATTTAACTTAAGTATTAAAAGCCTTCGATTGTGTTATGTTTGTTTCGCTTTATGGATTAGTTTACGCTGTCCATAGTGCTTGATTAAAGTCTGCCAATACCGTTGTTATCGGTTGTTCAAATAATTTATTTGCTCGCTTAATACCACCTAATTGCTGTTTAAATATGCCATTATCTAGCGCGACATCATCAACTATACTGGTAGCCTTCATTTGTTTAGCTATGGCTTGTAACCATTGTTTTTGTGGTTTTTTCCATTCTTGCTTTGCTAGTATTTTTTCAAGGGCGTTGTCTACTCTTGTTTCGAACGGCACTAGCGCTTCACCAATTGCTGCTTGGCGGATAAAACCAATAATGCGAGCGGCAATTTCTTCATTTTTAACTTCTTGCCACGCTGTACGGAGATCTTGTTCTCTAAATTTGTTTTTTTCAAGCTCAAATGCTAATTCTTTTAGGCTTTGGCGCGTTAATTCCCATGGTTTTTGAATAACTGTTTGAATAGCAACCAATCGGTTGCTGTTGGCATTAACAAAGTCGCTAAAAGACTGTAAATAGTCTTCTGGTTTTTGGCCGTCACCATAACCATGAGTAATGTCAGTTACTTCATCTTGATGCTCTGATATTACTATGGGCTTTGTTCCGGATGCTCCGCCAGTTACTCTCATATCAAGTAATTCACCAAGACCCGGATGGTTAGTAAACCACTGAGCAACATCTTCTAACTTCATTGCTTTAAGTTCTTCAGCGAACTCTTGCGGCGGCTTACCAACAATACGCTCAAAGTTGTCGGCTTGAACGTCTGATAAATGACGTTTTTTACTTTGTAACTTAGCTAAGAATTGGTTTTTCGCCAGCTGTTGTAATTCAGGCGCTGATGATTGCAACATTTCATGTTCAAGCTCTGAGAAAGTAATATCTACTTTTGTCACTACTGGCTTCATGCCATTAACTTGTTCAAGCTGCTTATAAATATCAACCGCGTCGTAAATACGAAAGGTTTCTTTACCAATTTCATCACAGCGGCGTGTCGCACGACCTAACATTTGTTCAAACAAAATACGGCTATTAACTCGACGTAAAAACACTAAATTACAGATAGCGGGCACATCGATACCGGTAGTGAGTAAATCAACTGTTACAGCAATATTAGGTAGGCGGTCATTCTTATAACGTTTAATTTTTTCTAACGGTTTGTCACTAGCACCGGTAATTTTTTGAATAGCGTCGTCGTCAATTTCCCCGTGGTAGTTTTCACACGCCTTTTTAAAGGCTTCAACCACTTGGTCGGCATGTTTGTCGGTAACACAGAAAACTAAGGTTTTAGCTGGAGAATAAGGGTCGATAGCATCGCTTTCAATTAGCCATTTGGTTACTTCTTCAGTAAAGCTCGGAGATATTACTTTGCGGTTAAATTGTGAAACGTCAAAGTCTAATTCATCAGGAGTATTAAAGGTTTCAACATCATTGGTTTGAGCATCATATACCTGTACTTCTTCATTAACTTGGTAATGAATACCCTCCTCTGCCAACTTAGTATGAATTCGAATAGGTGGTAGGTGATCAGTTAAATGACCATCGATTACCGCATCGGTATAACTATAGCTATAAACTGGCTCACCAAAAATATCGACTGTGTGTAATGCTGGCGTTGCTGTTAAGCCTATTTTAAATGCGTCGAAGTATTCAATAACGGCACGATATTTTGATTGGTAATCTTTTTGATCACGAAATTCTATTTCGGTATCGCTGAGTTCTCTGTCGAGTAGGTACCCACGATGACATTCATCAACCACTATACAATCGTACTGGCCTACACCTGGTTTATTGTCGTTATCACCAGGATAAAGAATGCGTTTAACTAAACCTTGTACTGTTGCAACATGAACTTTGGTTTCATCTTCTGGCTTTTTACCTCCAGGTTTATTTATTTGCATACCCATGATATCGAAGGTATCAGAAAACGTTTGCAGGTTTTCCATACGTACTTCAGTAAAATCATCTGTTGCTTGTATGCCCAGCGCTGAACGGTCAACTAAAAATAAAATGCGACGAAAACGTTCAGACTTTAATAAACGATAAACTAAAGCAATACAGGTTTTGGTTTTACCCGTACCGGTGGCCATGGCCACTAACGCTTTGGACTCACCCTTCTTGATTGTATGTTCGATTGCCTGAATAGCATCAATTTGGTAATCACGAAGTTTTAAGTCATATGCAAAGTTCATATCACCAAGCTTTTTATCTGCTTGCTGAGGTGTTTGCTTTAAATATTTTTTTATCTCACTTGGAGAGTACCAACCTTTTAATGCTCTACGGCGATTGCTGTTATCACGAACATCAAAAAACCAAATTCCGCTTTCTTGTTCTAGCTGCTTTAAATAAGGACGGCCATTAGTCGCAAAAGTTAAAGGAACTTTAAATTCGTTCCATGTGTGTTCTATTTCAAAACAATCTTTAGGCTGTAATCCACTGGCGTAACGTTTTGCTTGGTCAATGGCTGAATAAACGTTTTTTCGACTACGTTTTGCTTCTATCGTTGCTACCGGCGTTAGACCAATAAACAATACATAATCTGCTGGCCCTGATTCAGTTGGCCATTCTGCTATGGCTTTGTTTTTGTTAAGTTCAGGTCGTGAGCCCGAGCCTTTTATTTTTTTACCATCAACTACTTTATCAGCGTATCTAATATTAGCGGTGTCAGCTATCCAACCAGCTTCGTTTAGCTGTTCGTCAATAATTATACGGGTAGCGTCTTCATCTAAATGGAAATTAGATTGCTCAACTTGCTTGATGATTGCTGTTTGCTTGTCTTTTTCTAATTGAGAGAAGTCGTTAATACGTTGAGTATTAGTTTCTGTAAATTGTTTACCTAATTCTTCAATCTTATTTTCTTGCTCTTGCGCAACAGATTCCCAAATGGCTTTTTCTTCAGCCATGGCATCAGCCCTTTGCTTTTCGGCAGTCGCTTTTTCTTCTGTTACTTGATTTAGTTGCTCGACCGCAGCAAGGCGGTCTGAGGACCGTTGTGATTCAACCTTTAGGGAATTAAACTTCTCTTCAAGTTCACGAACGTAGTCGGAAGGGTCAACTGGTTTTACAAAGGCTTTAAATTTGAAACCTTTGGCTTTATCTCCACCAAAGGTTATATGGTACCAACCACTTAATGCACAGCCTACTTGCATAGATTTAAGCGCATCTCTATGACTAGAAGATAGATATTCATGATTAGCAACATTGCCAAGTTTACGGATGCTATGAAAAGCGTCTTTAACATTCTCATTAAGTTTTAGGGTGTAATCTAAATCACGTAATAAGTCGATTTGCTTTACACTTTTACCAAATTCAACACCAACACGAGCAGCAACATTTTGTGCTAATGCTTCAGCAAGTTGCCGCATTTTGATCAGTGACGTATTTGGGTCTGAGGCATAGCATCGTTCAGCGGTTTCGGCTAAGCGAAATAACAACTCGTCATGCTGTTTTAAGAATTCAAAATTGCTGGTGAAAGAAGGCATATAACGTCCGTTTATTTTTCTTCGTATTTTGGTGGTTTGTATAAATAATTATGCACTGTTAAATTGCAGGAATTGTAACTAATTGTCAAACCAAATAGATAAGAAAACCAATTTAAATCAACATATTGATTAACTTTTAAATGAATAGCCTGTTAAGATATATGCGTCGAATTCCATAATTAACTTTAGATAAATTATGACCACGCCTATCCTTCTATCTAGATACCCAATAGTTGAGCATTGGTTGTCTGACAAAACTTAAACGTTTAACCCATTCACCCTACAATGAACATTAGGATTAGAGTGCTCTCGCGCTGTTCAGATAATCATAGTTTTATAGCTATGGTAAAGAAAAGGCTTAATTATGCCTACAATGAAGATGAATACCTTTGGCCACGCTAAGCAAATGACCATGATTACATTTCACACTATCAAAGTTCCAACCTGCAGATAACTTGTCTGAAATACACTCAAGTTGATTGGCCGTATATTCTTTCTGGCAACCGTTACAAAATGCCTTACCTAGTCCTTTAAACAATAATGAATTAGCTATGTTATTGAAACGGTCTAATTCTTCAGGGACAGTACAAGCAGCATTATTATCGGTATCTCTTTGGTTGACCCATTTTAGAATAATCCCATCTTGATTAAGTACATCAAATTCACTTACTGATGAAAGATCTTGCAAATAGGTAGTAACATCATGAGCATTAAATCTAAGTTCAGACTTTAAAGACTCATATGATGACTGATCATAACCCTGAGTCACTATGGTATTTGTGCAATTAGGTAGTGACTCCCATAATGCTAATAACTCGGTATGCTGACTTTTGATAGCTCTCGTGATATCAAAACTTTCATGCTTTTCAAATAAAATATTTAATCCAACCTTGGGCAAGGTATGAAATATAAGAATTGGCCAGAGTATAGTCCAAGCAAACATTCTCAACCCAAGCTCTTTAGTGCTGAGTTCCCCTTTGAAATCTGATTGTTTGACCCACTTACAAATTGGCATCAACGTTGAGACAAAAAATCCCAACAATAGATAAAGGTAAATAAACTTTATCATTCCATGTTCCTTAACTTTTCGGTCTTAATTAATCAATTTTAATATTCATTTGTAGTTAGTCAAAATTTCGTCAAACTAATAAATAACTTTTTTGAGCCAAAAGGCGCCGGGTTCTGGCATTGGTCTAAATGAGTTTTTCTTTAAACGACATACACTCATAGCTTCTAGTACAGAAATATAACCTTTGTAGTCATGCCCTCTAGTCGTTACTAATTGATCTCTTGTATTAATTTTTATGTCAGAAAAACAACCATCCAGGTGCCATATAAATCCACCTATAGAACGAATGAAGTCAACTTCTTCTTGAAATACTAATGAATAAACTAAATAAACTTTATTTCTTTCATTCTTACATAGTTGCTTGAGTAATTTTAATCGGTTGGATTTCTCTGTCTCACTACCAGAAATACAATCGTTTAATCTCCAAGGAAGTGCCGTTGTAGAATAATCATCAGCCATTTGCTTTATAATTTCTTTAGCTAAATTTCGCTTTTCATTAACAAGTGCAATAATCAACAACAATCCCCTCTAATAAAAAAGAGTACGGTAACATTTATTACTTGATTTTGTATTAATTCAATTGATTTATAACAATATTCCATGAATTTTTTTTGTGTTACTTTACTGAGGAGTATCAGTAATATTTAAGCAATAACACAAAAAGTAATATTAATATAAAATGGAATTATAAGGGTGAGTTTAATTGGTAGCCCACAATTAAAATCAGTGAGGATTTTAGTTACTCCTGTTAATGCCATCAAATTTCGCTTTAAATAAACGCATCCATCCAAGTACTACAAGCAACTAGTAAACAATTTAAAAAGACTGAAAAAAGTACTAGCAAAGTGCGTAGGTTATTTAGGTGCGCAAAACACCTAATTCTATATTTAACAAGGGCTAGAGAGAATAACGCAGTATTTGAAAAACTCCGTATAGATGCGCGAAGCCCTGTGAAACATTCCTTCATGTTGTGAATTACTTACTAAAAATACCCCCTTGAAAGGTATTTTAAGCAGACTTTTAGTTCGAGGATGATTCAATAGTACATTAGGACATAGCGGCTCTAGCTTGCAGCTCAGTAATCGTTTTTGATATTCCGTTAATATACCGGTCACTTTTCTTAAGCTAACTTTGTACCTGTGCAGTAGAAAATGATGGCTTGAGTAAGCCAAGTCCCACTAAACTATCTCCCCATTGCACTAAAGCTTCACGGCACAAGTTCATCGCAGTTGTTTGGATATAACTTTGGTCAAGTTTGCTGAGGCTATGATTTAGCAACAATTCACCAATGAGATAATCAACACCGTTTTCCAGCCAACTACTTCTCACATATTTTCGTATGTCATGTGCTGTCCACTCCCCTTTACCAATACTACTCATTAGACGGGAACTTACATTAGTGCTTTGCGGTTTACGCTTATTAGTCTTTTGTGGAAATAAGTACTTTGAACGATTAGTCCTATATTGGTAACGCCTATATGCTTTGAGCCATTCGATTGCGATGGGTGACAAAGGTAAAACGTGTGGCTTTTTTGTTTTAGTATCACTTGCCGGTATTCGCCAAAGGTAAGTCTTAAAATCAAAAGCATCCCATCGAGCATTAGTCGTTTCACCGATACGGGTTCCGTGTAGCAATAGCAAAACGTGCAATAGCTGACTCTGGATAGGAAGCTCATTCAATATTTTTAAGCAGCGTTTAAGCTTCACATCAGTTAATCTCCCAATTTTGGTTTCGGGTCGTTGATGGGTGAAATTAGCTATAGATAGTTTATCTACAGGATTCTTGCTTAACAGCTTTAGTTTGGTTGCCCATGTAAACATAGCATTAATTGTTACTAGCGCTAAGGCTATGGTTGAGAGCGCTAACTTACTTTGAATGGGGGTAAACCAGTGTTTGTCTATCTGCCCTTCATTTATTTCATCAATCACTAGGTGTGCTAAATAAGGCTTAATGTGATTAGTAATTAATGACACGGTTTGCTTGGCGGTCTTAACCTTAATTTGTTTGTTGCTCTTAGTGCGATTGATATACCATTCACATAACTCCTCCATCGTCGTAAGCTCATTATGCGCAAAATAATCATCTTGTAAGTGAATGTTTGGGATTGCTTGATGCGCGCGTTGAGCACTTATTTCAGGGTATTTACCAATACGTACTTTCTTGTCTTCACCATTTTTATATATGCGAACATAGAATACTCCTTTATCTCGATTAACTTTGCTGTAGTGAAAATATAGTGAAGTTTTAGGGTCACGTAATAGCGTGACCGTCACGCTATTTTTATTAAGCTTAATGGAGTTATTACTTATGGCCATTATTTGAAGGCTCATCTTCTACCCTTTTTAAATAATGGGTTATGTGCTTCAATCAAAGCAATAAAATCATCATTGAAACTTGCTTCATTACCGTCAAAACTGTTTTCTTTTATCTGTGTTTCATCAAGATAACTAGGCAATAAAAACCTTTTAGGACTTCCTTCTCTACTCATTATTCTTATAGCCAGCTCATCATTGCCAACTAATTGGGCAACTTTAGTTATGACGCGCCCATAACTGTATTTACAATAGGCTACTGACTTACTAAACGAGTTAGTTAACTCAACAGACTTTTCACGAACCACACTACGAGGTTTCACATTTTTTATTATCCTACGGTGGATTTTTTCGTGGGCACCAACAAAGTCACGGTCAGGATCAATTAACACGTCAAACTTAATTAGATGCTTACTTTTCCTTCGTAAGGTAAGTTCATGCCTTGTCCATTTACCATGCAAAGGGTGTGATTTAGGTAAGCCAAGTGCACGCCACTTCTCATAAATACACATAGATTTATGAGAGCCACTGTTACCTACATACTCAGTACCTGGGTATTTACCCTTTGGATTACGCGTAGGCGATTGCCCTCTTTTGGGATTATAATCACCTGCATAAAAAGATTTTTGAAAATAACGTAAGTTAAACTTCCCTGTGTAGTCATCTACAGCAATATCGACTTCAGTAATTTTACCTGTAAAGTGTGTGAGCAAAGCATATACAGGTAAAAAACCTCGTGGCGATACGTTAACGTAACGGCAACCTGCCCCTGTAAGTTCTAGCTGAAAAGTACCTTTATTTTCATCCCACTTTAAAGCGCCACAACAATCATTACTTTCATCAAGAGGGAATAATTTCACTCCATTTTTATGATGTCGAAGTGTTGCCTTTTGAGTAGAAATTACTATGCCAATCTCTCGCAACCATATTGATAACCAGCGTTTAACTTCAGTGATTTTCTGCTTATCTTTTATTGGAAAAACTACTTTGATTAGATCAATTAAAGACTTCCCATTTTCAGACTTAATATTCGGACAATGTGTCTGTATTAAGTACCCTATCCCATCAGAGCTAAACTCATTGCTTTCATTGACTTTATAGGATGTGATTGTCGGTAAGTATGATCCTGTTGTGATCTGGGTGGGTTTAAATGGTTGGTTCATTGTTACTGCTTTCATGATATTCCCCTTAAACCAATTCACTACGTTTAGCGACTAGCTCAGTAACGAGCTGTTTGATTTCATCAGGGGATTTACCGGCACAAAATCCTGATAATACAGCTTGGATTTCGTAGTCGATCCACCCCACAGCTCTAGCTCCACCTAAAGAGATAGATGAAGGCATAAGGCCTTCTTGGATTCGGGTATATAGGGTGGATTTTTTGAAGCCTGTTAATGCTAAAACTTCTGGTTTTCTAAGTATTCTTAATTGGATGTTATCAGCCATGTTAGATTCTCTTAAAGTTGAGTTGGAAACATGGTGAATAATATAAGTATGAAACGACGCAATACCCGTGGCTGCGTCGTTTATAAAATTTATTTTATTTTATTTTTGATTTGATCATAAAAAAAACGTACTGAGAGTTTGAAATCTAGTAAGTTATTAGGTGGCTCAGGCGATCCGTGTAATGTGCCGTCATCTGGTAACTCACTTAACTCTTCATCGGATAAATCTAAAAATGAATTTTCATTTAGGCTCAAGTCCTCCATAGCCATTTGATATAACCATTTATCTGCAGCATCGAGCCCTCTAGCTTTAACTCGAACTTTATTTCCTGCCTTTATTCTTTGTTCACAATCAAACGTATATGTTCCTATCGCCCACGCCTTTAATTCAATTAAATATTCATCAAGTAACCCAAGTTCTTCATGAGTTGCTTCTTGTGTTTTGAGCTTTCGTGCTTTTTGACCTATTTTAGACACAAACACATCTTTTATATTTGTTACTAATTTCATTTTAGCGAGTAATAAATCAACCGCCTTAGCACGATTAAACAAACCAGCTGCTTTTAGTTCATCTGAGAATTCTTTAAAATAAACCGAATCACGCTTAAAGCCGGTATTATCCAAATCAACTGAGCGAACATCCCCCATTAACAGCTTTTCATATATAAGGGCTTGTGTGAAAGCTAAACCTTTTTCCTCAGATGTATCATCATAGTTTTTGACAAAAGCATCCCTAGCTGACATTTCAGCTACACTGGCTAAAGAACCCGGGCTTAAGGGCTCACTGATAGATTTATGTACAGGCTTAATAAAAGTAACTAACGCATTAAGGTTGTCTTTTCTTTTATCTAGCCGATGCTTTTTTGTCAACTTAGTCATATTGTTAATATTATTTAGAGTTTATTAGCATTGAATGATAAAGCGAACGTCGCAACAGTACTACTGATTTACAAATGAGATGACCTTAAATCGGCTAAGTTCACGAGGGCGGTAATGATTGAATTTTTTATTGATAGCTCATAATCAGTCATATTATTTAGGGAACAAATCATCAAGCATACCTTTTTTTCTTGCACTATTGTAAGCCGCATTCCTTGCTTTTTTAAAATGGCTTCTTTTTGAGAACTCTTTGGCTGCATTTATAATATTTTCTTTATTTTCCTAATACCCATCTGGCTTACAAGTTGGTTTAATTAGGTCATTTAAAATACCTAATTCACTTGCTCTCTTGTGTGCTCCAACATATTTTGTAGAAAATTCCGAAATTGTTTTACATTCATTTGCAGCAGCTTTGATATTCGCTATATCAAACCAGTGTCCACTGGGTACTATTTTTCGAGTAAACAATTGATCTATAATTCCATTTTTTCTCGCTTGAAAAGAATGATGTTATTTAGTTTCAATTTCAAGTAACCATTGCAGTTAATCAACCTTTAGCTTTTTGGAGTGAATGAACGTAAACGTACACTGAAAGCTAAACAGTTTGAAATACCACCTGGTATATGTACGCCATCTTTAATCTCAATTTTTCCATCTTTATAAACAAGATCTGAATGATTGACTTCATTGTTTTCAGATTCATTTGAAACTTGGTAGGCCACATATATTCCCGTTCTAAGAAAAGCTGAACCAGGGCCAGGTTCAACATCCAGCAAAGGTAGATTGGACCATACAACATCATCTTCATTTTTGCCAAAAACATTAATTATCCCATCAACTAGGCCTGTCGCAACTTCTAAATAAGGTATACCATTTAAAACGTCTAGTGTTTCTAAACCTTCGACACCATTTACAATCCCTTTTACCTTATTATATGTTTCAGATAAGTCACTATCAATCTCTACTAGTTTAAGACCTAAATTCACAAAATCTCTAAATATAATATTTCTAAAAACGCCCCTATTGTCTATACCTGGAGCATAATTTTTATCTTTAACTTCAAACTCTACACCAGAAGAAATTTCTTTCCTATCATCTGTGTTTTGAGGGTTTCTTGTATTTATATCTATCTTAAGCAGCCCTTCATTATTACTTGTAAAATCAGGAAGGTCTTCAATAAACAGACTAATTAATGTTAAATCTAACCTTTTTTCTGGACTACCATCTGGGAATGGAATTTTTGCCATTGAAATATCGCTGGCAGACTTTAACTGGTAGACCTTACTTGCATCTGGATAGGCATCATCACCCAAATCAACAAATCCCAATCTTATTTCTCTTTGCTTTGTCATAACAACTTCTCCTTTGTAGGTTGTAACCAAATTCCATTAAGTTAATTTATTATTGTGAACCACTACCACCTAAAGCACTTAGCTTGAATTGCTCTAACTCCGCTCCTTGTTGTAGGCCATATTTTATAGGATTACTATCACGTTTTATTGCAAGTACATTTAAATCAACAAGTTCAATTAATGCAGACTCTATTTCAATAACAGAATAAGCAGACAATTGACCTTTCTTATTATCATCCAGAAGTTGTGCAATAGTTACCCAATAATAGTTTTGAGTGAACCAATGCCTTTTATTTAAAAAATATGTTACCAAATTTTTGCTAATAGATTTGTCAGAAATGGATATTACAACTTCTTCGTTTGATATATCGCTAGGCCTTTTATTGTATGCAATGCCAGCTTTTTGGACTGCTTGAGATATTTTAGTAGTAATTTTTTTACTCTCTGATATTCTTTTTGTTTCATCCCCTCCAGATATACTATCAACCAATAAATTATCCGATTGTAATGAAACCAATGTATCTTTTAGGCTTAGTATCGCTTCATCCTTTTGCTGTAAAGATAATTCTAATTTAGCTATTTTATTTCCGTTTCCGTCAGGAACTTTACCTATAATACTTTGCTGAGTATCTTTGTCAGTTTCGATAAGAAATATATACGCTATAAAGGCTATTGTTAAACAAATAACAAAACCAGAAAAGGCTCCAGGCCAAGTTCTGGGGAAGTGTACCTCTAAACCGGGGAGTTTGAATCCTTCAAATCTATTATCACTTTCTTCCACTGAATTAGTCCTTTAACTTAAAAAAAGTTTTTCATTGGTATTAAAGTAGCTTAAAATTTTAAATATGTAAATTTTCTAGTTTAACATTGAAGAAAGGTATGGAGATTAATGAAGTATTGCGAAAATTCAGCACTGAACGATTGCGCTACAAAGCAACGCTTGAGTTAGTTTAGGCGCCCAAATCGCCTAATTTAGATTCTGTGTTTAACGAAGTCCAATTATTAAGCCTTATATTGATTGTAATAATTATTTTTCTTTATTTTGCGCCTCTTCCTCTTTCATGTAGCAAGTAAGTGTAATGAATTCTACATCTTTAAGGTTTGATAAATACCTAGTTGATGGTGTGTCCCCTCTCCTATGTCCATATTATCTAGCCTCAAGGTTCGGCGTAATGCCTATACATGCTAAGTTTTTACTCTTTGAAGTAATGGCATAAACGCTTCTTTGTTTGTTCTGCCTGTATGTGAAGGGAAATATTTCTTCAAGCTTGCCAAGATTTGTTTAAAATTCTGTAAGCATGTTCGTGTGCTTTATGAAATTTATTTATCGTTCTAAATTTCCGGGCAACTTCAACAACACGCTCCTCAATCCTATACCCTCTGGGTTTAGAATTGTTATTATTTTCATCCATGAATCTATATCAAAAATTAGAAATAAAAAATTACTTATATTTTACTATCCTAGCACTTTAAATGAGCATAGTTCAGGAACACATCAATACTCCCCAACTTGCGGCAATAAGTATTAATACGGTAATAACTCCGAGGCCTAACCTTTTATCAAGGGCCTACAACCAAGTTTAGGGAATATGCAATTGTCTAACTATCACGGCAATGAAATCAAGTTGGCTTGCAGTTACCAATATATTTATTGGTAGATATTATCTTTACTAATATTTAGATAGTTATTTTGATGCCTTACCAGTTTTTAATAATATATTTCTATGAACCCACTAAAAAGCAGTACCAGAAACGGTACTGAAATAAATAAATTTAAATTAATACTTTAACAACAATAAGTTAACCAACATAAGAGAGTCCCGTAGCGGCACCATATAATAGCAAAGAGCTACCTTCGGGTGGCTCTTTTGCTTTCTGCTATTCAAGCTTTATTCCAATTTGTACACACGATAAACATTCAAGCCGTGCCTATAATTATTCTATGATTTATTGCTAACGTTAGCAATGACCAATTGTTAACGTCAAATAATCGTGAATACTTTCCTGCAAAGATATGAGAAAACTGAAGTACTACTCTTTTTTAATACTTAGGGGCTCAACCCAAGCAGCTACATTTAGATTACCCCCTAAAGCCAGGCAGAAGACTTGAAGCTAATGTCTCTAATGCGCTTTAAGGGAACATTAGCACTACAACTGAATAGTAGTGCTAAAATTAACAGCTTGGGGTAATGTAGGCCATTACAGCGTTACATGGGTAGGTCAACAGTTGCCAGTGTCTCATATCAAGGACTCTGGGCGTTGTAGTTACGACATTAAACTTATCTATCAACCATTGACGACTCTTCTATAGGCGCGGGTATAGATAAATAGAGTGAAATCATTGACTGGTAAAGTAGCTGCACAACT
>OJAZ01000247.1_pt1 | contig 28902 bp, 28 predicted proteins | sample 1589851 | NCBI WGS metagenome assembly OJAZ01 (sample SAMN05416792, study PRJEB24817) | seawater metagenome | isolation source: Sea water | place: Canada:Atlantic | collected 2013-07 | reverse complement strand
GCATCATCCGCTTTTTTCTTGGCGTCCGCATCAGCCTTGGCTTTAGCATCATCCGCTTTTTTCTTGGCGTCCGCATCAGCCTTGGCTTTAGCATCACCCGCTTTTTTCTTGGCATCCGCTTTAGCGTCCGACTGTCCTTTCTCTTTCGATGGAATAACAGACTCAAGTTCAGTTTGATCCACTTCAGGCTCAATCAATTCTTGAACATGAGATTTATCATTTTGAATAGACTCCATCTCTGACTCTTCAAACTCAACAAGCTCTTTATCAAGGAGACCTATTGCCCCTAGAACTTTGATCACAGCGAGTGTCTCAGCTGCCTGAAGGTGCTTATGTGCAAATGGCAGATGACTTTCAACTTTTTTGGTTTCCCCCGAACGAGAGATAAAAGGCAAGTAACCTTTAGGGCTAAGTAGATAGACGGTTGCCATCACTTCTGCATCCGATGAAGATAAATTGATGATTTCGGTATCAACAACAAGCTTCATTTTAAGCTCTTCGGCAATCACGCGTTGCATTTCATCAATGCTTTTCTTTTCATCAGAAAATTCATCAAAGTACACGCCACGAACCATGGCTTCTGAAGCTATAGCTTGAATTTGAGCTTTTGCTTTTTCCAGTGCTGGTCTAAGACCCACTAGTGTTTCGTGTACAGATCTGTCGCCAGATGGTGCTGGTGGTTCGATCACTTCGTGATTCTCGCTGATTGTGCTGTTGTTCATTTGGAAGCCTTCTAAATTCGAATGACAAAACTAATGTCTTTAAAATAATACAATATTGTTTTTAATTCAAGCTTTATTTTGATAAAGCGATTAAAAAACGATCTCGTTTGCATACCTTTTTATTAGGTCGCCGAGATATACTTCATCGTTAAATTTATGAGTGGATATAACGCAAGGCTTTTTCATTTTGATAAATGTCTGATGCAATCTAACCATATTGGACAGAATGCCCTTGTAAGACGCGTCAGATAAGGATTTAGAGGCTTCCTTACAAGATACCAGCGTAGACAATGTATTGATAACAAAAGCATCATAGTGCTCAGACATTGCCTCGATAAAGACTATTGCACTGTCAACACTATCCACCTCATAAATATCGTTACTTGATGAAGCAGTATCAACATTAATATTCAAAACGCAATAACTCCCACTTAAGGCAATGTCACCGCTTATATCAGCCAAGTCATTATAAACCTTAAATGTTAACCCTTGTTTTAGCTCAATATCACCATCAGAGTGGTGCAGCACCACACCCGTGTTTTGAGGCGTAGTCATGACGACAACTTCTTCGCTGAACCTAGTTAGCTCGCGCAACCCCGCGCTGTCTATGTCATTGCTATGGTTTTGCATAATGATCTCTTAATCTTAAAGAAAACCAAACAAGCACTACAACAGATAGTGGATAGAACATAGCTTTTGAAAACACCCCTAAGTACATACTGTCTGACATCGCACTTATTAAACTAGAGGACATGACAGAAGACACCGTTACAGCCAACATGGCCACGGATAGCCTAATCACATAAGTCCAGTGCTTAAAAATTGAGAACGTGTCAAGCAACATCGTTTTCGCAGAGTACTTCACGCCCATATTTTGCATCTTTCTTCTAACCAAATACATGGCGTAGTAATGCCAGTAACACATGATCATGAAAAGCCCAAATAAGATGGTTATGCCTAATATTTGCATCTCCACATTAGCGCCATCAAGGAAGAAGCCAATAAAACTACCGGACACCATTGCAAGTACGACGCCCACAAATACGCTAAAAGACAACGCATAGAACTGCGCCTTCATTTGCCCGAAAAAACCAACATTTGCTCCAATCACCTTGCTAACAAAATAACACAGATAACCTGTCAAAATTAACACCTGAGCGTTCTGCAATAGCGACAGCTTAAGCACTTGTGATTGCGATATGTCGCCATCATTCAAGCTCGCCACGCCAAATGCACTATGAACCGTCATCACCTCTATCAAAGCAACAACCGTCAAAAGCAACGTCATTATAATGGTGGGCTTTTTCATATCGAAAACCACCCATTTAAAACTATCTCTTAATCTATCCACTTCTTAAATCCTTTTTACAATTCGGCAAGGCTTTTCACCACAGCCATTTCTTTTTCTACTAAGATATCACGTATTTCAGCAAGGACAGGGAAATCTTCTGTTATGCAGTCAGGCCATATTACCCCTTGCTTTTTAGTTATCATTTTGACCATGTTGAACAAACTATCCGCATCAAAATCATCATCAAAACCAAAGCAGACAACCGACACATCATCATCAACACGCATCAACAAGAATTTTCCTGAATCAAACTTCGATACTATGTCTTTTAAATAAATTTGCTGGTGGAAATTAAGATTCCCAATGGCGCGATAAATGGCCTCATTAAAAGGCAATTCCATGAGCCGGAATTTCGAAGAAGCCAACTCATCACTGAAAAGCTCAACGTCCGATGGCGACACATCATCTTCTATGCCTGCGTCAAAATCATCTTTTCCAGCGTACACTGGATTAAAAATATAGTGCATTGGTACTCCTTTTTTATTTACTATATTATTATATGGGCATTAAATCAAGTTATTCCGACGCACCATCATCCACCCCTTTTCCACCGCCCTTAGCTCCGGAACTCTTCGCGCCTTGGTTCTCGCTCGCACCCTGGTTGGCACCAGCGGACTGCTGACCACCTCCGCCGGACTCAAGGAATTCTTGCATCATTTGCAAGTTCTCTTTCAGAACCTTGTCCTGCTTCTTGCGCTCTTGGCTTTCAGACATATTTGATAACGCCGTCTGAGGCAAGCTTGCAACTTGTCGCATAATGCCAGCTTGAACATAGTTCTCAAATGCCATGCTTTCGATGAACTGATCATCATTTGTGCCCTTAAGCTTCATCTTAGTGGCCATCATATCTGGCATATTTTTGATGATCTTAATCGATGTCAAAAACATAATGAAAATCGTCACGAAGTAAACCATGTACAAAAGCAGCTTGAAAATTATCGTGGTGAGCACACCAGACTCCATGGTGGACAACCCATCATAAAGAAGTGCAAACACGCTATTCACAGCGAACAATGAGATAGAAGCAAACGTCCACGAGAAAACAACTGCGATTGTAATGAACAGCGTCTTCACATAAGGGTTTAAAAACGTCTCGTAAAACTCAACAAACCCTCTCTTGTAGCTATCCTCAATAGTGAACAGTTTCAGCCCAATATAAAACGGCAACACCAACCCACCAAGTGACAAGCCAACTATCCATAAGATATACATACTGAGTGAGTAAATGTAACCCATTAACGGCAATATATAAGAGAAGAAAGCTCCAACAATAAACAAACCCCAAATAAACGGCATTAGTATTTTAAAAATCGCCGCTGCTATTGCGAGAATAATAAACACAACAGCGAACAGTCCCTTCCCAAAGGTACCTGCGATTTTTTTAACCGTATCAACCATCTTCGTGAACTTGTTCTTTTTCTTCTTCTTTCCATCATCATCTTCAACTTCACCACCAGTAGCGGCATCTACAGCGTCGTTCAACATGATTGTCACAGTACCAACAGCTGCTAGGGTAAGCATGTTATCCATCAGGTGATGGCCAAATCGTGATAATGCTACTATAGGATGGACTGATGACGATAAACACTGCTCATTCTGACCAGCCAAGCAATTATCCAAACCCTGCTTCAAAGTGATACTGTCCGGCATGCCACTGGCTTTTTGGATGTGTATAACAGGTTCAAAGAATAACTTCTCAACACCATTCATGAACGTTGCAAATGCTTCTTCTTCCTCATCAACAGACGACGCCTGGTACACATCAGCCTTACTAGATAGCCCTACACTAAAGAACGTCTCTTTATTTAACTGCTCGAACGTCTCTTTTATTTTATCAACCTTAGCCGCGCCCACAGAGTCGTCACCAAAGCCATCAAAATTCACAAAGTAATCATCGTCAGCCTCGAACCCTGCGACTGCGGCATTCTCAATCAACTTTTTAAAGTAAACCCCGCCCGATTGCTTTTGCGATAACGCCATTAATATGCCACCTAAATTACCAGCACCCATCTGTCTGGCAACCATATACATATCGTCATTTGAGGATTCTTCTTTTAATCGTTTACTGAGTGAGGTCGAGATCGCGTATTTAACAGCGTAGTAATAGCCTTCGATAACAGTCTTGCGAACAAGCGCTTGTTGATATTTAACTTCTGCAACCAACTCAAAAAGCTTTTCTTTGTTTTCAACTAATTCTTCGTTGGTCAATTGTTTCACTTTTACCGCATTGCCACCTTGGTCTACTTCTAAATCAGCAAATATCTCGTCGTCACCCCATTGCGCTGTATAATCGAGATAGCGAGAGTAGTCACTATCAACACTCAGGTGTTCTGCTACAAAGCGCACACACTCCATCTTATGGACTTTATTGGTCAGAAGTGCGGATGTATCCTCATCACCTTCAAAATTATATTGAAGAATGAATTGCCGAAGCTCCGTATACTTCTCCCAGCCTTTCGCGCAGTGGTATTGCTCTATTTCATCAGCAGCGTAACGAGCATAATCTGCAATGTAAGTGAAGCCGTAATGCGGTGGGTTCTCATCTTGCTCTTCTTTGGGCAGAATTGGGTTAATATCCAAATACTCAACACCAAAGAAATCACCAACCATACCCAGAAGACTTAACTCATTAATATTTGAACCACCTAACATCGCATTCAATGCGAAAATGTATTTAGTGGCCAACCTTTCACGATGAGGCTCATCTAATATGGCAGATGCGTCCAATCTAGGAACCAATGTTTCTTCTGCAAACTTCACAAACAGCGCCTCAAGCTCTTTTTGTCTTTCTGCCGGCTCCAAGTCGCGATAATTGATTATTTGCCTTATATACTCTTCATAGGGGCTTTTAAAAGACGAGAATGTATTGTTTGAAGCGAAATCTTTTTGAAGCTGAATTAATTCATCCTCTATTCCCCAATTGTTTATATCCTCAATATTAGTGGGGTAATTATACTTCACCACGCCGCAATTATGCTGGTAGCCATAAATTTCTTCACTGTACAGTTCGTAACGGTCACCAGAGCAATTGAATCCGCGTGAAGGCTTCTTAAGCAGATCTATTCGTTCAACAGCATCCCCCAACCCAACTGGAGTACTCTCGTAATGGTATGACATGCACTCATCCACTTTTTCATTAACATCATCTTCGTCCGTATTTAGACCAGTGAAATTAGCAAAATCAGTATCGTAAAAGAACTCTGTGCCACTTTTAGCATTTACCGCGAAAAGTGCCTTAGCAGTTCTGTTTTGACACAATTGCATACCAACAACATTGTTTGCAAAGACCTGTGAGCTGAGCAATAAAGCTTCATTGCTGATTTCAACATCTGACTCACCAAGCTGCGTTGTAGAAAGGTAACCTGATAGAAGGTAGTTACTGCCATAGAGCGATGGTATTGCGCCAGCAATTGATAATCCTTGCCCCAACATTATACCGCCAACAGGAAGGGACAGCACTATTAGGAATCCTGCATACGCGAACAACTTAACAGGGTCACCATCCTGTTCGCCTGATATTGAAACTTCACCATCCTTACTTATTTTCATGCCTATTTTGGCGGATTTGTACAGAATTATGAAACTTATGAACCAATACCCTATATAGCTAATACCTTTCATTATTGTGAAAATTTGGTCGCTAATACCTATATTATTAGCGGCAAAATGGATGAACTCGCTTTCTTTCATTTCATCATGAATGAAATGACTAGTTAACGCCTCCCAGAGAGGGTGTGTGAGAATATCTTCATACAACAAGTATAGCATTTGGTATGTTATGTCATCCTCGCAGATATCACCATTACCAGGCTCTACAACCAACAGCCCTTCTCCATTATACATCATGCCGCAAGGAGCACTTAAAGACTCCTCGGCCATGGTTGATGTTGATAAGAATAGTAATATGATAAAAAACAGTCTGCGCATGACTTTAAATCCTTTTATAGTCCTATTGCTATACTAGCACGATGGGGTAACAATCCCTCAGTTTTCAGTTCATGACATAGAGTGATGTTGGGATCATTAATACGTCGCTTTGATAAATCACATCACTAGATAAGTTGTTTAAAGATTTAATCTCTGAAATAGTAGCGCCGGTTCTTCTTTGAATAAGGCTTAGTGACATTCCCTTCTTGATAATCAGCTTTGACACGCCGTTTTCTGGTAACTGCAAAACCTCATATGCTTTCAAATCTCTCTCAGACGTCACATCAAAATTACTTTGCATAAGAACTTCAATGGAAAACCCTGTCCTTTCAGCGATTGATTGCAATGTTTCATTGGGCATTATTAATGTGGCACTTCCTTTAAGCAGGTCAATTATATTCTGAGTGTATCTAATCGTTTCATAGAAACGTGGCACTCTCACATTTCCATTAACGTAAACGCGCCGATGACCGGCATTATATGCTGCCAAAGCATGCTCTAAAACATCCATATCCCCCATATCAACATCATCACCGTACAACAGTTGACCAATCCAAACTAAGTATCTGCATGCAGCATCAACCGAAGCGTAAGGGTTTACCCGATAATCAACATCGTTTGTTAATAAACCAAACTCCCGAGCAGTTCCATCAAGAAATTGCATGTAACCTTTGGCACCGGCGTGATTTTTATTTTCGTGCGGCTTACCCCGACCTTCAAGCATCATTTGGTAGTATGATGTGTATTCAGGCAATCCATATGAACGGCTAATTGCTTTTAGGATCTCTACATCAGGCTCAACATAATCATACTTTGAGTTGTAATATTTTACATTTTCTGACTTTATCAACAATGGGTCTAATACCGGTTTCTTTTCTACAACCTCGCGGCATTCCCCAGCAATTGTCTGCATCTCACTATCTATCATTATTTTGCATGAAGGCCTATGTAGGGCATCTGAGGCTTCACGTTGAAAATCCCCCTCAACACCCCCTTTATCATTTTGAATGGTACTTGCCGGAAAAGTCTCTTTATCCTTATCACCGCAGCCTGACAAAACTGCCATTGACAAAAGGGCACCGAAAAATAGGGAGCTTGTCCCTAGAACATTATTTTTTATACGTTTCATTTTCTATAATCCGTTGAGCTGAAAAAGGTGCTCAGTAGCACCTTTGATTTCCATAAATTGTATCGCCAAACCAATGAGTAATCAATTCATTATGATAATATTATCATAATGAATTTTCACTTGCCTCCACCAGCAACCTTCTTTTATTCTTGGCTTCGTATAGTGCTTTGTCAGCTACGGATATAAGCAACTTAGCATTGCTAACGCCTACCGTTTTTGGTGAGAACACACCGTACCCGCCACTCATACTCAAATAGCCGGTGGGAGATGCTGCATGTTCATAATCAAGATCCATTTCACCTTTTTTCCATGACTGTATCAGCTTGTTAGAGTTGAACCCCTCAGTCATTTCTTTGGTCATTTCACCGAAGATAACAAATTCTTCACCACCAAAACGGATAATATTGAATCCTGCAAATAGGTCTTCAAGAGTTTTGGCCACGTAGACCAAGCATTCATCACCCTCCACATGACCATAATGGTCATTAAACTTCTTGAAATGGTCAATATCAACAACCATGACCATTAATGGATTTTTAATATTGCCCTTCAACCTATCGTAAGCCATATACATTGACTTTCTGTTACCAAGACCGGTAAGTTCATCAGTATAAACTTGCGACTCAATTAATACTCTCACCCTCTTTTCAACGTCTTTATTGATAAAGCTTACAAAAACTGGTGTTAGCGAAATTATTGCATTGGACAACCCTCCTAAGAGTAAGTAGTCATAAAAATAAAACTTCGACACCACCCACGCACTCCATACCACCATAGCAGTAAAGAGAAAATGGTCTAGGAACTTATATACAAGTAGATTGTTGCTATCTACTTTTATGTTACTGAACGCGATTGGAAAAATAAGGTGCCACATTACCGATGGCATAAGGGATAGTACAAAAGTTAATATTTGCCGATAATAAGCATCATCGCTCATACCGAAAGTTTGTAGAATAATAGCGGTACTTATCATTAAAAGAGATAGTCTGACATCAATCTCAACGGATGAAAAAATAGAGGGAGCTGAGCTGAACCTTCGATATGTGTGGATGACTCCCGCGCCTAATAGCATAGGGATTGCCATGACAAACATATAGTTCACCGTCCCTTGAGAGATCATTTCTGATATCAGGAATATTTGTAATGCTGTCAGGAAAAGCCAAACACCTATGCTACTTAAGCTAAATCGCTTATGCAGAGATATTATTGACATCAACTCTTTTTCTACCACGTTAAACCTCGTTAATTACCAGGAAGTTCTCGGTTAAGCTCTCTTAACCTTCTCTTCCATTTGGATTTCAGGTTTCCTTGAAGATCAACGGGCATTACCCCACCGCCTTCGCCTAATCCTAAACCAAACTCCGATGATGTGTTTTCATCAAGGTAATCTTCAATATACCCATCGAAAGCCTCTTGCCCCACATTGTCTTCAACTTCCGCAAGAACCGCTTCTTCCAAGTTCTTTATGCCCGAAACAATAGCATCACGAGCAGTATTCAGTCCTGAGTCAACACGTTCACAAACAGATGCACTTACATAATCCCAAACCTGAGACATGATACTTTCATTGGGATTAATTCCCGATGTCATCATCCCTATAGCTGTTTTCATCTGCTCTTTCATTTGCCCTAAATCTTCATACAGTAATGCAGCACAATTAGCTGGATTGCTAGTATTGTTCTGTTCTTCCATTAGTGTTTGAACATTTGCAGGTTTATACTTTTGGTATGCCCTGACATCTCTCGTGTTTTTCGGTCTAGAGATGTACGCCATAACTTCGTTTTCTGAACACTCCATGACGTTTACACGATCACCTAACTCCGTGTCCGTATTCGACAAAGCTGCTCCAGAAAATAGCGCTACAGCCATCAATACAAGAATACGCATAATAACTCCTTTGTTTGACAGCTTAATATGACACAATTTATAAAAAAGGCCTCTAATGAGGCCTTGTTGCTTTAGCCTCTTAACGAGGGGGAACTAAACTCTCGTTGATTTTCAGGTTCTGGCGTCTTCGCTTTTACCATGCTCTCCGATATCTCTTTAACTGCAATACCATAAAGCTCCTGTACCGGCGCGTATGGCTTTAATTGATGCGCCTTAACCATACCCTTCACGATGCCGGCAGCAGGACTTCCACCGTTTATTGTCGGATTGAGAGATAACATGTCAGAGTGCTTGATAAACTCACGCCCAACATTATCTTGATACCGAGGTAAAACACTGACGCCTGTAGACTCCAACTTAACGAGGCCATGCTTAACTTCACCACCTTCGCTGAAAGATAAATAAAAGCGACGATCAAGAATCGACCTGAGTTCCATAGAACGATTGTTCGTGGCTTCATTAAGCGCCAAGGTCAGCTTATGATTGACGACGCGCAACACTTCGATTTCATCACCTGATGAATCTTCGAACTTCGCACCAACCACAAGGTTCTCACCAAAGATCCCCTCAATTTTATCTTCAATCCCATCTCTACGGATAACAATCGCGATATCATCGCTGATATCTCCAGATACCATCTTCGATTTGATATCTCTAACCAAATCTTTTATTTGTTGTTCAGATAAATTCACAGTTTACCTCCTTGTGCATATCATCAATTTTATCACAGGGCGATAAGCCAACCCCTCATCGATGCGTATTTATCATTTTGAAACACAGCTTTCGAATAATGCGATCAATTCTCCCAGCGCCTCCTTTTTCTCTAAAGGCATGGCATCTATCACGCTTTTTCTTTCAGCAACAAGTTTCTCCGAAATTCCTTTTAATCTTTTCTGCGAAGACGTTTCTTTTAAAGACACGCCCAATTCATCTAGCTTTATCGACACAGATTTTTGTGCCGCTCTGATTAATACAGAGACGGCATCCAAATTCATTTTCTGCTTGACCGACGCACTAGTTTCGAATCTCTTCTTATTAGCGTCATGCAGTCTATTCAAAATATTAAGACCAGCAAGAAGCTCAAGAGATAAATAAACCTGAGTATCGGCATTTTTAGCTTCGATTTTATCCACTAAGTTAACCCTGAACAACGGGTTATTGGACAACGCATTCCAGTCAGAAAACTTCTGGTACCAAGATAGCTTCGCCAATAACGCTGTTTTTGCCATGGCAGACTTAGTTAAGCAAGCGGAACACTCAATCGTGTAACGCACGCCGCTCTTAGTGTTATGTTCGACAACTTGCGCACTGCTATCTGAGCAACACTCAGTTATTGAGGTGTCTTTGATAACTTCATTAAACTTATCTGAAGCAATAAAAACGAGCACTTCCCTAACAACCTTAGGGGTTAATTCAAACTGCTCAATATAATGATTCTTTAACGTGAATTCTGACATTGTTCACCCACACTCTTTCTCGTATTTGTTTTAACATGCCCCCTATTCTGGCCTTTAGCGCCAGAGAAGCCGATACTTACGTTATATTGTGTGTGTGAAATAACTTCGTTGATCTCTCTTTGAAATAACTCAACTTCGCTATCAAACAAAGCTTTGTCTAAATATTCTCTTGAGATTAGGTAGATAACCTTACTCTCACTGTCCTTTATATTATTGTTCTTTAAAACAGCTTTTACAATATTTTTAGGGTATCTTGTTTCTACACCTAAGAGAGAATCCGTATTAACACTGATACCCAGTTCAGCGTATTCGTAATCGTAATGGTAATCTTCGAAAAAACGCTCCATTTGCCTAGCTGCTTTATCGCTATTGCAAACGAGCATCAGGTGAGTCATTCCGTACTTTTTAGGCACTAGTAAAACCCTCCATCCATACGGGTTACATCAACAATACCTTCATTTTCCATCTTCTTGACAAAACCATCAAGAATGGAGCTTGTCCCTCGGAAATAGTTTGCTTTATCAAACCCTGGTCTAAAGGCGCATCGAGTGATTTCACATTCTTTCTTGAATCGAGTCACCCCGACAAACGCCAATCGTCTGTCTTCTTCACCATCTTGTTCGAACTCTTCAATGCTCATAGGGAATATTCCATCTTGCATCCCCACTATGAAGCCACGGTCAAATTCAAGGCCTTTTGATTTGTGGATCGTCATCAATTGAACTTTTCCTGATGAGTCTTCATCACCGAGCGTATCATTAAGCAATCGCTCCTCTTGAAAACCATCAATTGTTGCCATTTTCTCACGAGTTGCGCAATCCATTTCGTAGGACTCAATAACCTGCAACCACAAATTCAAGTTCTGCTCTCGCTTTTCATGCTCATCAATTTTAAAGCATCTTAGCGGTTCAAAATTATCTATAACGTAGTGCGCAAGTGGTAGCAAGCCCAACTCTTTCGCTTCGATCTCTGTCTCAAGATAACTCATGTGCTCAATAAAGCTCTCTACCTTTGGCCTACTTGATATTTTATCTTGTCGCAAAGCCTCAAGAACACTAATACCATTCATCTCCGCTACGCCGCGCAAGGTTTGTAGTTTTGACGCCCCAATGCCTATTTTTATAAAATCTAAAACGATAGACAAATAAAGGATGTTTCTGGGGTTATGAGCAAACATCAGGATTGACATAACCAGTTTGACTTCTCTACTTTCAAACAGAGTGACGCCGCCGTGTATCTCGTAAGGAATACCTGCGTTAATTAACGCTTTTTCCAAAGTTCGAGATATACGATTCATTCGGTAAAGAATGCACATATCCTCATACTCGGTTCCATTTCTGTGCCAGTGATCGATGCGATCCGCTATATAGACTCCTTCTTCGTGATCACTATAGAAGTTGCCAAGAACCACCTTCTCTCCATCTTCGGAGCTTGGTTCCATATGCTTACCGACACGCTGTAAATTGGGCTTAACCAAAGTGTCAGCGACACGCACGATATTGCCAGTAGAGCGGTAATTCTGATTGAGAACAACCAGCATTTGCCTGTCTTTTCTGCCCACTTCATCAAATGAGTTTAAGATGTGTTTGATTTCAGCACCACGCCAACTATATATAAGCTGATCTTCATCACCAACCATAAGTACTTGACTATCTTCACCAGTGATCAGGCTTAAAAACTGGAACTGCCTGTTATTCGTATCTTGATACTCGTCTACAAGCAGGAACTTAGCTTGTGATTGGCAACGTCTTCTTGCTGATTGGTTGGTTCTTAACAACGCAACTGCCTTTTCAAGCAAGTCATCAAAATCCAAGTTATCTAACTGCGCCTTTCTAGCAAAGTAAAGCTTTGTTAGCTCTCTATGTAAGAACACCGTGTTTGTGTCGCCCATTGAATGCTCAAGCGGGTCGTAACATTTACTTCTTTGATAGCCGAGCCAGCTCTTGTAATCCTTTACCTTAATCTCACTTAAGTTAGGGTTTTCTTTAACTAAATCCTTGCACATTTTCGTCATATCATAGTCATCTAAGATAACAAACTGACTTCTCCAATATTGACGAAGTATATCCGCAGAAAGTGCGTGAAATGTGCCCATGTTCACTAACGTCATGGCACGACGACCAATTAACCCAGCCAATCGCTCTTGCATTTCTTTCGCTGCTTTGCGACTAAATGTTACGGCTGTGATTTGTACCGGATTCACGCGGTGCTCTTGGATCAAATATGCAATCCTGTGAGTCAGAACTCGCGTTTTTCCACTACCAGCGCCGGCAATAATGAGTATTTTTTGAATTTCGTTGTAATCAAAAGGAGCGGTTACCGCAAGCTTTTGGTTATCGTTAAATATGCTTAAGTCCATATCACTCTACAATATAGTATATTTTTTAATATGATAGCGCTTTATCATTTTGAATGCAAGTAAAACGCAAAAATAATAAAGGGGCGCGATGCCCCCTTATTTTTTCTCAAACTACCATCTAACGGTTGCTTGTATGTTATATGCCGGTTCGCCTGTAATGTCTGCTGACTCATACGTAAAGGATACGCCAAAGTTTTTACGGGGGAAGTACGCGACTTCAACATCTACGCCGCTCTCTTCCGCCTCGGGGCGTATCGCGTTGTCACTTACATCATATTTAGAGTAAGACACATCAAAGGTCGTGCGGTTGTTCAAGAAGAACTTCACACCCAACGACCCTTTAATTGCATCCGTACTTGGGATTTCAAGAGTAACCGAATCTTCAACATCAGGCTCACTTGTCGTTGAACTACCACTGTCAGTAGAACCACTTGATGACTCTTGATTAGCTCCATCAGCTGTAAGAAATACCATGTCTTGGTAGTCGAATTTAACCACGCCAGCTTTTGCATAAACAGCGAAAGGGGTTTCTAAGGCGTTATAAAAAACATGTCTCAATGAAAATCCATATTCCAAGTAATTACGATCATACTTAAACCGTATGGGATACAATGTTTCGGATACGATATCACCCAAGCCAGCTGCGGTAAGCTGTTGCTGTGTATCAAAAATATCGTCACCGCTAATGGAGTTATAACTGCCGTAAACACCAACGTTTTCAGAGAAAAGCCAATCTACGTCCAAGTTAACACCAGAACCAACATCACGGGTTTTGTAACCGACCGAGAATGTTGACTCAAACAAATCAGAACGAGTCACTTCTTTAGCGCCAACAATCGGTGTTAGAAGTACGCTCGCCACAGCCAATGCCACAATAGCTTTAGTTTTCATAATTAAAATCCTTTTTAACGTTTATTAAGAGTTACTTACACAACAGAAAGAGTTGTCACCTTCAGGTGTACCACAGGTTGGTACAGGCTCTGTTAACGGGGTGCCAAGTCTTATATTGTTTATCTCACGACAGCTTTCTACACCTGAAACCACACGTTCAAGTGTCTTAGTTGTTTCGTTTAGTCTCCATGGATCGTTGATGTCATCAAAAGCCTTACCCACGTAATTCTTTAACAACTTTGATTCTCTAATATAATGAAGGGTTTTCTGGCCGTCTTCTGGGGCACAATCACCCTGCTCGACGGTTGTCTGATACGTCGGATCATCTTCACAAAGATTTGGATCACCGGTCAAAACCTGACCATCATTTTCCAATGCGTAAAGGTCGATAGCCTCCTCCACACTGTTCCCTTCTTCAATTACTGCTTGAGCTTCAGATTGCGGTAAGAACTTAAACACGCCAAATCCGATTTCTGACAGTCCTAATAAGCCCACTGCAACTGTTAATAACAAAGCGAGCACTATTTTGATGATCATACTTATCTCTCCATGATAACTTTAATTCCATTCAGCGCCTATACTATCAAAATAAACGAGATAGGAAACAATAATCTCAAATTGTTATCTGACCTCACCCTATATGATAAACTAACTTATATGACCCACTAACGGAAACCCATTATGGAAGTTCGCAAACCTAAAGCAGTATCCTGCTACCCTCCTTTTGGGGGTAAAATCATCCCTTTCCCAGATGACCTATCGCCCAAAGTATTAATGGCAAATGATAAGGTGTTCCTTTACAACCCATTTGTTAATGGGCAGAGGTTTTTGCCTAAAACGCCAAATGCAGTAACACTGCACGACCTCAAAAAACATTTTGTTGTTGACCAAGCTGGAAATATGGATGCCGGCATTAAAAGTGCGGAAGTTCAGGAAATGTACCGCTCACTCGAACAAGGATGGGACTCAATTCTCGATTACGTATCTCAACAGTTAGCAACCGAAGTGGCTTTAGAGCCAAAGAAACGTGGAAAAAAATTAAGGCTTACACCGGAAGATATCAAAGTGATAATATCCAAACCAAACCAAACCTTGAAGCCCAAAGGTCCTTCAGTCTCACCGAGACTGGCTCCACCAAAACCAAGGTAAATTTCATCCGCACATAAAAAAGGCCGAATCAAATCGGCCTTTTTTATGTGCAGCTACAATCGCCCTACACAAAACAAAGTTAATAGGTAGTAAACCCACCGCATTTCTCAAAGAACTCGATGTACATGTACTTATCACCACCCCAACCAGAGGCATCCCAATCACGAAGAAAGGCCGCTAATTTTATCGCCTGTTCATCACTAGCATCAATAGAATCATTAGTGCGCGGTGGGTCGCCAAGAATTTCTGAAAAAGACGGCTCCCTCAAAAGAGCAAATAAATGCCCATTCGGCGCTTCAAAACAAAAACACTCTTCTTTCTTTGGTACAAATTCGACAGACACAATAACTCCTACTCTGTTTATTTAAATAAAAAAGGCTTTCTACACGTCAATCCGGACACCAGAACAAACCAAAAGCCCAGCGACTGCTAGGCTTTTGGAATGTTTGTGGATTGATTTACGGCTTTGATATGTTCAGTTTTTTTGCAAGCTCATCAATCGGGATGTAGCCAGGTGACATCATCTTTTGACCATTCAAAGCATAGCCAACTTTAAACGGCGTACCTGAAATACCAAGCTCACGACCTAAACGAAAGCCCTTTTCAACCATATCCTTACAACCTTGAACATCTGCGCCTTCAGGAATCTCTGGGAACACACCAGATAAAATACCTTCATGGTACACTTCACCACTATTCACTGCACAAACCGTCTTCACCCAGTTGTCATAGCCAGGGGTGCCTTCTCGCAAACCCGATCTTGGATAAGGGATTACATGCAATTGGATGCCATATCCGTCATAACGGTCTTTTTCAGTGTGCATCTTCTTACAGTAGCCGCAGGTAGGATCTGAAAACGCATAAATGTCGGCTTGCTTCTCAACATCGCCATTTAAAGGGAGGTCGATCCAGTCTTTATTGCCAGCTTTTTCCATAACTGCATAATTAATGGTGGATTGCAGATCCTGCATCGTCGCAGTATCAAAAATCGATTTTAGTTGATAAACCAAACTACCATCGCTGTTTGACAACAAACGAGACCCCGACACGTTTACAACATAACCATCTACCGAAGGATAAGCTTTCTTGATTTTTGCGGTCATTTCTTGATCGATTGTAACTACGGCATTTGCCATTCGTTCATGACTGGTGATGTTTTTGATAACAGTATCTTCGTCAGCAACGGCTGTACCGATAGTTAACAATAATGATGCTGCGATAATTCCTTTTTTAAACATTGCTGTTTTCCTTTATTTCGAGCCGCCAATAGCAGCGATAGCGTTCTCAATCCGAGTTTCTGAAAACACGACTGGGAACATGTACATTCGGTATGCAACCAAAATTCTTTGTTTGAACTGAGCCACGACAACTACTAGGTCTCGGTCAGTTTCATGCTCCTCAAACCAATATAGGACAGCTATGAACCGCTCCATTAATTGAGGGCTTAATTGATCGAGAAGTGTGACCATTGCTACTGAATCAGTAGTGGTGAGATACGCAGAAAGGATAGTTAGTTCCTTCTCTGTTATCTTTTTTTTCAAAACACAACTTTCAAGTTTTTTTAAAAACATGTCCCAAAGTGACTTAAGCTCAGCATCCGCCTTTGGATCAACTGCCCACAACTGACTCTCAAAATGAGCTATCTTCCGCTTGAGTGATTCTGGCAGTTTGTTTGCTTTCTTTAAAGTTTGCGAGGTGACTATACTCATCCTGAGTTGCCTTTAAAATCCATTTAGCGGAATTATATACGATTCCCCCGAAACATCAACAACAATATCATGCGTTGTGTTTTGTTTACTTTATTGTTATCATGTCGATATGAATAAGTCAGTCAGAATAGTGTTAGCAGCCTTTATATCATTGTACATCCTACTGGAAATGCAGTCTATAATGCTTGCTGTACACACGTTAACAAACAACTTAGCCGCTGAAAAGCTTGCTCAGCTGGAAGCTGTTGCATACGCAACAGCTGGATTGGGGTTTGCTTTATTCTTCTTCTCCCAGGGAGTGAGTGTTTTTATTGAGAATAAAAAGAAGATGGCTTTTATAATTCCTCTCACACTCGCGCCTATTGTTTTTATCCTTGGCCAGCTTATCTCACTTTCTGTAGTGCAGAACATGCCGAGCATGCTTGATAATGAACAGAAGGGATTGGCGCTAAAATCCACCTTCGCGCTCAAACTTCAAAAGACCGATGGCATAGCACCATTCTTCTTTGAAAGGGGTTCCATAAAGGCTATGGATGATATGCTTTTATCTTCTCAATATAATGCAAAAATAAGCGAGAGAGAGGCTAAGCTTCAGCTGCTATCTGGAATTCGTTTCATTTCAGAGATGGCAGACATTTATAAGTATGGTCAGCCAACGGGGAAGGAATTGCGCATCTTCCGCAGCAAGCATATGATTGACTTCCTGAAGGACTCCGCTTATCGTGATTTTGATAGGCGTGGATTTTCATTACTTGTCAACATGAACCCAATAGAGCCGAATCCGGCAATTGATATTCTGGCTGATATTGATGTGTTTATGTCAAGTGAGGAGCTTAACTACAAACAAAAAATATTAATGTCAAAGTACCATGTAGAAAAGAAATCACAGGACTACGCTGCACTCTTCATGGATGTTTCCCCTGAAGATGTTGATCTTGATTATCATTTTAAACAAAATGATGCGATGACTCGTAATGAGTTTGCTTATCTACTAGTTAATGGATTTGGGGTATCACAAGATGTTGCCAACAAGGTTTCAACTGGAAGCTTGGATAACACTTTGAATTATGGAATGACTCAAAAGATGTTTGATGCAATCATCCCAGAGGGTTTCGAGTTTTCACCACTGAGCATCGGGCTAAGTGAAAAGCAATTTTTAAATCACCGCTTTGTTCAGCAGTTAGTTGAGATCAACGCCCCTATCATGATGTTTAAGGGTGTCCAATTCATCCCCGTTAACAAGCTTTCAAACTTTGAATATGCTGACACCCTTCATTCTCAGATAAATGCAGGTATCGATGGGAATGTTATGAGTAAAATTGCACGGTTGAATACTGCGATTTCTGCTGAAATGTTTAATGGTGGTTATTATTGGGATGGCGCATGGGCTGAAAGAGTCGTATTGAAAAAGTTGATACCGTCTGTTTCTATGCCGATCATCATTGGCATTTCAATGTTGCTCGTGATGCTAAACCTTTATAGCGTAATGACGATACTGAACCTGCGAGGCACCTTAATAGCTGCTTCCCTATCCGTTGTTGCCTTAGGCTTTTTCTTTATGGACGTTACACATATGTCTGAGTGTTATTCACAAAATATTATGGCGGAGATGGAATGGTTGATTGACGCCATGGCAAGCGTCGGAATGAAACCTGCCCATTGAGGACAAGCGGCTATTTAGCCGCTTGAATTATCGCAAAAATTTGACCTACCGCATTCTCCCCAAATCGAATGATATACTCAAGCCCCAAACCCGAGTCCATTTCTTTTTTCTTCACCAAAGCAAGTTCAACTATTATTAGGATAACCCACGACTTAGCGTTGATTACTTCCGTTCTCATATAAGAAAGATTGTTGTACAGGGCTTGATTCGCTTTTGCATGCTGAATCAACACAGGGCTTATCTCATGCATCCATTGAGGGTAATCTACACCGCCATGAATAATGTTATCTCTAACGTCTGTCAGCACCGAACACAGAGACTCTCCATAACGAGCTAACACTTCAAGCTCATCATCTTTTAAACCATCCTCAATAACGTATTGGCGAAGCTGATCACCAACTACCTCAATCAACGATTCAGGTACCTCTACTTCTTTAGGTTTACTTACCGGTATTGCGCCTAACTTAACGTCCATATTTAACATTTCCATTTTCTTGTTTATTTTCCACCTTCATTGCTAACTCGGGTGCTAATTTACAAGCATCAGACCAAGATTGAAGGAGCGCTCGGCATTCATCCACCCTTCCTTCAGAGACCAGTCCACGAGCAGACATCAATACATCATTGTGATCCTTGATGTTGATTCTTCGATTACTCAATACAGTTTCTGACGGCTTCGGCGAGAAGCTGCTATACGGAAGTTTAAGTGCATCACACACCATTTTCAAGGTTTTCCCAACATCTTGACCGGCTCTATCATTATCAAATGCATTACCCAATGATCTAACACCTAAGTAATTCTGCATCATCACTTGCGCTTTTTGCTGCAAATCAGCTTTTTCATTAGCGCTTAGTGAATTGAACGACCTTCTGTTTACACTCTCAATAGAAACCGACCACTCCATCTGGTTGTTTCCTCCATCGTAACGCGATGTAAGCCTGTGGGATAGCATGAAATCGTTCACCGAGTCTTTGTCGAAAACTTTATTCAAACCCTCATTATCTTTGTTTTCACCAAAGCCCTTTATCACTTTAAACTGCTGTGATTGCGGAATAACGTTAATAGGCACATTTCGACCTGTCGCAAAATTTGCAAACTCCTGCAACCTTGACAACGCGACATTTGAATCATTTGTGCCATCAGTAACAAAATGAACAGGAGACGCAAAGTATTTTGATAGAAGAGCCTTATCACCGTCATCAAGCGTTTTTTCCTGAAATGACCTTGTTTCAGCCAATAGCGTAGTAGAAATGACTCTTTTATTGCTATCAGTATCCGTTTTAACGTAAACACCAAATCGCTGTGACAAAAATTCCTTTAAGCCACTAGTGCTCAATAACGCAATGCAATTATCCTCAACCGCAGGAACACCAAATTCCACGCATAAATCGTTTAAATCTTTCATCGACTCCACATCAATAGAGGCTTCTGTAACCCACAAAACATCAGCTGATCCCTTTGGAGAACCGCTGAAATAGCCCTTATTGCTTCCGCTTGCAAACTTTTTGAGCTTATCTTTATTGTTTTCTTTTAACTTCATCATCCTTTGAAATCTTGGCACATGCTCATCAGGCTCTGGAGTAGCCGTTATGTGCTGGTCTGCCCGTAGTGACTTGTTATAAAAAAAGAAACCACCACCAGACAAACTATTTCTTTTGGCATTATGGAAAAAACCCGAACGGATAGTCCCATCTTTTATCAATGCGGAAACTCGTTTTTCAGATAACCCCCTCCAATCACAGAGCAATGGTTTAACAATGCTGTACGTTTTGTTTTGGTTGTTAAAGCTTATTGGCTGTCTTGCTTGCGCGAAGTTACCAAGCCCTCTTATTGAGGATGACTTTAACTCGATATCGTATTCTTCCCAATTAGGAGGGGTAGGGAGTGAATTCACGAAGTTATTGTACTTTGTTTGAGCATCACCATTTCCATACCCTTCAAGCATTCCATATGACTCAATTAGCTTATTCACAAAGCCAAGGCCACCATTACCGCCATCCCTGTTGTGCTGGAAAACAAAAAGACGCGAATCTAAGGTATCGTCAGGCGCTGTATTCATTGACACTTTTAGCTCTGTTTTATCTTTAGAGCCGTTTATCACAAAGTAAATATTCTCTTCGTTAGTCATGTTTTCACTACGACGGGTAATTGCGATAGCTCCAGCACTGTCCAAAAAGTTAAGCATGGCAATCGGCGGCACCTTACGAAGAAGAGCATCACCAACAGCCCCTTCCCTCTTAGGTGATTTCGAGTTAACACCGCTTTGAGTGTTCCTTTTGTTGGCAGCAGACACCCTGGGAACTATTGTAGCCGCTATTAGCTGGCTGGACTTACTATCAGGTCTAATAGCTTCATGATGAGGCGAGGTTACAATATCGTCCCGCGCTAAGTATTTATCTACCATTACGGAAAGGCTTTGTTTTAGTAGGTTTTCTGAAGCTGATATGCTGAGGCGGCTTACCATATAATCAAAAAGACGATCTGCAAAATATCCGCGTTCATTCTTCGCGAAAGACAGTGAGGCCTGATCCTTAAACGGCACAGAGACGGCAAGAATGGATGCGTCATTAGAAGGTCGTGTTTTTTCATTATGAAAAAAAAGCTCAAGTTGCATCGATCTTTGTCCACCATCAACTGAATTTTCGATTCGAGTTTGCAAAGAAAGTCTATAAGGATAATTCCCCAGCTTTACTGATAAATCATCATTCAATTTTGATTTACCCTTGATTTGATTTTCGTGTTGTGTTGTTTGCTCTCTGAGCCAGTCTGGTAACGCCATTGAAGAGACCCCTATATTTTTTATAATTATATCACACGCAACCTCCAGAAAGTAAAAAGCCCCGACTCAGCGGGGCTTTAATTCAACTCACTTTCATCCCCGCCAAACTATCATGGCGGCACCTTCAATTGAACTAGCTTCAACTGCGGTTACTTGATAAGTGTTAATGGATATCGCCAAAACGGCAATAGATAGGACTGCAACTGCTACAAGCAGTGTTTTTTGCGTAATAGATTTCATAAACTACCTTTATGATTTTTTGTTAACGTTACTGTTTGTATCGAACTTTCGTTCCATGCCCTTCGTTCCAAGGACACATTAAAAATATACCACCATACTTTTTTATATGCAATATTAATTTAATTCTTGTTATTTTTACCATTTGCATTATAATAATGAAAAACGTTGTGAGAGATAGTATTGTCTAATAGAATCAAAATTGGTTTGATTATCACAAGTCTTATTGTTTTTATATCCATTCTGACACAGTACAGAATGACAAACATTGAGATGAACGGTATATCAATGTTGCCAACATACCAGAACAAAGAAAATGTATTCTTTTTGAATAAGCGCGATAATCGTATTATCAAGCGCGGTGATGTGGTGCGAGCCGATAAATTTACAGACAGTGACTCAAATAAGCAATACGTTAAGCGGGTTATTGGCGTACCAGGTGATAACATTCTACTGCATATAAACGGGTATGTTTTTAGCCTCAATGGCGAAAGGGTTGTGTATGATAAAGTCAGTAACAGTGAGAGCTACCTTTATCAAACAGTTAGTCAGCAGGAAAGTAATGCTGGTGTTGACTTTGACCTCATCCCCAAAAATGAACTTAACAAATACGCTTCTTTCGGAACTGAATTCACAGAGACTGTGGGTGAACATCGCCATGACATAATCATGCTCGTTGGTGGTGAGAGCCGTCCGAAAAGAGATTACATAAAGCATTTAATAATGAACGTCGTTACTCGTGATATCGCTTTTAACGAAGATGGATTAGCTAAAATAAGAGTACCGAAAGGCGCTTACTTCCTGATGTCTGACAATCGCCCTATTGGCGTTGATGGACGGCATTTCGGATTTGTAAAAGAGAGCGATATTAGCGCTGTATTGCCATAGGAGGCGGGATGAATATTGAAATAAATGATGATTACTACGACAAACTTAGGCAGCTTTACGCTGAAAGAGGTCGTTTAAAGCAGTTGCAAAACAACTACTCAAAGGGGCTTGCCATCATTGAAAAAGAGCAAATGAGAGTGGCTGATGACGACTTTAACAATCAAGTTCAGAAAAGACTCTCTGTGCAACTTCAAACCAGAGAAGCCCGTGCATCAACGCCTTATAAACAAGTTGTGAAAAAGCTTGGGGTGGTTGAACATAGGCTTGTGATTGTCGAAGGTGAAATTGATATTATGAATAAGCGTTTTGACCATTACCGAACAATGTCTGCTGACAGAAGAGCATACGGGTGAGTTCCCCCACCCGTGTTTTCCTATCTCTTAAAGGCCATGTTATTCACATTTTCCTCAAACGGCCTTTTCAGCTCAGGCGCATTTGTATCGTTCGTTATTGCTGCAATCCCATCCATGCTAGGTTTCTCTGACTCCACACCATGGATAGCAACAATGTTGTCAATTATCTCTATATTCAACGCAGCCCCTCGAAGATCTGCGCCTTCCGGAACATTGTTGGCAGTCAAAACCTCTTTCGTCAGGGCATCTATATCCGAACTTGAAAATGCCACATTAGCATCTTCAAATCGTGATTGTATTTGCTCTGAAAGCTCCATAGCAGTAGATACTTTCAGCGTACTTACCTCCAAGGCGGGAGGTAAGCTTAGATCCTGAGCCTGCACTACATCTGGCGCTGGCTCTGGCTCTGGAATATCAAACGACTCTAAAGCATCAAGGCTAATCGAGGGGAGCTTCAAATCCCACCCTGCCTGTATGTAATGAATATTATCCATCCCTTCGTTAGCGTCAGCCATCATATGAACAACTTTCATTATGCGGTTATAATCATAAGGTATTCCGGCTTCTTTAAGCCTAAGTTCAGCGATTTCAGAAGGGGTGTCGCCTGATTGAACTTCGTATGAAGTTTCAGGCAAGGTTAGTGTGTCATTAACCCCATCTTGTACGTTATCAGGTGAAGTGTCAGCACTGTCTAGCGCCGGTGCATCTTGGCTATCAACCGCAGGCTTATCTGCATTGTCTAACGCCGGTGCATCTTGGCTATCAACCGCAGGCTTATCTGCATTGTCTAGCGCCGGTGCATCTTGGTTATCAACCCCAGGCTTATCTGCATTGTCTAGCGCCGGTGCATCTTGGTTATCAACCCCAGGATCCAATTCAGGAGGAACTGAACCTGAATCTGGCAACATCGCATTGAAATCACTTTCAAGATCCTCCATAACGTTGCTCGCCATATCTTTGGCGCTGTCAACCACCGCCTTACCGTTTTCTACCGTAAACGTACTTGCCATATCACCTGCATTATCGTATGCTTCATTACCTATTTCTTTCGCCTTAGCCAAAAATTCATCGGCATTGTCATACGCATTATCGATACCTTCAGATGCTGACTTGAGCATATTATCAAGCCCATCTGATACGTTCGCGACAATATCAAAAGAGTGCTCAGCCTCAATTAAACCTGCGACAGTCAATCCTAAAACAGCAGCCTTAACAGACCCTACCGCTAATTTTTTATAAAACTCACCCTTCGGAGATTTTAATTTGGCAACCAAAGCGTCCTTTAGTCCAGTCTTTTCCGCAGCTCGATTCAAGTGAGTCGCTGTTTTCTGGCTGAAGGACGCAAAAGCTTTAGTTTGCATGATTGCACCAATCCCTTTACCGATAAGGAATCCGCTTGGGTTCAGGGTTAATGTGCCTGTCGCCAGTAGTGCCTTACCTGCTTTTGCTTGCGCGGGATACTTAGCCTCTAACTGTTTAAGTTGAGCTTGAACGCCTTTGAACTTCTGGTTAAAGAGGTTTACTACGCCAGTATGTTCCCCTTTAGTTCCCTGCATTCCCGCTGGAACAGAGGCACGAACCATACCTTGTACGTTCGCCTTAGCCACTGCGAAGTCTGGCGAAGACTTCATGTATTCTGGGGTGAAATAAGACGCTACAACAGACTCTTGAATGTCCACCTGCAAACGTGCTTTAAGCTCTTCGTATTCCACTTGAATTTCAGGAGACATAGTATTTAAAAAGTCATTTTCATGCTCTTTTAAGAACTTTACGCGTTGTTCTACAGGTAAAGATTTACCCTCTTCCCACTTCGCTTTGAAATCAGGATCTTTGTTTAAAATATCGTTGAAACGCGATTCGTTTTTCTCATACTCAGCAATAACTGCTAATTCGTGAGCGTAAAATTGACGGTGTTTCCTGATCAGATAAGCTTCTGGATCGTGAGTATTCAATCCTTTGGGTGGGTTTTTGATGTCCCCCCTCCATCCAGCAAGCTCCTCTTTGTATCGCTTTTCTCTTAGCGACATCATTTCATCTAAAATCATAGTTCTTCTGAACATATTTACGATCTGAGGTGTGGTTTTACTTGCAGGTTTTTCTGTTGGAATTTGAGCTGGCATAGTTACATCCTTGTTATAACTTAATACAATTGTTATATCACAGGACATAAAAAAAAGAGGCTATAACAGCCTCTTTTTCTAATCAAACTGTGCCGATCATGGCTGACAGAGTTTTTTTGAGTCTTTGATTACTTGCATCACATGCTCATCGCTGTAAGCATCAATATCCTTCGCTAAATTTTGCCTCACAAAGACATCTCCCTCATGGCAATCCGATAACATGAAGTTGTTTGTACTAGCGGTAAGGGTTGCAACGTCCGCTGATGTTCTCCAGACACGCTGTGTGGTTCCTGAACCAACACTGTAGGATGCTGCTTTGGCAGATGTGAAATTAAGATAGTTACTCAAGGTCGATGAGTTCACCGAAATAAGACTTCCAATAGCAACTACTGTAAAAATAATTGCAGTAAAGGTAAGAATAGTGTTTTTCATTTGTGCGCTCCTTATTAATGGACGATTATCATAATAAAAATCAGTACATAAATCAACCGATAATTTTATTAATTTACTATATTGTTTATTTTGTCGTTATAAATAAATCTACACTTTCACTATCAGTTGAGATATAATTAAATACCAATAAACGGAATTTTGGAAAACCATTAGGAGCTATATATGTCTTTGGAAATAGTCAAAGCGGAAGTTAAATCCATCACCAAATTACTTTTTAAACCAAGAAACTCTTTTTCTTTCTCTTTACCCGATGGTGAAATGAATCAAGATATCGAGTTCTGTGAAGGCTTGGGTCGCTATATAACGCTGGTAGACGGCATTATCAGCGATAATAATATTGATGTCAGCTCAGCGCCATACAACTCGATAGATAAGGCCGCTGACGGCTCAGCATACTTAGAGTACGGCTTCTCCCCTTTTGTTAGGTTTGGACGCTCACCATTTATTCTGATAAAGGATGCGCACAACAAAGTCATCGCAGCTTTTATCAGTATGCACAAAACCTCCTCTGATTTTTGCTCAAAAACGATCCGAGAAAAAATTGACAGTATGGTCATGAAGTCGATGAAAGATGATAACCCTATCTCCTATAAAGAAGCGCGAGATAAGCTCTCTGAAGACATCTACACCAAAAATAACCCTGACAACATCCCTAAGATACAAAAACGCAAAGACCTTCTTTATTTTATCGATTTCAACGATAATGTACTCTGGGCAAATGATGCTAAAAACGCCAACAGAGATGTTCGCCGAATGACCGCGATGCTACGTAATTTTGTTAATCATTTCACCGACGCTGAATATAGCAACGTGGAACCTCTTCGCGAATTGCGAGAAGGTATATTTGAAGGTGAAAATGTATCACTCACCGACTACCCAAGTTACTCCACCGGCATGTTAAAAACAGCAGGGGCATTTAACTTGCACAATACCATTGCCTTTTTTGCAGAGAGTAGCGCAGACGACGATGTAGGCATTGAGCTAACAAACACAGCCAAGCTTAAATCCCGTTCAGACGCTTCATCATCGGTCGCCTTCAAAGACTCCATTGAGCAATTTATGGAAGCATCAACGAATGCGGATGAAACCTTTTTTAATCGTCTCCACACATTTGCCGAAGATAAAAACATGGAAGTTAAAGAGCTTAAGGTTCAAGGTGAACTTGTTCTTCCTTCAAGTGCTATCGACTACATAAAACAGTATGCCGATGATGCGCTCTCAGAATCTGGTTTGGGTTCGCTTATTGATGTGGAGTTTAAGCTTAGTGACTCTGACGGAAAGATGCGTGTCGAGCTTTGCAAGTCGCTTCAAATTAAAGTTTTACTTGATGTGATGACTCGCGCCATGATCGGCCATTTTGACGATGAATACTTAAACTCAAGCAAATCTGAAGCCGCCATTTTATCGTGCATGGCCAAGATTGGTGAACTCTTCCTTGAAAAAAGTAAATTGTTTATCAGTACATTCCACAAAACCAATGCTATCAAACAAGGTTTCGGTGACCTTTCTGCAAGGTTTGAAGCAGGCTCTGATAACACGAAATGGATAAAGCAAGAAGGTGAGCCTGAGGACTCTGAGACCGAAGAGGACGAAGAGGACGAAGATGAGGCAACCACCTCATTCGCTAATTGAACGTAAAAGCTTGAGTTACACCAAGCCCCTTACTTAAAGTGAAACGCCAGAAAGACATCTTTCTGGCGTTTTTATTTGCACGGTTTTAAATTTAATTACAATAGCCAATATTACATGATCGTGTCGCCATCAACATCCGCTTGGTAGAGTTCTTTTTCCTCATCGGAAATATTTGAAAGCGTATCCACCCCCCATATACCTTGCAGGTAAAGTACCCATGACGGTTGTAGGTTTTTTAAGCTTACCTTCTTTGCCCATGACTGGTAAGTTTCAGTTTTCGCCATCTCGGTGCGCAACAACTCCTTGTGAAGCACATTGTCGTACATCTGGTTGTCCAAAACACAAGCGTCATGAAAAACATCTAGAATAACATGACTCTCTGATGGCAGCTCATGGCTCCTGATTGCACAATCAATGATTAAACTCTTCTCCATCTCATCAAAATAAGCATCTTTAATCCCTTCCGCTATGCTGATAGCTTCAACAATTATAGGCTTAACAAAACCATAAACATCATCAGTTCTCAATTGATACTTAACTGGCAGTATATGAAGAAACGAAACCCATGTGACTATCTGCACCGCCCACTCATAACTTTCTTCATCAATACTACCGCCCTCTCGGTATCTTTCATTATCTAAAATGGCCATACAATAATTTAAAATCCTAGCCACTCTTCTCGCTCCCCACCGAACATTTCGATAATCATGATGCTTTGAGAGAAAATTAAACACCTCAACAGGGATAATGTCCGCTACGTTTTTTGCGTGCTTTTGAGAATGACCTTTCGCCTTACCTTTACGAGCTTTTACTTCCTCGTTGTGCTTTTCATTCTGATAAGCAATACGGTTTTTTTCTTTAACCTTGTAAAACTTACCACCTAAACCTTTAAACAGGCTCATCTTGCCTCCTTGGCGTTACCAAAATATCTATTTGAGATAGTATAGCCAATCATGAGGGGTTTATCACTATGCAAGCAACATTTGTTTTTCATCAAGCTGGGATCAATAAAGATATTTTCGTTCATCCTTCAGAGGATGCTGAAGTGTGCACGCTAAAAAGGTTCGCCACAAAATCCTACCCTAATCAATTAGAGGCGATGACCGACTTTGACGTTAGGTTAAAAAAAGTGAAGAACTCTAAACGCATTCTATATTCCATTTTAATGCATACATCAGAGACTATCGAACAGTCTGAAAAGGTATTTTGGGTTATGTCTATCACCCCTGGGAATTATGACATTGTGACTGTAGACAATCCATTTTTCAGGAATGCCATAAAGGCCAAGCGAAACACCTCAGTCAACGAGACAACCTACAAAATGAATGGCACCATGCATTCCCAACTTTTCGGGATGCTAGATAAGACAGCATACGACCAAAAATTGCTTGCTAGATACCAGTTAAACGATGTACAGCAAGACAACATATATGGGTTTCAGCAAAACAACTTTGAATACAAGTCAACTATGAGTAGAATTCAGGTTATGCGTCTCATCAAAAATGTCGTGTCATTTGCTAAACTGCCGTTCATCGACGTTTACTTCATGCCTGATGGCGACGCGGCTTTCTTTCAACTGTCGATGGCAAACGAAGGCGCATTAAACCCTGATGAAGCGCCAGAAGATAGTGCTGAACAAGAAGTTTTACCGCTTGAAGGCGACGGCTCCAACCCTTTGCTTCAGCCGGTAAACATGGAGATGCCTGAAGCCATTACTATAGACAAACTCTCACTTCATTTACCAGAGACATGGGCTATGAATATGAGTGCTGTACTGCATGAACTTGCTCATTATATTTGTTTTATGCTTGGACTTAATGTGCCATTTTATAATGATAAGTCAAAGTACGACAAAGATCTTTTTACACTAGTATTCTCAAGCCATGGGAAATTGTACTCTACTATTTTTGCTCAGCTACTCATTAAATTTTGTTATATTGAAAAAGACAATCTTTATGCAGAGCTAGATAAGCATGGTGTATGCTATTACAAAGTCGATAGGCTTGATGAAGCACTGCTCTACAAAGCAATAAAAAAAGAGTTTAGTGATGAAGCTACTCATTTAGAGGATTAACCCTTTTACTTTTGTTTTTTATATGCTATATTAATATTGCGTTAAATTGTTTATCTCTAAAAGTATGGAACGATACTGAGGTAAAGTGTAATATGCTTACTTTATAATGAGTGAGTATATG
>OJAZ01000235.1_pt1 | contig 29854 bp, 27 predicted proteins | sample 1589851 | NCBI WGS metagenome assembly OJAZ01 (sample SAMN05416792, study PRJEB24817) | seawater metagenome | isolation source: Sea water | place: Canada:Atlantic | collected 2013-07 | reverse complement strand
ACCCGGGTTTTTAACTTGTGACTAGCACTATCTCTGATAAAGGGAAGAACAAAATGTGGATTGGGGTGATAAGCCTTTTTCCCGAAATGTTTAATGCTATCACGGAGTACGGGGTAACAGGCCGAGCGATTCGCAATGGGTTAATTGATTTTCATTTATGGAATCCAAGAGACTTCACCCATGATAAGCATCGTACCGTTGATGATCGTCCTTATGGCGGTGGTCCGGGCATGTTAATGATGGTGCAACCATTACGAGATGCCATTGCAGCTGCGCGTAAAGCGGCAGAAGTTAATGGTGGTAAAGCTAAAGTTATCTACTTGTCTCCGCAAGGAAGAAAGCTTGATCAACAAGGCGTAAGTGAATTAGCACAACATGATCGACTAGTATTTATTGCTGGTAGGTATGAAGGCATAGACGAGCGACTAATCGCGTCAGATATTGACGAAGAGTGGTCGGTTGGCGATTACATTTTAAGTGGTGGTGAACTCCCTGCTATGAATGTTATTGATGCTGTAGCACGCTTAGTGCCAGGGGTATTAGGACATAAAGAATCAGCAGAGCAGGACTCCTTCTCTAACGGTTTATTAGATTGTCCTCATTACACTCGGCCAGAAGTACTAACAACTCCTCAGGGAGATGAAATGTCAGTACCAAAAGTATTGTTAAGTGGTAATCATGAACACATACGCTTATGGCGACAAGAGCAATCTTTGCTAAGAACGTGGACTAGAAGACCAGAACTATTAAACAACCTAGCTCTGACAGCTGAGCAGGAGAAAGCACTTACTTTGATTAAAAAGCAAGTGAAATAAACCACTTAGACTGTGCACACTAGGAAGAAGGTAATATGAGTAAAATTCTTGAAATGCTCGAACAAGAGCAAATGAAAACAGATCTACCAGCATTCGCCCCAGGCGATACTGTTGTAGTTCAAGTAAAAGTTACTGAAGCTGATAAATCACGTCTTCAAGCGTTTGAAGGTGTAGTTATCGCTGTTAAAAGCCGCGGCTTACATTCTGCTTTCACTGTTCGTAAAATTTCGAACGGTGTTGGTGTAGAACGTGTATTCCAGACACATAGCCCTATTGTTGATTCAATTGAAGTTAAACGTCGTGGCGATGTTCGTCAAGCTAAACTTTACTACTTGCGCGAGCTATCTGGCCGTAAAGCACGTATCAAAGAAAAATTGGCTAAGAAATAGAAATATTTCTAATACAATTTTCTGTAAAGAAAGTTTGAATAAAGGCCTGAATAATTCATTATTCAGGCCTTTTTGTTTTTAGAGCATAACCTTATTATTTTTATATAGTGGTTTAAATAGCTAATTCAGTGGCTTGAATTTGCACCCATTCAACATGCCCTTCTTTGTATTTTTTCGTGGTCTTTGCGTCCGAGTGAGCAGCGCGTTCTTGTGGATCTAAACTTTTTTTACTATACAAGAGTATTGAGAGATAACGGATCTTGTGAAATATAGGACGATTTTTTTTCCTTCACTTTTGTCTATGAATTCTTAGCGTACCAAATACAAGTAAGCATCTTGCAATGTAGTTTTTTTCAGCCAAGCACAATCGTTATATTTCGCTGAGCTGATTTCATTAATTGCGTGTGTGGTTTGTAAAGCTAGACGCATGGCAGTGCTGAGGTAATGTTCGGCAGAGGTTAACATTGCTTTGTAGTTGTCGATATCAATTCTAATACGATCTTTTGTTGGTTTTTTTTCTTCTTTTGGTGACATAGTTTGTAACCATTGCAACCTCGTCAAGAAGATAATTAAACACTTTACGTAAAATGAGATCTTAGCATTGTAAACATGGTTAGATTTATCCGCCACATAAGTTTTTAAATATTGATCAACATGTGAGAGTGATAACGCTTTGGTAATAACTTCTGCATATAATTCATTTAATCTATCCATATCAAGGCAATTGTGGGAAGTGTCGATCACGTTATGGATGATGTAGCTAAAGTAAATACTAAACTTAAAAATATCACAGATATTAATGCTGTAATCGAAGTTTACAAAAAATTCTTTAACAGCTCTCTTTTTGCAAGAACAACAATTGGCATTTCGGCTATCCCTATGGATGCTTTGGTACAAATTGATGCCGTTGTTTCTAACTGTTAAGGTATACCTCTACGAGCATAACAGGCATTTGATTCCAACTGAGAGCTTACAAAGATTGGGACAGCTTTTTATCATAGGTAAAGTTAGCCCTCTATTTTTATAACTTTCAAAGTCTTTATTTTATCTGAGATTTATTTTCTATAGCTGAAATTGCAAATAAGTGGATGTAAATTGGAATCAGAGATTGCTTTTTTACGCTATCGTTCAGCACTCAATAATTTAGTAAAGTTCAATGTAGCTTGAACATATTTATACCCCAAAATATTGATTTAACTGTGATCTTAGTCTGTGATAAGGGAATATACTCACATAAAACAACTGACATAGTATTTTCATTGGCATATAATGCCGATTCATTAATAGCTATTATTAGTTGTTTTCTGTCCTATATTTTGTAGTGAAAGTCCCCATGTTGTTAAATAGACCTGAAGAGAAGCCAACTACCAAACGTCGTCGTTCAATAACCCGTGAAGCCCACGAAGTTAAAATTATTGAAGCGGCGGAACACATCTTTGCCCACCGTGGTTATAATGGTGCTACTATAGAGTCCATTGCTGAGCAAGCAGGCTTCTCCAAGCAGAATATGCTATATTATTTTTCCTCCAAAGAGCTACTCTATCAGAAAGTGCTGAAAAATATATTAAATCTCTGGTTGGCAAGAATGAATCTAATAGACCAGGAAGGCACAGATCCGGCCACCATGTTATCCAATTACATACGCGGTAAGTTGGATATTTCCCAGAGCCACCCCAACGGCTCTAAAGTTTTTGCCAATGAAATAATCAATGGTGCGCCGCATATTAGCCAATACCTTAAGGAAAATCTAGCGCCGGCGCTGGAAAGGGATGTCGAACTGGTTAAAGGCTGGATTGTTCAAGGGTTAATTGATGATATTGATCCCCATCACTTATTTTTTGTGATCTGGGCGTCCACCCAGACCTATGCCGACTTCTCCACTCAGATCCAGATAGCTTTGGGCAAATCTTCGCTTGAAAATGATGATTTCAAAAGTGCTGGTGATTTCCTCACCCACACCTTGCTAAAAGGTATCGGCCTTAATATTTAAGACAGGAAGTGAAACAAGTCCATAACCGCAGTCCCTTTTATTCAGCCAGTTAAGACATAGGTAAATTCAAAAATAGACGGTATAACAGAATACCTAATATTAAGGTGAATGCATTTTTAAACGATAATAATACTGAATTGTTCTAGTTGACCATATCATAGTAATCAACGATGCGACATAATCCCTTACCCTAAATCACTTAACAATCCATGTGTCATCATATGACCCATTCTTTCGGCTTTAGTGTTTAAATACTCATGATTGTACTGGTTGCGCCCAACTTGAATTGGCATCTGTTCAACGACTTCGATACCCAAATCTTTTAATGCCTGTACTTTTTTCGGATTATTGGTCAATAATTTAACTTTGTTAACACGAAAATGTTCCAGCATTGGTTTACACATAGTGTAACGGCGCAAGTCGGCGGCAAAGCCAAGTTGTTCATTCGCTTCAACAGTATCGGCGCCATCGTCCTGTAAATGATAAGCTTTAATTTTATTAATTAAGCCAATACCACGACCTTCTTGGCGTAAATAAAGTAATGCACCCTGGCCAGCATCAACAATGTTTTCTAATGCTGTTTCTAGTTGATAACCACAGTCACATCGCATACTAAATAAAGAATCACCAGTTAAGCATTCAGAGTGAAGTCTAATTAACAATGGCTTATCTGGAGTTATCTCACCATAGGTTAACATTATATGCTCCTGACCACTTTCTTCCTCGAAACCATACATTTCAAACTCACCTAAATGCGTGGGTAGTCGACATGAATCAACAAAATTAACTGACATATAATAACCTTATTTACTTTAGCCTGTACCTACACTGATGGAGGCGTTTAGATTTTCTGGAACGAAAGCCTTAATATAAATGGTGAAATCACCATTTATATTAACAATGTTACTATTAATTATTTGAGTAACTGGCTCATGTTATTTTTGTAAATTCAGAGTTATAGTATTTTTATTTTTCAGTTTTTCTACATTTATATAGTCATAATTATCAGGAAATAGCCATTAAAAATGGGACACCACCTTGTTGTCCCGCTGATAAAGACTAAACGCTAGGGGTTATGAAGGGAATGCGAACTCAGCGCCTTCACGGACACCGGTCGATGGCCAACGTTGGGTAATAGTTTTACGTTTGGTGTAAAAGCGTACTGAATCCGGGCCATAGGCATGTAAGTCACCGAACAATGAACGCTTCCAGCCACCGAAGCTATGATAAGCGACAGGTACTGGTAAAGGTACATTGATACCAACCATGCCTACCTGAATATGATCAGAGAAGTATCGTGCAGCTTCGCCATCACGGGTAAATACGCAAGTGCCGTTACCATACTCGTGGGCATCGATAAGATTCATTGCTTCTTGCATGCTTTCTACACGCACTACCTGTAATACCGGACCAAATATCTCTTCTTTATAACTGATCATTTCCGGGGTGACGTTATCGATTAGCGTGCCACCAACAAAAAATCCTTCGCTGAAACCTTCAATTTTTGGATTACGGCCATCAACAACAATCTTGGCACCGTCTTCTTCAGCACTATTAATATAGCCAACAACCTTTTCCTGGTGCTGTTTGGTGATCACTGGACCAAAATCATTACTGCTATCGTTATGAGCGCCGACTTTGAGACCTGTCATCGCTTGTTTCATTTTAGCAACTAGCGCATCACCGGCGGCGTTACCGACAGTGACTGCCACAGATAAAGCCATACAACGTTCACCTGAAGATCCAAAGGCAGCACCGAGTAGTTGATTAACAGCGTTGTCCATATCTGCATCGGGCAATACGATGGCGTGGTTTTTAGCGCCGCCTAGTGCCTGACAGCGTTTGCCGTTAGCGCTAGCAGTCGCATAGATGTATTCGGCAATAGGGGTCGAACCTACAAAACTAACTGCCTGAATTTTTGGTGAATGGAGCAGTGTATCTACCGCTTCTTTGTCACCATTAACAACATTTAGCACGCCTGGTGGTAACCCCGCTTCTTCTAATAATTGAGCAATAAATAGTGTGGAACTAGGATCGCGCTCTGATGGTTTTAGGATAAATGTATTGCCGCAAACAATTGCCATTGGGTACATCCATAAGGGTACCATCGCCGGGAAATTAAACGGAGTGATGCCCGCAACAACACCCAGTGGCTGGAACTCACTCCATGAATCAATCGACGGGCCGACATTACGACTATGTTCACCTTTAAGTAATTCTGGGGCACCACAGGCATATTCAACGCTTTCGATACCGCGTTGCAATTCTCCTTGGGCATCGTGTGATATTTTTCCGTGCTCTTCGCCAATCAGGGTAATGATCTTATCAGCATGTTGTTCCAATAGCTCTTTAAAGCGGAACATAACCCGGGCGCGTTTTGCCGGAGGGGTAGCGCGCCAAGCTGGAAAGGCAGCATTAGCAGCTTCAATTGCTTCTTCAACGGTCGCTTTACCAGCAATTGCTAACTGATTACTTACTTGGCCCGTTGATGGATTAAATATATCTTGGTGACGTGTTGCGTCTGTGCGATTTTCGCCGTTGATCAAATGTCCTACGATACTCATTTTGTTCTCCTTTGGGAGGCGCAGTGCCTACCCGTAGCTAATTATTGTTAGTATGTAATGTGCTTGTTTGTATTGTTCACTTATATAGGTATACCTATATAGTTAACTCAATTCGTTAATTGACTCTCCCACCGCGTTGATTACATCATCAATTTCTTGATGCTCAACAATAAATGGCATGCCAAGTTGGATAGTGTCGCCACCATAACGTACATAAAATCCTTTTTCCCAACACTTCTGGGCAATTTGATATGGACGTAATGCTGGCTCTCCTGGTGCTGACTCAATAGTTAGTGCACCTGCCAGACCATAGTTGCGTATATCACTAATGTACTGGGTACCTTTAAGTGAGTGCAGGGCATGTTCAAATACTGGACTCATCTCCCGTACTCGGGTGATCAACTGATCGTTTTTCAATATGTCCAGTGATGCCAGAGCAGCGGCACAGGCGACCGGGTGTCCTGAATAGGTATAGCCGTGTGGCAATTCCATCATATACTCGGGACCACCGTTATCCATAAATGTCTGGTAAATGTCATCGTTGACAATCACCGCGCCCATAGGCACCGCTCCGTTGGTCAGTTGCTTGGCGACATTGAGAATATCCGGTACCACACCGAATTCTTCAGCACCTGTATTAGAGCCCATTCGGCCAAAGGCGGTGATCACTTCGTCAAAGATTAATAGTATTTCATGTTGATCACAGATCTCACGTAAGCGTTTTAGGTAACCTTTAGGTGGTGGCAGCACCCCTGCAGATCCTGCGAGCGGTTCGACGATCACTGCGGCAATATTTGACGCATCGTGTAGCGCTATGAGTTCAAGTAACTCTTCGGCTTTTTCTGCACCCGTTTCAGGCATGCCACGGATAAACTTGTTTTCAGGCAACATAGTGTGTGGCAGGTGATCGCAATCAACCGCTGGTCCATAAAGAGTGCGGTTGGCACCGATACCACCAACGCTAAAGCCACCGAAGTTGACTCCGTGATAACCTTTGCTACGACCGATAAGTTTGGTTTTGGTACCTTTACCTTTTTTTCGCCAGTAAGCGCGGGCCATTTTTAATGAGGTGTCAGCGCTTTCTGAACCTGAACCAGTAAAAAATACATGGTCAAGGCCGTCTGGGGTCAACTCCTTAATTCTATTTGCCAGTTCGAAGGCGCCCTTGTGACCGTACTGGAATGCTGGCGCATAATCGAGTTGACCAAGTTGTTTGTAAACTGCTTCGGCAATTTCGGGGCGGTTGTGACCTGCACCACAAGTCCATAGTCCGGACAAACCATCGAATATTTTGCGACCATCGGCGTCTGTATAATAGGCGCCTTTGGCACCCACAATCATCCGAGGTTTTTCTTTAAACTGACGATTGGCAGTATATGGCATCCAGTAAGCTTCTAGTTCTTCTCGGCTCATACTGGCAGATTGTTGGATATCAAAAGCTGACATTATTGTTCCCTTAGATTGACAGTTGTTTGTTAAGCGAGGCCAAAGCGGGGCAAATAGCCCAGGATCTAGCCTGTTTGATTGAAATTCAGTTTGCTCGGATGACAACAAGTGATAAATACATTTGTACTAACTTTTAGGTTAGCCTTTACTCACCTATATTTATTTTTATTTATAATCAATATGTTATAAGTAAAAAACTAATAATTTACTTATTAAATAGATTATTGACAGGGTGTATCAATGAAAAAAACTGCCTGCATTGTCCGGAAAACTGACTGATACTGAGCTCCGTACGTTGCGGATATTTATTAGGATGGTGCAGTACAGTAGCTTTACGTCGGCGGCATCGGAACTCAATGTCATCCGTTCTGCAGTGAGTATTGCGATAGCCGATCTTGAACAATACTTATCATTGCGAATACGTGAACGGGGACGTGCTGGTATTTCGCTGACCACTGATGGACGGGAAGTCTATCGTTCAACCTGCCAATTATTTTCTGCACAGAATGAATTCCGAATTCAGATCAATTCGATCCATTTTAACCTCAAGGGTGAACTCAATATTGGTATTACCGATAATCTTGTGATGATACCGAAAATGCTGATCACCTATTCACTCAGGGAAATTAACAGGTGGGGACCTGATGTGCAGATCAATATTTAGATGATCCCGCCCAACGAAATAATAAGTGGGGTGCTCGATGGTCAGTTGCATACCGGAGTTATACCCGTACAGAAACACTATGAGGTGCTTGAATATTTACTTCTGTATGAGGAGCGCTCGTCACTGTATTGCGGGCAAGAACACTAGCTGTTCTGGCGGTATGATGGCGAGTTTTTTCCATCGATATTGAAATAATACAACGGTGTGTTGCCAGCCTATGATCAAACCTCGGAGGTCAAGGCGTTGCATCATGAACTCCAGCCGTCGGCATCAGGAAGGACAGGCAAGGGGTAGTGTTTTTGATTATGATCGGGCGTTATATCTCAGCACTAAAACCGGCGACTATTTCAGTCAATCTTAGTAAGCTGTTTTCGTCAATACGACCAAAGGTCTACTATTGAAATAATTTTTTAACGTCTTTTCCTGCCAATTTTCAGACAAAACCAATTACCCCTGAAAGTCCCTTTCCTCCTAAAAAACGGCCTAGTTTTCGACGCCATTTTTGAGTCAAGATCCGGATACTTATTCGACACTAAAATTGACCAAATGGAAAAATAACACTTGCAAACTGTAATTTACACAGCTAGAGTTTAATTGAAAAATAACATTGAGAATTTGAAAATAACAAAAAATACTTATTTATAACAATAGGTTATCGTGGCTCTGTGCTTGGGTGTAAATCTAGGTTCACCACAGGAAATTGTGAGTTCTTAATATAATAATAATATCATAAATAACTAAGGCAACAGCTTTAGTTGATTGGTAACAATGGGGAATGAAGATGAGCAACAGTAATTTAAATTCTTCGTCAGTCGTTCAGGTTGGCGAATTTTATGAGCTAGAAGTGGGCAAAGATGTCCAGGATAGTGATCACTATAATGAAGATATGGCCCCGACGAGTGTGAAAGACAGGACTTGGAATACCTGGAATGTCGCGGCGTTGTGGGTGGGCATGGCAATTTGTGTGCCGACCTATACCCTAGGGGGGGTCTTGACGGCTTATTTCGGTTTGAGTGTAACTGAAGCGCTGATCACCATATTACTGGCAAATATCGTAGTATTGATTCCCTTGACCCTTAATGCGTATCCTGGTACAAAATATGGCATTCCTTTCCCGGTATTATTACGTTCTTCCTTTGGTATCAAAGGCTCCAATATTCCCTGTATGATCCGAGCGCTAGTCGCCTGTGGCTGGTTTGGGATCCAAACCATGTTTGGCGGCGTCGCTATTCATATTTTGATGTCAAATCTGTTTGAGTCCTGGGCGACCTTGGGAGGAACGGGTGAGGTTTTTGGCTTCTTTACTTTTCTCGCTATTAACCTGTTTATCGTTATCAAGGGCTCCGAATCAATTAAGATCCTTGAAACCGTTGCCGCACCGCTGTTGCTTGCGGTAGGTATTGGTCTGATGATGTGGGCCTATCCACAGATCTCTGTGACTGAAATTCTAGCCACACCCGCTAACCGTCCTGAAGGTGCATCATTCTGGGGTTACTTCTTTGGCGGGTTAACTGCGATGGTTGGTTTTTGGGCAACCTTGTCGCTGAACATTCCGGATTTTAGTCGTTATGTTAAGTCACAGAAATCACAAATCGCAGGCCAAATCATAGGCCTGCCAGCTACCATGTTCTTCTTTTCCGCTTTAGGGGTAGTCTTGACTGCCGCTTCAACGACCTTGGTTGGTGAAACTATCTCTGATCCAATTAACCTTATTGGCAAAATCGACAGCCCAGTATGGGTGGTGATTGCAATGGTGATGATTATTATCGCGACGCTGTCGACTAATACTGCCGCCAATGTTGTGTCACCTACCAATGATTTTCAGAACCTAGCACCCAAGAAGATTAGTCAAACACGCGGTGTATTACTGACTGGTCTGCTGGGTGTGTTACTGATGAGCTGGGAGCTGCTTAAAAAACTGGGTTGGATTGAGTCTGATGTTAGTGTTGAAGCCATGTACACCGGCTGGTTATTGGGCTACTCCAGTTTGCTGGGGCCGATAGCCGGGATCATGGTGGTCGATTACTTTATTATCAAAAAACAGCGTCTGGAATTGGCAGAGCTCTATAAATCAGAGGGTATTTACGGTGGCTTCAATAAAGCTGGACTGCTTGCTTTCGGAATCCCTGTCACCTTGACGCTCATTGCGATAACTACAGGCATGTTCTCCTGGTTTTATCAATTCGGTTGGTTCACTGGGTCTATTATGGGTGGTGTGGTGTATTTCATCGCCGCCAGCAAACAGCAAGCAGAAAGTAGTGTTGGGATCCAGCAAACAGCGTCGGATGCCAGCGAACTGAAAAGCCTGAGAAACAACGCATAACTACTCGCTGAATACATTAATTTGTAACAGCACCATTGTGGTAACAGGCAGTTATTGTCTGTTCGCCACAGCACGACTGAATTCCGTTTTATTTAGGAGATAAAAATGTCGATAATTATTCGTGGCGGGACAGTAGTCACTGCCGACATGACCTTTGCCGCAGATGTATATTGTGATGAAGGTAAGATTGTAGCCATCGGTGACAATCTGGATGTCCCGGAGAACGCCGAGTGCATCGATGCCACTGGCCAGTACATCATACCGGGGGGGATAGATCCTCATACTCACATGCAGCTCCCTTTTATGGGTACGGTCGCTAGTGATGACTTTTACACCGGCACCGCCGCAGGCCTAGCTGGCGGCACTACGACTATCATTGATTTTGTCATCCCCGCGCCAGGCCAGTCATTGATAGAAGCTTTTCATCAATGGCAGGATTGGGCAAGTAAATCTGCCGCGGATTACTCTTTCCATGTTGCTATTACTTGGTGGGATGACTCGGTTTATGAAGATATGGGCACTCTGGTCAACGAATATGGGGTTAACAGCTTCAAACATTTTATGGCTTATAAAAACGCTATAATGGCCGATGATGAAACACTGGTAAAAAGTTTCCGTCGCTCAATGGATCTCGGTGCTATTCCAACAGTACATGCGGAAAATGGCGAGCTGGTATTCCAATTACAACAGGAAATGCTAAGCCAGGGAATCACCGGCCCAGAAGGTCATCCACTGTCACGACCACCGGCAGTGGAAGGGGAAGCGGCCAACAGAGCGATCCGCATAGCCGAGGTGATGAATGTGCCAATTTATGTAGTGCATGTCTCCTGTAAAGAGTCATTAGAGGCGATCACCCGTGCTCGCAACGAGGGCCAGTTGGTATACGGTGAGGTACTTGCAGGACACCTGCTGGTAGATGACAGTGTTTATCGTCATCCAAATTCTGAATTTGCCGCGGCTCATGTCATGAGTCCACCGTTCCGTTCAAAAGACCATCAGGCAGCTTTATGGAAGGGACTGCAAAGCGGAAATTTGCAGACCACGGCGACCGATCACTGTTGTTTTTGTGCAGATCAGAAGGCTGCAGGAAAAGATGATTTCACCAAGATCCCCAATGGTACCGCAGGGGTCGAGGATCGTCTTGCTGTACTTTGGGATGCTGGGGTTAATACCGGCCGGTTGACTATCAATGAGTTTGTGGCGGCGACGTCCACCAATGCCGCCAAGATATTTAATCTGTATCCGCGTAAAGGATCGGTCAGTGTTGGCGCCGACGCAGATCTGGTGGTCTGGGATCCTAAGGGGACCAGGACGATATCAGCCAAAACTCACCACCAGAATATAGATTTCAATATTTTTGAGGGACGGACGGTGACAGGGATACCGTCCCATACCATTAGTCGCGGTAAACTTGTTTGGGCAAATGGCGTGTTGAATGCAGTCAGGGGCGCTGGTCAATATGTTGAACGTCCTCCGTTTAATCCTATGTTCGACGCTCTAACAAAACACGCCGAGGTGAATGCGCCTACGGCTGTCAATAGCGATTAATTTATTCCTGGTTAATAGGACTCACTGCTTTTACCGGTGAGTCCTGGATAGGCAATACTTTCCACACTTATAGATACTCGCGTCCATTACTTTGTTTCCAAAAATAGACGCATGGATCAGTGTGTGCAGTATTTACAATAAAAATAACAACACAGCACACTCTTTAAACTTTAAAAGGAAAATAGCATGAGTAATTTTAAAAATATGGCACTGGCGATGGTATCGATTTGTAGCACTCTTACATTTAGCCCTATGGCGAGCGCTGAGATGCAATGGAGCGACTTTAGTCTCAGTTATCTTACCAGTGATCAATATGAAGTGGGTGACAATAGCCGTCAATTCTTGACCGTAGAACATGCCAGTGGCCACACATGGGGTGATACCTTCTTCTTTTTGGATCGTTCTAAATATGATGATGGCACTCTGGAAAATTATGCTGAGTTTTCGCCGCGCCTGAGTCTTGGCTATGTCACTGGTAACGATCTGTCGTTTGGCATTGTCAGTGACGTGTATGTTGCTAGCACCTGGGAGATGGGTGAGTCATTTGATAATTACCTAATTGGTCTGGGTGTAAGCCTTAATATACCTGGCTTTAATTACTTCACCGCCAATGTTTATCAGGCCAATAACATGTTGTGGGACAACGATCAAATGTTGACCATCACCTGGAGTAAAGGCTTTAAATTGGGCAGTGCTGATTTCCTATATGATGGTTTTATTGATTGGAGTACGTCTTCAGATAGTCAGGCCTCTGAAATGAATTTCACCTCACAGCTGAAATATAATGTAGGTCAGTTATTTGATTTCAAATCGCCTGTTTATGTGGGTATTGAGTACGCTTACTGGAACAATAAATTTGGCATATCAGGTGTGGATGAGCGTAGCGTATCATTGCTGGCTAAATGGCATTTCTAACACTTTACTTCTAATTTTTTAGTCTCTGAGATTTTAAAGGAGTGTAACGAAAATCTCAGAGGCTTGTCTCTGCGTATAATCTTCATCGCACGGGAATTTAAAGAATAGATATTATGTATTTAGGTTAATTTATATTGTTGTTTATATAAAACTATTGATAAATAAAAACGAATAACTCACTTATCCATAGACTGTTGACAGGGTGTATTCATGAAAACAAAATCGCCGGCATTATCCGGAAAACTGACTGACACTGAGCTCCGTACGTTGCGGATATTTATGGCAGTGGTTCATTACAGTGGCTTTACGCCGGCAGCATTGGAACTCAATGTCAGCCGTTCGGCAGTGAGTATTGCGATGGCCGACCTTGAGAAACGCTTATCATTGCGACTGTGTGAGCGGGGTCGTGCTGGTTTTTCGCTGACCACTGAGGGAAGGGAAGTCTATCGTTCAACCCGGCAATTATTTTCTGCGCTTGATCAATTCAGAATTCAGATCAATGCGATCCATTTTAACCTCAAGGGTGAACTCAATATCGGCATTACCGATAACCTTGTGACGATGCCGCAAATGCGCATCACCTCTGCGCTCAGGGAACTCAATAGGCTGGGACCTGATGTGCAGATCAATATTCAGATGATCCCGCCCAATGAAATAATAAGTGGGGTGCTCGATGGTCAGTTACATACCGGAGTGATACCCGTACAGAAACACTATGAGGGGCTTGAATATTTACTCCTGTATGAGGAGCGCTCGTCACTATATTGCGGGCAAGAACACGAGCTGTTCTGCCGACATGATAGCGAGTTGTCTCCATCGATGTTGAAACAATACAACGGTGTGTTGCCTGCCTATGACCAAACATCGGAGATCAAGGCATTGCATCATGAACTCCAGCTGTCGGCATCAGCAACAGACAGGGAAGGGGTCGCGTTTTTGATTTTGACTGGGCGTTATATCGGTTATTTACCTGATCATTATGCCCACCGGTGGGTCAAAGAAGGAGTGATGCGAGCTATCCTGCCAGCAAATATGAGCTACCTGACGCCCTTTGCAACGATTACCAAAAAAGGCGCTCCCAGTAATCTGGTGTTGGAAAATTACCTTGAAAAATTAAAACTAGCCAGTACGACAGCTGGAGGCTAGTTCAGCTGACCATAGTGAATTTTCGTTGAATTAGATCAGAAATAAATTCAGAACAGCTGGACTTATTTTAAAACTCGGTCGCCTGCGACCGAGATAATTACAATATCTTAAAATCAAATGATTACGGATAACTAATGGCTTCATTAGTAAGTTTAAAGAAGAATAATTTGCGGAATTGAGTAGCAGGAAAAACTTAAAATGAACTATGTTAAATACCATCTATTAGCACTATTGGTAACGTTATTAGTAGCGGGTTCATTTATTTCATCAGAAAAATTATCTGGTGTTGTTAACCCTTTCTCATTAACTTTACTTAGGTTTGTTATAGCTGCTTTTACATTATTACCTTTTGTGCTGTTTAAAGCACAATATAGAAAAGGAATTATTAGAGCGCTGCCTAGGAGCCTAATAATGAGCGTATTTTTTTCTGTTTTTTTTATTTGTATGTTTGAAGCTTTAAAAACCACAACGCCATTAAATACGGGCACCTTATACACCTTAGTACCATTTCTAACGGCTATATTTAGCATCTTTGCTTTCAAAGAGAAAATTACTAAAAAAAGGCTAGTGGTATATCTAATAGGCTCTGCTGGTACATCCTGGATTATCTTCGGTGGCGATATTGAAGCACTGTTAGCATTTTCCCTCAACGGTGGGGATGCTCTCTTCATAGGAGGTTGTATCTCAATGGTTTGTTACTCTATATCCATGAAATTTCTTTATAGAGGAGACGAAATCATTGTTATTGTCTTTTGCACACTTTTTTGTGGTGCTCTTTGGATGTTATTGGCGCTACTTGTTTTTAATCAGCCGCTTCAGTGGCATTTATTGAAATCAGATTTATGGTTTCATATGGGTTATCTAGCATTGTTTGCAACACTAGCATCTACCTTCATTATTCAAAAAACGACTGTGGTATTAGGCCCCTCGAAAGTTATGGCCTATATTTACTTAAATCCTATTTGTGTTGCTTTTCTAATGCTATTTATTGAAGGAAAAAGCATACCTTCTATTGTTTTTCCCGGAATGATTATATCGTTGATTGCAACTATCGTACTGCAATTTCAAAATAGAAATAATGCTAATAAATAAAATATTTCAGACGCTTAAAATTAATAAAGAGTCTATTTTGTAATCTATTCTAACCGGCATCCCGTATATGGATTTCACCTATTCCTTCAAAATAGGCACTGAGTACACCTTCAATTAAGGCTGCAGGTTTTTAGTTTGCGACAGAACCTTTGTGTCACCTCAAGAAGATTATCTATCTCGCCTCGTTGTTGATTTTCTAGTTGTTGGTAATATTCATTCCTATTAGCCTCAAATACCGAAGATAATGAGAATAAACGCAAATTTTTTTGGCTCAGTTTCTGCTAAACAACGCTCTGTTATGACACGAGATAATCTACCGTTACCATTATCAAAGGGGTGAACAGTAACAAAGCAAAATTTGGCAATGGCAGCACGACTATAGGCTGATCTATCATAGGGTTAATTTAGCCAATTGAAAAATATATCCATTTCATGAGTTACTTCTTTTTAGTTTAATCCAGGAGCTAGGTAGTGAATTTGCTGTTTTTCGTAGCGACCAGAGAGTCGTTGCATTTTATCATTTCGATATTCACAAATCGCCTTAGGGGTAACTAATGGTTGGGAAGGGAACAGTAACTGATGCCAAGCTTTAATGGTTCTATAACTTAGCTGATTATCAAAAAAACGAAAACGGATAGTTCTTAATAATAATTAAACCATTGAATCACTTTGTTGAGGATACTTATTTCCTTTACTGATCCCTAGCTTATTTACGATACTAGAGCGTACAGAATCACGATAAAATAACTCACCTTTAATTTTAGCTGATGAAAGTGTTTTATTTAGTAATACGACAGCTTCCCAACCTAAATACTGCTCAAGAGTGAGCATCTTTCTTAGTTGCTTGAGAGGAGAAACCCCTTGGATACATTTTTCTAATCTAGGTACAATAGTGGAGTTATCATCAATGAACTTTAGCCAGCTTTTATCTTCCCATACCCACATAATACCCTCTGAATTAATTAAACCACTAATCAGACTCTCTATTCCAAAGTTCAATAAAGTTACCGACGAGCCACGGCCTGAAAGTCAGAGGAATTCCATTGAAAAGCCTATAGATATTGTTTTATTAGAAGAGTAGTGCTGGGGCGTACAGCCACAAACTGACGAGTAACTACAAGTGCCAATTAATGAACTTAAATTACAACATGACGTTAACGGTGAGTGGCGTAATTAAGCTCATATCGAGGTAGCCCGACTATTTGAACTATGTATGCAGCTTGAGAGTGCTAGTTTGTCTACGTCCAATAGTTAATTAGTCGAGTAAATTGAGCAGACGGGAATACTCCTGCACCAATCAATTAAGACTTTGCGATCGAGTAATAGATAATTATTGACCAATTGGTAAAAGATGGTTAGTGTTAGTCTTCATTAATCGTATCAAAAAGTGTGTAAGTCGCAGTTCTTATGTATTTTTTAACCAGAGTGCCTTTATGGAAACCAATCAATTACGCGGTATTTTTTACATGATGGCTGCCATGTTGCTGATATCCGTTCAGGAAGCGTTAGCTAAATATCTGGGACAGGCACTGCCTGTAGCACAGGTGGTTTGGGCTCGATATCTGGGACATCTGGTGTTGATGATAATATTACTCTGGCCGAAGAATGGCATGAGCCTGCTGAAGACCAATAAACTATTTATACAAATTTCTCGCTCTCTGATCCTGCTGATTGATACTGTGCTGTTCTTTTTTGGATTGACGATGCTTGGTCTGGCTGAAGCCACCGCTATTTTCTTTACTGTACCGTTGTTAGTGTTATTGCTATCTATTCCTTTGCTTGGTGAGCGGGTGAGCGCTTCATCAATTGTGGCTGTTATAGTCGGATTCATTGGCACTTTGATTATCGTTCGGCCTGGCATCAATGGCCTGGGTTCTTCGGATCTTGGCATAGGTGCACTATTTATATTTGGAGCGGCTTGCTGTACTGCTATTTATAACGTCACCACACGAAAACTTTCAGCTAGCGAGCCGATACCAGTTACTTTGTTCTATACCGCTATAGTCGGAGCTGTAGTAACCAGTTTATTTTTGCCCTTCATTTGGGAGACTCCAACTAGTCTAGAGGTATGGGCTGCACTTATTTTTATCGGTCTATTTGGCGGGTCAGCTCATAGCCTGATTATCATTTCTCATAAATATGCGGCTGCCACGACAGTCGCTCCTTTTATATATTCACAGATATTCTGGGCCTTGGGTCTAGGCTGGTTGATGTTCGGGGAACTACCTGATTTTTATGTCTACTTTGGTGGAGCGATAGTTATCAGCAGTGGACTGTACCTATTTTATCATGGACGAACGCGAGTAAATACTGCTAGCCAGCAGTTGGGTAAGGATCCACTTTTGGTGAACGCTGCGAAGATTAAAGCACTACAGAATAGGCCGTAGGGTGACATAGTTAATTTGACCACCAACTTCTATTTCTCATTGAATTAGCACCTCGTCTTCCTCTATTGTGCCGTCGTTCAAATTAGGTGTGTGGACCTCGGATAACGAATGAAAATATTTTGACTAAATGTTATCCCCGATATTAGCAACTGTGGGTTTTAATACATCCTAATCGATTGAATGATGGCTTTAAATGGTATTTTTCTACCATTAATATCTTATTTATCAAAACTTTAATTGCTTAGTTTACCTTTGTTGTATCTGTCATTCATATTTCATATTTCATACTTCCTCCCTATTTGTCTTTACCTGTTTAATAATCGTATTCTCTCGCATAAATAATAAATGATTAATAATGTATATAACAATGACTTAAACATAGTTTTTAATTTATTTATTAAAAATGCTTGACCATATGGTAAAACTTAAACTAGTATAAATTGACCAAAGGGTAAAACTTAGTGGTGGTGAATTGATTTCATACTGCCGCTCATTTAAGCCCTTAGATAACAAAAACAATAATTATAATCTGGGAGTCGTCATGGATAAGTTAACAGCAGTACAGGCCAGCCAACTAGGCGATGTTCGCGGCAAAGCGTTGAATACGCTCCGACAAGCCGCCTGTGCTGTGCGTGATCAACATTGGGGCAAGATCATGACGTATTCAAGAAAGGTTTTTATTCCTCTGACCAACATGTGCCGCGATGAGTGCCAATACTGCACCTTCGTTCAGCGTCCAGAATCCGGTAATGCAACCATCATGACGCCGGAGCAGGTATTGACCGTCATTCGTCAGGGTCAGGCAATGGGCTGCAAAGAAGTGTTGTTGAGCCTAGGTGAAAAACCTGAACTACGCTATCGCGAAGCAAGAGAAGCACTCGCTGAACAAGGTTTTTCCACGATGATGGAATACGTAGCTGAGATCAGTGCACTAATACTGCGTGAAACCAGCCTGTTACCACACGTTAATGCCGGTACTATGACCGCTGATGAGTTGGCAAATATTAAAAAAGTCAGCGCTAGCATGGGCATGATGCTTGAAACTGTCAGTGAACGATTATTGCAAAAAGGACAAGCGCACTACGCCTGTCCAGACAAAGTTCCCGCTACACGTTTGGCAACCATCAAAAGTGCGGGCGAGCAGAACATTCCTTATACCACTGGTATTTTGATAGGTATTGGTGAAACGTGGCAGGAACGTGTAGAAAGTCTTGAAGCCATTAATAATCTTCACCTCAAATATGGTCACATTCAGGAAGTTATCGTGCAGAATTTTTGTGCCAAATCCGGCACGGCCATGGCTGACCATCCAGAGCCTGATCTTGAAGATATGTTGCGGACTTTGGCCGTCGCTCGTCTAATGCTCGATCCGAGTATTAGTATTCAGGCACCACCAAATCTACAACAACGCTATAAAGATTATATCGGCAGCGGTATTAATGATTGGGGTGGAATTTCGCCGTTAACCAAGGACTTTATCAACCCAGAAAGAGCCTGGCCTCAAATTGAGCAATTAGCCAAGGCGACTCAGGACTGTGGTTATCAGTTACAAGAACGCCTAGCTGTTTACCCTGAATATCTTAAACAACAATATCTTAGCCCACAAATCTCAAAGCGACTCGAAGGTATGGCTCGTGCCGACGGTTTAGCCTCTCAACAATGTGTTACTGCCGAATCGGCAAAGCATGCCGCTGATATGATCTACCACGTGGCCCTTTAAGGAGAATAGTGATGAATAATTATATTTCAATGGTACCTCTATCGTCAGGTGGTGATGGTTCGTTAACTGCTTTATTAACGTCAATTTCTCCAAAAGTCAGCGACATCCTCAATAAGGCGCTCAATGATGAAGATATCAGTGAGCAAGAAGGATTGGTCTTATTCGATACCCAAGGGCTTGAGCTTGATGCTTTAATTGCTACTGCCGATGAGTTGCGGATGAAGACCGTTGGTAATTGTGGGACCTTTGTGATTACCCGTAATATCAACTTCACCAATGTCTGTAATATGGGCTGTAAGTTCTGTGGTTTTGCCAAACGTAAAAGCGAAGCAGGTGCTGAATTGTTGTCGATGGATGAAATTGCAAATCGTGCCCAGGAAGCTTGGGATCGTGGTGCCACTGAAGTTTGTATCCAAGGCGGTTTACACCCAGATCTTAAGGGCGATCACTATCGTAATATTTTAAAAGCTATCAAGACGCAGGTGCCTGAGATGCATATCCATGCATTTTCACCGTTTGAAATTTGGTATGGCGCTCGCAAAAGTAGGATGTCTACAGCAGATTTTATCCAGGATTTAATCGATCATGGGCTCGGATCTATGCCTGGCACGGCGGCGGAAATTCTTGATGTGGAGATCCGTAAACAACTGACCAAGGATAAACTCAGTACTGAACAGTGGGTAGATATAATCACTACAGCTCACAAACTGGGTTTACCAACCACTGCTACCATTATGTATGGCCATGTTGACAGCCCGAAACACTGGGTAGAGCATATTGGTAAGATCCGCAGTATTCAGCAACAAACCGGCGGTTTCACTGAGTTTGTGCCACTGGGATTTGTCCACTATGAATCGCCACTGTATCTGAGCAACCCTAATGTTCGTCCAGGCCCGACGCCAGATGAAAATATCAAGATGCATGCCATTTCACGAGTAATGCTCAATGGCTGGATCGACAACATCCAAGCATCATGGGTCAAACTAGGACCGGATTATGCCACCGCAATGTTACGGGCAGGTGCCAACGATATTGGTGGCACTTTAATGAATGAAAGTATTACCCGGGCCTCCGGCGGTAAAAACGGTCAAGAGATTATGCCAGCCGATATGGTAATGATGATCGAAAAAGCAGGTTTAAGCGCTGTGCGTCGTAATACCCTATATAAATCGGTTGAAACCTTCGAGCGATCTTCACCTCTTGAAATTGTGAAAAATACCTGTCCCCAAACTATTTCTGTGGTGGAAATAGCAGTAACAGAAGATGCTGCTTTGCCAAGAGTTTCTGGAGGTTTGTTATGAGCCATTCAACGATGAAAATTTTGCTGTTATCCGGTGGTGTCGGTGGCGCCAAAATGGCCGAAGGTCTGTATCACAGTGAATATGGAAACGAGCTATCAGTGATAGGTAATGTAGCAGACGATATGTTATTTCATGGTCTGTGGGTCTCCCCTGATATTGATACCCTTACTTATACACTAGCGGATCTGATTGATACTAAAAAGGGTTGGGGCCTAAAAGACGAAACGAACAATACCCTTGAAGCACTTGAGCGTATGGGCTGTGATACTTGGATGTACCTGGGCGATAAAGATTTTGCTACCCATATATACCGCACCCAACAGAAACAATCAGGCATTCGACCGTCGGTGATAGCCAAGCATATTGCTAAGCAGCTTGGTGTGACCGCCAATATATTGTTACCTACCGATCAGGTGATTCAAAATCGTATCCATACAGAGCAGGGTTGGTTAGATTTTCAGAGTTACTTTGTCAAAAAGGGCTGTCAGCCGGAGATCCTTGATATTTTCGTGTCGGGCATTGAAGATGCGCAACCTACTCCAGAATCACTGAAAGCCATCAACGAAGCCGATCTGATCATCATTGCGCCGAGTAATCCCATTGTCAGTATCAACCCCATTGTGAATGTGCCGGGGATTCGAGCGGCACTAAAATCTTCCAAAGCCCCTGTGGTAGCGGTATCACCAATGATTAATGGCAAGACGGTTAAAGGTCCTGCTGATCGAATGATGGCTGCGATGAACTTTAGCAGCGATGTCTTGGGGGTGGCGAACTGTTATCAGGGGTTGATTGACGGTTTTGTTATTGATATTGAAGACCAACAATTTACCTCTGTACTTGAAGCAAGTGGTCTGAAGGTGATGGTGGCACAAACGTTGATGAAAAACCGCATAGATAAGGTTTCTCTTGCTGAAAACGTGGTAGCCGACATGAGCACAAAATTTGGGCTTAAATGCGGTACTCAATTAGCAGAGGAGGTTTAGATGAGAACCAATATTGTCATACCCATGAAAGATCCGCAGTTGTCTAAAACTCGATTAGATCCACAACTGAGCAGCCGACAGCGCCAGGCACTGGCGCTGTCGATGTTTAAAACTACTTTGTCATTTTTTAACAAGTATTTTCCCCAGCATCACTTGTTGGTGGTGACAGCTTCTGAGTTCATATCTGATATCGCCTGTACCTATGGTGCATCGGTATTGATAGAAACTAAGCAGGGCTTACGGCAGGCTGTTGAAAGTGCCGCCCGCTGGAGTCTTAATAATGATTTTCAGTCACAACTGTTAATCCCCGCGGATATTGCCGAGCTCGATTACAGGGAGTTTGAACGGCTGTTGACGATTTACCGTCCAGTGCCGTCAGTTTTATTATGCCCTGCATTTGATCTAGGTACTAATGCATTGCTGACCACGCCACCTAATGCGATCCCGTTTTTATACGGTATTGACTCTAGTCTCGCCCATCAAAGGGTGGCACACGAGCGGGACATAGTTTGCCATGTGATCAAGTTACCTGCATTAGCGTTAGATATTGATACCCCAGACGATTTAGAGTTGTTGGCACTATTGTCAAGTCCAGTTACTCAGGAGTTAACTAAATTATGCAAAACAGCGTAACAATTCAAACCATCGACGGTATTGGTGATATTCAACCGGGCGATGATCTGGCGCAGATTTTAATAAGCGCCATGGACAAAACGGATCTTTATATTGAAGACGGCGACATTCTAGTCGTTGCCCAGAAAGTGGTATCCAAAGCAGAGGATCGTTATGTCGCTCTCAAAGACGTTATCCCATCGACAGAGGCTCTGGCCCTGGCGAATAAGGTCAACAAGGATCCGCGTAAAATTGAGGTCATTCTTGCTGAGTCAAAAGGTGTTTTGCGAGCGGTAATACATGCAGGGCAATCAGAAGGCATTGTTATCACCGAGCATAATCTAGGGTTTGTCTGCGCCAATGCGGCGGTAGATGAATCTAATATCGACCAGAAAGACACTTTGCTACTCTTGCCTGTTGATCCAGACGCTAGTGCTCGTGCTTTACGTGACCGTCTAGAAGAAGCCTATGGCGTAAGGGTTGGAGTGGTGATCACCGATACTTTTGGCCGACCATGGCGCATGGGGCTAGTGAATGTCGCCATTGGCCTAGCTGGTGTCCCTGCGAAAGTGGATTTAGCTGGTGAAAAAGATGCTTTTGGCCGCCCATTAGCAGTCACCGCTCCGGCACTAGCTGATGAACTGGCCGCCGCGTCTGGTTTATTGATGGCAAAAGATGGTAAAAAACCGGCACTCATTTTTAAGGGGGTTAACTGGCAATCAGAAGTGAGTTCAGCCCTCGATTTAGTTAGACCATTAAAAGAGGATTTATTTAGATGAAAATAGCAATTTTAGGTGGTACTGGTCCCCAGGGACGAGGTCTTGCATTACGCTTGGCAAAAGCAGGTGTTGATGTTGTGTTGGGTTCTAGGGATGCAGCACGCGCTGATGAAATAGCCATTGAGCTCAATCAAATTATTAAACCTTCCAGTGATGAACTGGGTGTTATCTCCGGTGCAAATAATGAGGATGCGGTAGATGCAGCCGATAAGATGGTTGTTCTAGCGGTGCCATATAGCGCGCACAATACCACTTTAGAGGCCATCAAAGCACAGCTGGCCGACAAGATCTTAGTGGATATCGTTGTGCCACTGGCTGAAGGTAATCCTAAAGCGGTGGATATGCCGGCTGAAGGCTCGGTGACCGAAGAGGCTCAGGCGCTGCTAGGTGATGATATTCCTGTGGTAGGAGCACTGCACAATGTGTCTGCTCATACCCTCAACAAACTCGACCAGGCGATCAATTGCGATATCCTGGTTTGTGGTAACGATCTAGCAGCTAAAGAGCAGGTCATTGCACTTATCCAGCGAATGGATGTGTGTGCGTATAACGTAGGTCCGGCGGTGAATGCCCGTTGTGTAGAGGCTATTACGCCGATGCTGATCCGTCTTAATATTTCCAAAAAAGTACCGTTTACCCATTCAGGTCTTAAAATTTGGGCGCCTGGTACTTAATAGCTTCAACAATAAATAAAAATAACAATTTTGTTAATAAAGGAGAAAATCATGGATTTTGGTATTACTTTCAAAGGGTTTGTAAGCCCCGAACGTGCACGTAGTTTGGTCAAACAGGCAGAAGACGCAGGATTTACACATTGCTGGTTTTACGATTCACACGTGCTGTGGCGCGAATGTTATCCGGCCATTGCGATGTGTATGGAACACACCTCTAAAATAAGTTTTGGTCCTTGTGTGACTAATCCAAACTCACGTGACTGGTCAGTGGCCGCGAGTTTATTCGCCAGCCTTGCGCTGCAAAGTAAGGGGCGTTTTCATGTTGGTCTGGGTCGTGGCGATAGCGCTATGCGAGTTATGGGGAAAAAACCGGCTAACCTGGCCCGTGTTGCTGAATTCACTACTAAGGTGAAAGCAATGGTCCGTGGTGACGAAGTTCAGTACGGCGACAGTCCTGAAGCAGTGAAATTACCATGGGCAGAAGGTTATGAGTTGCCGGTATACATTGGTGCCTATGGTCCTAAAGCGTTGAAAACCGCGGGTGAAGTAGGTGACGGTGTTGTTATCCAGATCGCAGAACCATCACTGGTAAAATGGTTTGCAGATCAAGCAATTAAAGCTGGTGTAGAAGCGGGACGTGATATGTCTAAGTTTGAAGTTATTGCTTCTGCACCTGCCTATGTGGGGGACATGGATTATTGTGTCGAAGCCACTAAATGGTTCCCTGCTATGGTGGGTAATCATGTAGCTGATATCGTTGAAAAATATGGAGCTCACAGTGGTCTTGTTCCTGAAAGTCTGACGGCTTACATCGAACAACGTAAGGGTTACGACTACTCAAAACACGGTCAGAGTGATAACCCATATCTGGATTTTATTTCTAAAGAGATTGTTGAGAGTTTCTGCGTTCTGGGTGATATGGATCAGCATGTCACTAAGATTAAAGAGCTTGAAGAAGCGGGTACTACCCAGTTCAACGTTTACTTGGATAACGGTGATGAAGAGAAAATTATAGAGAACTACGGTAAACATATCATCCCGTTGTTCCGTTAATTTTCAGTTGTAATCTATACCACATAAAAAAACGCCAGTAGTACTGGCGTTTTTTATGTTCTGAATATATCAATTCGTAGGAATATATAGAGTGATTGTTATTTAAAAGTATTATTAAACATGCTGTTATCATTAAATTTACCATTGGGTAAAATTAATTTTTGAAATAGGCATATATTTCTTGACCACTAGGTAAAAGATTGCTAATTTTACCTAGTGGTCAAATTTCTTGGTCGTCCTGTCGGTCGACACATAAGGAGCAATAATAAATGTTAAATAATAAAATCAATGGTCAGCGTTTGTGGGATAGCTTGATGGAGATGGGGCAAATTGGTGGCACACCCAAAGGTGGTGTTTGCCGGTTAGCTCTGACAGATCTCGATAAAGAGGGGCGCGACCTCTTCGTTGACTGGTGTCTGGAGGCTGGTTGTACTGTTCGTGTTGACACTATGGGTAACATATTCGCCCGACGGGCTGGTAAAGATAATAGTCTGCCACCTGTGGTGATGGGCAGCCACCTAGATACTCAGCCGACGGGCGGTAAGTTTGACGGTATTTATGGTGTATTATCGGGACTGGAAGTGATCCGCAGTTTAAACGATCACAATATAGAGACCCTTGCTCCTGTTGAAGCTTCTGTTTGGACAAATGAAGAAGGATCACGTTTCCCACCAGCGATGGTGGCCTCTGGGGTATTTGCCGGGGTTTTTGATCTTGAGTACGGTCTCAGTCGTGCCGATCTCGATGGTAAAACTATGGGGGACGAGCTTGCCCGCATTGGTTATGCCGGTGAAGTGGAGTGCGGTAATCGTGAATTCAAGGCGTTCTTCGAAGCGCATATCGAGCAGGGACCGATCCTCGAAAATGAAAAGAAAACCATTGGCATTGTGACTGATGCTCAGGGACAGCGATGGTATGAAGTGACACTTACAGGGCAGGAATCCCATGCCGGACCAACGCCGATGCTGAGTCGGAAAGATGCACTGGTAGGCGCTGCTAAGATTATTGATCAGGTTAACCGTATTGGTCTGAGTAACCAGCCTAGCGCTTGTGCGACTGTTGGTCTGTTGCAGGTATTCCCTAATTCGCGCAACGTCATTCCGGGAGAAGTGTTTTTTACAATTGATTTCCGTCATCCCAATGATCAGATTCTGGCAGCAATGGACCATGAACTACGTGAGTTAAGCCAACGAATTGCCGATGAGCAGGGCCTAGAAATGAAGTTCGAGCAGATCTGGCACTCACCACCGGTACCTTTTAACAAAAACTGTGTCGATTCGGTACGTAAAGCTGCTGAAACGTCAGGTTACAGCCACCAGGATATTATCAGTGGTGCTGGTCACGATGCCTGTTATATCTCGCGGGTGGCACCCACCGCTATGGTATTTGTCCCTTGTGAAAATGGTATCAGCCATAATGAAGCCGAAAACGCTGATCCTGCCGATTTAGCGGCTGGCTGTGATGTGTTATTCCAAGCAGTCGTTGAACAGGCTAACGACGCCTAAGTTTTTCAGAATAACCTGACACCGCTCTCTGGGGTCAGGTTTCACCTTCGGTATTTATGTTTATTATGGTTATAAAAATAGCCATCAGGATTTTTGCGCTTAAAAAACAGTTGTGATCACTGTTGATGCCAACGTCTTCTGAAGCATTATCGAGATTATATCAGGTCAAGTTACACCGAAATTAATAACAGGAGTTTGAAATGATTATTGGAATTACTAAAGAAGCTCAAGCAAACGAACAACGAGTGGCGATGGTGCCAAAAAATGCTGCGGTACTGATAGCCAAAGGCTGTCAGGTGTTGGTGGAAAGTGATGCTGGTGTCAAAGCCGGTTATACAGATGAGGATTATAGGACTGTTGGAGCGGAGATAGTTGATTGCCGCCAGACACTACTCACCCGCGCCGAAGTCATCACTCAGGTGAATGTCTCACGGACACAGACTGCCGATGAAGCCAATGAGTTTCGCGCAAACCAGTGGGTCATCGGTTTGATGGATCCATTAGGTGAACCGGAACAAGCGGGTTTTTTGGCGAAACAGAATATTACTTCACTAGCTATGGAGTTGATCCCGCGGATCAGTCGGGCACAAAGTATGGACGCTCTTTCCTCGATGGCGACGATTGCCGGGTATAAAGCCGTGTTGATGGCGGCGAGTATCTGTCCTCGAATCTACCCTATGTTGATGACTGCTGCGGGTACCTTAAATCCGGCACGGGTTTTTATTATGGGGGCTGGCGTTGCAGGATTGCAGGCGGCAGCGACCGCTAAACGCCTTGGTGGGATAGTTGAGGCTTACGATGTACGTCCAGCAGCGCGTGATCAGATTATTTCTGTGGGTGCCAAGGCAATTGAACTGGCACTGGACACCGGAGCTGCAGAAGGTCAGGGCGGCTATGCCAAGGCCCAGGGCGAAGAGTTTCTGAGTCGTCAGCGTGAACTAATGAGTGAGGTGTTGGCAGAGCAGGATGTGGTGATCACCACTGCCGCGATCCCTGGCGCAAAATCCCCTGTATTGATCACTGCCGATATGGTCAGTCGGATGAAACGTGGAGCGGTGATCATCGATTTGGCCTCTGAACGAGGTGGTAACTGCGAACTGACAAAACATGGTCAAACTATTGAAGCCCACGGGGTTACGATTGTAGGTCCTGATAATATCGCTGGTAGTATTCCTCATCATGCTAGTCAGTTATATGGAAAAAATATTGAGAATCTGTTGCTGCAGCTAATGACTGACAGTGGTGAGATGGTATTGGATTTCGAAGATGAGATAGTCCAAGGCACTTTGGTGAGTCATCAAGGCACAGTATATCATCCTCGACTTCGGAGCCTACTGGGACTGCCGGAGTTGATTAACGAGCAAGAACAAATGACAGAGGTAGCATAATGGAAATTTTAGTCTTACAGATAGCCTTGTTTGTAATAGCTGTTTATCTGGGTGTGGAATTGATCACCAAGGTACCAGCGACACTTCATACACCACTGATGTCCGGCAGTAATGCTATTTCGGGGATCACCATAGTTGGTGCTCTGATAGCAGCGGGTGCTGGGGAGGGGGCATCCACAATGGCGTCTATATTGGGTTTTATCGCTGTTGTATTGGCGACGATTAATGTGATCAGCGGGTTTATGGTAACTCACCGTATGCTAAGCATGTTTAAGAAGAGGGCATAAGAATGAATTTTATATGGATTGATTTATTATATCTGGTGGCGGCGGTGATGTTTATCACTGGCATCAAGGGACTAACCCGACCGAAAACTGCAGTCAGGGGAAATATTGTTGCGGCTATCGGAATGTTTATTGCGGTAGTTGTGACACTTCTTAATAGTAAGATCGTCAGTTACGAGTTGATCATCGCAGGTATCTTGTTGGGTTCACTGGTTGGTGCGGTATTAGCTAAAAAAATGCCAATGACTAGCATGCCGCAAATGGTGGCCTTGCTAAATGGCTTTGGTGGTGGTGCTTCGCTAGCCATAGCTGTGGCCAGTTACCTGGTAATGAGTGTAGGTGCAGAACAGAACAACGGTCCTTTGTTGATTGCCTCGCAAGTAGCAATAGTGTTAACCGTATTGATCGGTGGTGTGACACTGTCGGGTAGTGCGGTGGCACTTGCCAAGTTGCAAGAATGGTTACCAGGAAAATCGATAGGGTTTCCCGGGATCAAGTTTTTCAACGTACTGTTGGTAATTAGCGCTTTGTACATGGGGTATGGTTTATTTGAGTCGCCCGTCAGTGGTGGTTATTTGGTGTTATTGGTGGCTATTGTCCTTGTATTGGGGGTTACTCTGGTAATACCTATCGGCGGAGCGGATATGCCGGTAGTAATTGCTTTGTTAAATGCTTATTCCGGTATTGCTGCAGCGGCGGCTGGTTTTATCATGGGAAATACAGTGCTAATAATTTCTGGTGCGCTAGTCGGCGCGTCGGGTCTTATCCTAACCCAAATTATGTGTGTGGCGATGAACCGTTCGTTGGTGAATGTGCTATTTGGTACCATCGAGACTGGTAGTGGCGAAACTATGGATGCTGATGAAGTCTATGGTGGTAAGGTCAAGTCGTCTTGCCCAGATGAGGTGGCTATGGTTTTGGAAACTGCTAGTCGAGTAGTGATTGTTCCAGGATTTGGAATGGCGATGGCACAGGCTCAACATGCCGTAAGGGATCTCGCTGATACACTCCAGTCACAAAATATAGAGGTGGAATATGCCATTCATCCTGTTGCTGGCCGCATGCCTGGTCACATGAACGTACTCTTGGCGGAAGCCGAAGTGGATTATGACCTGATGAAAACCATGGACGAAGCTAACCCCACATTTGATCAGACCGATGTGGTGATCGTAATTGGCGCCAATGATGTAACGAACCCGATGGCGAGGGAAGATAAAGGCAGCCCTATTTATGGTATGCCAATTCTTAATGTCGACAAAGCCAAAACTGTGGTTGTGGTTAAACGTAGTCTCAGCGCGGGATTTGCGGGATTACCCAACCCGTTATTTGCCAATGACAATACTCTGATGTTGTTTGGTGATGGTAAAAAAGCAATTCAGGACTTAACTGCGGCTGTTAATAAAGCTGCATAAACTGGTTGCCCGTGGGGAGTTTAGTAATAAAGTGAGTGTATGGCGATCTTCACAGCGTTAAGTTTTACATGCCAAGGCAACAACTTTTATCAGCAATGGAATCACGGGCAATCTATTAAAAGTAGTGTGAAATATACATTTGAAACGCTCTGCATTTATTTGCTAAGCGTTATGTGTATATATAATTTGTGCTTTCTGGGGCAATAATAATTTTAAAGTTAATATCGATAATATAGACACATATAAATAGGACCGAACTTATGGATAATTACAAGATTTATCAGTTAGTAGACGTTATAATTTCTGCTATAAAAATATGATATTTCTATACATCAAGACATCAACATTGGGTTTACAGCCTTGTCCGATGTGTTTATGTGAAGTTAGCTTTAGATTTGATAGCTGAGATAAAATACAACAACATGTTATTAATAAAATTAACAAAATCGATATCTGTTTAGCTTATCATTAACACCTTGTTGTTAGTGTTAAGTATGGTCGTTGGTTTTGTCATTTATGATTACGAAAATCAAAGTCAGCTTTTAAAAACTGAGTAAATAATTCAATTAGATCTTGTCGAGTATCGACTCAAACTTAACTTACCGTCAACCATCTGGAGTTATGAATATCAGCAGTTAAAACTGGTCATAGATTCAGAACCTAGGCTTGTTTAAGCGTTTGGGGGAATTATTGCTTTGTAGTTGACAATATCAATGCTAATAAGCTCTTTGCTGACACTGTTATGTCTACGTCACTCTGTAGTTACTAAAACGGCACAATAAATGTGCCGTTTATTATAGATAAACTAGAATTAAACCACCATTGAATGAGGGTCAATGACAAACTTTTGTGCGGCGCCTTTAT
>OJAZ01000232.1_pt1 | contig 29995 bp, 31 predicted proteins | sample 1589851 | NCBI WGS metagenome assembly OJAZ01 (sample SAMN05416792, study PRJEB24817) | seawater metagenome | isolation source: Sea water | place: Canada:Atlantic | collected 2013-07 | reverse complement strand
CACAAATAATCATGAAGGTCGATCATTAATCCTCATTTTGTGGGGATTCGTCAGTGCCGGGAGACTTAGCTCATGACGCTGAAAATCTTTATGAGGTAATGAGTTTAGTTTGGGCACAGGTTCAAGCCGAAGATGAAGTGCAAGCATCATCAATTTCGCTTACTGGTTACAGTTTAGGCGGCGCACACTCGGCTTTTTTAGCGTTACTTGATGATGAGAAGCAAGTCTTTAATTTTGAAAAAGTGTTGTTAATTAACCCGCCAGTAAGTTTATATAATTCGGTGAGCATTTTAGACCAATATTTTGATTTGCGTAATAACCGCCATGCGGCTGTGGCAATGTTTGATGAAATATTCTCTCGATTTTCAACTATCTATTCAGCACAACGATCTTCAACGTTTGATCAAGGCTCAATATACGGTTTATTTAAAAATGCAGAGTTAACTGAAGCTGAATTGAAACTGTTAATTGGTGCATCGTTTAGAATGTCTTCCTCAGATATGATATACGCCATTGACGTTAGTTTTAATACCGGTGCAATAACCTATAAAAACCATACTGTAGATAAGCTTGAGAGCATAACTCACTCAATGCAACGCGCCAGTGACATTACCTTTGGAGATTACTTTACTCGGGCTATGTTACCTAGAGCACAACGAGAAAATGCTAATTTAACCAAAGCGGATTTGATCAAACGTTACAGTTTGCGCGAGATTGAGGACTATTTAAAAACATCAGATAAAATTTACTTAGTGACCAACCAAGACGATATTATTTTACAGGCGGGAGAAGTGGATTATCTAAAATCGCTTTTTGGAGACAGAGCTAAAATTTTTCCTCGGGGTGGACATTGTGGCAACTTTGAGCGACAAAGCTTTGTTGAATACCTTGATACAACCTTTCAGGGAGGAATAAATTAATGCTAGTAAATTCTAATATATGTATTAAGTGTATATCTCTGCTGACTTGTATCATGTTAACCGCATGCTCTTCTGTACCTGAATTGGAAAGTTCAGCGGTTGCACCGATAGTGCCTTTACCTGATTACCATCAAGAACTGGGTGTTTTCAGTGCCTATGACGATCCTTGGGAGGGCTTTAATCGGCGCGTATATTATTTTAATGCTAAAGCTGATGAGTACGTTTTATTACCGATAGTTGATAGTTATAAAAAAATAACACCTGATGTGGTTGAAACAGGGTTGAGTAATTTTTTTAATAATTTAGGTGAAATATCAACCTTCGTTAACTCGGTTTTACAGCTTAAATTTTCAGTAGCTGGTGAAACATTTGGTCGTTTTTTCATTAATTCAACTTTAGGCATGGTCGGTTTACTTGATGTAGCAACCCCCATGGGCTTGGCTGAACAAAACGAAGACTTTGGGCAAACATTGGGCTTTTGGGGAGTGGGAGCTGGCCCATATTTAGTTTTACCGTTGTTGGGACCTTCGTCTCTGCGTGATGCCACAGGACTAGCGTTTGATGCTTTAGCTGACCAACAAACTTTAGATGTATTAGGTATGAAATCTGAAGAAGAACTCTACCTTTCGCTCATTAACAGTATCGACGCTAGAGCCCGATTACCTTTTCGATACTATGCTTCAGGGTCAGCGTTTGAATATGAATATCTGAAACTCTTGTATAAAAAATTTCGAGAAATTCAGGTGGCACGATAAGCTAGCTTAGGGCTGTTACATCATATAATTAGCGTTAGTTTTTGCATCATGGGTTAATTTTAAATGTTTGAGTCAATAGAATGTATAGTAGTTTTAGCTATTTTATCAATTCAAGGTATAATCACGCCTTATAAATTTTCTAGGAATGTCTTTTGTTAGCTGTTATTCGTGTCATATTGATGACTTTGGCTTTAGTTATCATCTCTCTTTGTTCAATTTTATTTTGTTTGATCCGACCATTTCATCGCGATAATGTTCATCATACGGCTAAATACTTAGGCAAAGTTGCAAAAATATTGGGTTTAGAGGTTGAGGTAAGAATACCTGAATCAGTAAAAAATATTGGCCCTGTTGTGTATATTTGTAACCATCAAAATAGCTATGATATTTTTACCGTTAGTAACGCTGTGCAACCCGGAACAGTGAGTGTTGGTAAAAAAAGTTTAAAATGGATCCCTTTTTTCGGACAAATGTATTGGCTAACGGGTAATATTTTAATTGACCGTAAAAATAAAAATAAAGCCATGAATACTATTGATATGACCGCAAATAAAATTCGTGAAAAAAAGCTATCTGTGTGGCTATTTCCTGAAGGAACGCGCAGTTATGGTCGTGGTTTATTACCCTTTAAAACGGGCGCATTTCGTACTGCAGCAAAAGCTGAAGTGCCTATTATTCCAGTATGTGCGAGCAATACCCATAAAACCATCGATTTGAATCGTTGGGATAACGGTAAAATGATTGTTGAATTTTTACCTCCGGTTTATTTATCTAGCGAAGATAAAGAAAAAATTCGCACTATAACCAATAAAACACGTAACGATATGTTAGTTAAAATAACACAATTAAACGATGAAACTGGTCATGAGTTACCACAAGTTAAAGACAAAAATTCACAAAATAAGCAAAAAAGTGAGACAAAATAATGATCGATGAAGAACTACAAGAATGGAAGTTGCATACTGAAGAACTCATTGCAGCGTTAGTAGAAGACGGAACTAACGAAGAAGTACATCATACGATAGAGCATCACTTTTCTAGTGTTGATTTTGATGTGCTTGAAAAGGCGGCTATTACTGCATTTAAGAGTGGTTTTGAAATTGAAGAACCAGAAGAAGCTGAGCTTGAAACAGGTGAAAAGGTTTTCGCTTTTGATATCATTACCGAACAAGCTTTAGATTTTGATATTATTTTTGATGAAACCCAAAAAATGTACGAGCTAGCAAAGCAATGTAAAGTTGATTATGACGGTTGGGGCACATACTTCGAAGAGTAAGTATATCGATTAAGGTTAATAAGCAGATTAAGGCTAATGAGTGTGTGCCTTCGACCTTTGCTTGAATTAACAATAATTAAAAATAAAAGGTTATCCGATGGATTGGTTAAATACTTTGTTAAGACCTGAAACATTAGCGTTATTAATTCCGATTGTCGCTATCGTTGGTGCATTCTCAGTAGCAGCGCTTAAAGCACATCATAGACATCAAGAGCGAATCGAAAAAATTAAAAACGGCATTAATCCCGATTCATAAAAAAACGCAAAGTGTTAACACTTTGCGTTTTTATTTATTACGGTAACGAATCATTGAAACGATTCAGTAGGCGTAAATGGTACTAATATTTTGGTTTTTCGTGTTTTTTACCCATATCGTCAGCTAGCTCTTTAGGCATGTAGTTCTCATCGTGCTTAGCTAATACCTCACTCGCTTTAATGACACTACCATCGACTAATACACCGTTCGCTACAATTCCTTGGCCCTCACGAAATAAGTCAGGCAATATGCCATCGTAAGTAACCGTGACCGTTGGATCTGCTTCAGAGAAGCTAATAGGCATTCTCATGTCGGTTAGCTTAAAGCTTACATGCAAGCTTTCGCTATCGCGATGGACGCTACCTGGAACAACTAAACCACCAATACGTAATCGTTGACCATTAATGGCTTTTAGACCTGTATCTTCTTTACCATTATATATTTCAGAAGGCTTATAGAATAAATCAATATTTTGACTTAATGCATACAAAACTAGACCTGCCACTAAACCTAAACCTATGATTAATGACGTTACTATGGTTAATCGCTTCTTACGACGGGGATTCATGATGTTACCTCTTGAGTATTAATACTACTGTCTTTGATTTGTGCTTTTTGTTGCTCGGCGGCTTGGCGTAATTTTGCTTCTCGCTTGATGCGTTGAACTATTTGTTGCTTAATTTTTTTATGACTATTCATACTAGAAAAAACTAAAACTGTTAAGGCAAATATACTGACGCCATAAGATAACCAAACATAAAAGCCATATCCGCCCATATCTAGAAAAGCACTGATACTATCAAATTGCATTTGATTTATCCTCTGAAGTCACTAAGTCACGTACCCAAGGTCGCATACTATTACGGTTTAATACCTCGGTACGAAATCGAAGGCATATTAACGTTGTTACTAAAAACGAAAACCCGATAAAACACACTAAAAATGGCCAAAACATATCTGCAGTCATCGATGGTTGGCCTAATTTACTTACCGTAGCGCCTTGATGTAATGTGTTCCACCACTCAACAGAATACTTAATAATAGGTAAGTTAATTACCCCAACTAAAGCCAGAATACCTGCGGCTTTTCCTGCTAAAGCTTTGTCGTCAAAGGCGTTGTGTAAAGCCATAACGCCTAAGTATAAAAATAATAATATCAGTTCTGATGTTAACCTAGCATCCCAAATCCACCAAGTACCCCACATAGGTTTTCCCCATGCTGAACCTGTAACCAACGCGATAAAAGTAAAGGTAGCACCAATGGGCGCCATCGCTGCAGCTGAAGCGTCAGCTAATTTCAATTGCCAAACTAAACTTGATAAAGCCGCAATGGCCATGCCTAGGTATATCCCCATCGATAACATTGCTGCAGGAACATGCAAATAGAAAATTCTAAAGGTATCACCTTGTTGATAATCGGCAGGGGCGAAAAGTAAGGCCCAAGTAATACCTATTGATAAGAAAACAAAAGCTAAACGTGCGCACCAAGGTAGTAATTTACCGGTAAAATGATAGCTAATCTCAGGGTTTGCATAAGGGTGCAGCCATTTCCACATCATATTAATTTGTACTCACTTTAAGCGCTGCACTTACAGCAAAGGGGGCTAAGGTTAACGAGGCAAAAAATATTGCCGCGATTATAGCAAGTTGTCCGTTATAAGGTAAGTTCATTCCTGCGGTATCAATTGCGCTCGTGGCGAAAATAAGTACCGGAATGTAAAGTGGCAATACTAGCAGGCTTAATAATACACCGCCTTTTTTTATGCCGACTGTTAAGGCAACGCCAATCGCGCCTAATAAGCTTAATACCGGCGTACCTAATAATAATGTCAACATTAATGCGCCGTAGCTACTTTCCTGCAAATGTAATAATACGGCTAATAATGGCGCGATAAGTATTAAGGGTAAGCCTGTCAGTAACCAATGCGCGACAATTTTGGCCAGTACTAGAATAAATATTGGGTGTGGGCTTAACAACATTTGTTCAAGTGAGCCATCAGCATAGTCAGACTTAAACAACCTATCTAATGAAAGTAAAGTTGATAGTAAGGCTGCGACCCAAATTATACCGGGTGCAATGCGCGATAACATGGTGCTTTCAGGGCCAACCCCTAATGGAAAAAGTGTGACGACAATAACAAAGAAAAGCAATGGATTGATAATATCGTCGCGGTGACGAAATGCGATCATTAAGTCTCTTTTTACTATTAAAGCAAAGGCAGCACGATAAGAAAGTTGTGTCATGAATAATTACTCTAGTAAATTCGGTAAGCTAAAGAGACTTTCTTCACTCGCTCGGCAGGCAATGAGAGATCTTGATGTGTAGTGAGTATTACACAACCGCCGTTATTGGCATGTTCAACAAACAGCTGTTCTAATTGCTCTACGCCTAACTTGTCAATTGCCGTAAAAGGTTCATCCAAAATCCAAATTTTAGCTTGGCTCTGCCACAACCGTGACAAAGCAATACGTCGGTGCTGTCCTGCACTTAAATGAGAGGCTAATGCATCTTCAAAACCTAATAAATTAACTTTAGCTAATGTGCTTTCAGCTGTTGTGCTATCTAAGCCATGCAGCGCAAGATTAAACTCAAGATTTTCTTGAGCTGTCATCTCATCTTTAACGCCAGGTAAGTGCCCTAAATACAGTAAATCTTGATGAAATAACTCGCGCTGTTGTGTAATGTTTTTATCTTGAAAATAAACGCCACCATCGTAGGGTTGAGAAAGGCCAGCAAGAATACGCAGTAAACTGGTTTTTCCTGCGCCATTTGGCCCTTCAATTTGCAATATATCGCCAGGTGAAATACTGATGTTAAGCGCTTCGAATAATACACGCTCTTCACGAATACAGGTTAAGCTTTTGGCGCTTAACAAGTTTTTACTCATTGATGGTGTAATTTTATTTTCGATGTTTAGGTTTTGCAAACTGCTTCACTTAACGATTTAATAGATTTTAATAAAAGGGGAATAACACCAGCTAGATATTTATGTTAGTCGATGTAAACATTGCTTATGATACTATATCGCTCAATAAAGGCTAGTAACAGATATTCCGTAAGCTTTCTTATTTTAGGCTGATAATTTACCTTATGTGATCAAAACAGTTACTTCATTCGTATAAACAAATAATTGTATTAACAATGCATTATCCAACACATTATCAAAGTTATGGACAATTCCTTTGCTTGAGCAATTACGATAATATGTTAGTAGCAACAGCGCAAAAAAGGAAACCTATGAGAAACCTTACATTGATTACCCTTATTGCTTTAACCTCATTTGCAGTTAAAGCCCAAAATGATGTTGGTCAGACTCAATCTGAGTATGTCGAATCAACAGCTTCTTGTTTAGCGTTTATGCAGCATAGTGAGAAAAAGTTACATGCCAAAGATAAACTAGATTTATGTCAATTAACCGCTGGTAAGGCAATACTAATTGTTAATACGGCGAGTCATTGTGGCTTTGCTCCACAATTTAAAACACTTGAAAGCATACATAAAGAATATAAAAGCCAAGGCTTAGTGGTTATTGGTTTTCCTTCAAATGACTTTTTTCAAGAAGAAGATAACGAAAAAGATACTGCTGAGATATGTTTTGTTAATTATGGCGTAACTTTTACTATGTTATCGCCTGTGCATGTTTATGGCAGTGAAGCACACCCCATATTTAAAACATTAGCGGATAAAACTACAGCACCTAAGTGGAACTTTTATAAGTACCTAGTGAGCGCAGATGGGAAAGCGGTTAAGCACTTTAATAGTCGTGTTAAACCTGATTCAGCAGAATTCACCAACGCTATCAACGAAATTTTATAGAGAACATTCATGTCAAGATACGCAGGGCAAAGTAAAAAAATTCATGATTGCACCTCAAAATCAGGTGTGCTTTTAACGAATTTAGGAACACCAGATAGTCCGACAACCGGAGCGCTCAGACGTTATTTACGTGAGTTTTTATCTGATCCGCGAGTGGTAGAAATTCCTCGCTTGGTCTGGTTGGTTATTTTGCATGGCATTATTCTCCGAGTGCGTCCAAAAAAGTCAGCTAAGTTGTATGAAAGCATTTGGACAGAGCAAGGTTCACCATTATTAGTGATCAGTCAGCAGCAAAAAGCCAAGGTTGAGCATATTCTTACTGAAAAGTATGGCGATAAAGTCATCGTTGATGTTGCTATGCGTTATGGCAACCCATCTATAGGGAGTGCTTTGGAGCGCTTTCAAGCAAGTGGTGTGGATAATATTATCGTATTACCGTTATACCCACAGTATGCGGGTCCCACAACAGGGGCTACTTTTGATGCCGTATTTAATAAAATTAAAACTTGGCGTTGGATACCTAGTATTCACTTTCAGAGTAGTTACCATGATAATCCGCTTTATATTAAAGCCTTAGCACAGAGTATTACTAAGCACATTGAAGTACACGGTAAACCTGATAAGTTAGTTTTTTCTTATCATGGTATGCCAAAGTACTTTCTAGAGCAGGGTGATCCTTATTATTGCTTTAGCCATAAAACTACTCGCTTAGTGGTTGAAGAATTAGGTTTGAATAAAGAAGATTATGTAATGACTTTTCAGTCTCGTTTTGGCAAAGCTGAATGGCTTAAACCTTATACTGACGAAACTTTAGAAAATCTTGCTGAAGAAGGTAATAAGCATATTGCTATTATTAGCCCAGCATTTAGTGCTGACTGCTTAGAAACGTTAGAAGAGTTAGTACACGAGAACAAAGATATATTTATTAAAGCTGGCGGTGAGCAATATCATTATATCGCTGCTTTAAATGATCAGGACGCACATATTGACGTGATGCTTGATTTAATCGAGCCACATATCACTTAATAACCAAGATACTTTAAGCTCGTTTATATTTTACCAAGAGCCAGAAACAAAAAAACGAAACATATGTTTCGTTTTTTATTTATCTTTAGTATTAACTAAAGAAAGTTTTGCACTTCAGATTAAGCTGCAACTACGTTTTCAGCTTCAGGACCTTTTTGGCCTTGTTTTACGCTGAAAGTTACCGCTTGACCATCAGTCAAAGTACGGAAACCGTCACCAGAGATTGCACTAAAGTGAACAAAAACGTCAGCGCCGTTTTCTTGCTCGATGAAACCGAATCCTTTAGATTCGTTAAAAAATTTTACTTTACCAGTTACTGTATCAGACATACTAACATTTCTCGCAGATCAAAAATTAAAGTTTAGCCAAAATGGCCATATGCGGAGTAAATGCTCTCTACCTAAAAGAAGGCAAAGAAAGGTTTCCAGTAACACATATTAAAGCGTCTAGGCTGATCATAGGTCTGTTGACCACAAGATCTCTCCTTATCCCGAAACGCAAAAACTCAACGCGAAGTCATATTAACACAATAGAATTTAGGAATCTCTAAAAAATACTAAGATTGATAGACTTTTTTATAATAAAAAAAGCCAGCTAAGATGCTGGCTTTTAAAGTTTATTTTGAATTAACTAATTACATTTCAGCAATTTGGGCTTTCTGGTCAACCATTTTAGCTATAGTAGATTCTGCTTCAGCTAATTTTGCCTTTTCTTTATTAATGACTGCTTCGGGTGCTTTGCCAACAAAACTTTCGTTATTTAGCTTGCCTCGAACACGGTCAGCATCTTTTGATAACTTATCAATGGCTTTATCTAAACGCGCTAACTCAGCATCTTTATCTATTAATCCAGCCATTGGTATTAATAGAGATAAATTGCCAACCACAGCAGTTGCTGAAGCAGGGCCATTATCATCGCTGGCCAGTACAGTAATACTTTCGAGTTTAGCTAAGGCACTAATAAATTGCTCATTTTCAGTTAAGCGGCGTTGATCATCAGCGCTAACGTTTTTCAAAAGCACAGGTAATGGCTTACTTGGGGCAATATCCATTTCGCCGCGAATGTTACGAATAGCAACAATAAGTTGTTTAACCCACTCTAAATCGTCTATAGCGGTTTGATCACATTGGCTTTCATCAAATTGCGGAAAGCTTTGGATCATAATGCTATCGCCAGTTTTCTCAAAGTTAGTCAAAGGCACTACACGTTGCCAAATTGTTTCAGTGATAAACGGCATAATTGGGTGCATTAAACGCAACAATGCTTCTAAAACAGTAACTAGGGTATGACGTGTTCCACGCTGTTGTGCTTCATCGCCTTTAAATAATACCGGTTTAGTTAACTCTAAATACCAGTCACAGAATTGATTCCAGGTAAATTCGTATAAAGCTTGTGAGGCAAGATCAAAGCGATAAGCGTCAAACGCCTCATGTACAGTTTTTACGGTTTGTTGAAACTGACCCATAATCCAGCGATCGGCTAATGAAAAAGTCATTTCTCCTGCCGGTTGGCTTGATGACGTTCGACCACAGTCAAACTCTTCTGTATTCATCATTACATAACGGCTGGCATTCCATAATTTATTAGTAAAGTTACGGTAACCTTCAAGACGTTTCATGTCCCAGCTGATATCACGTCCGGTAGTTGCTACAGACGTTAAGGTAAAACGTAAGGCGTCAGTACCATGTGCTTCAATGCCGTTAGGATATTCTTTCTTCGTCAACTTTGTAATTTTAGCGGCCAATTTAGGCTGCATCATATTACCGGTGCGCTTTTGTAATAAGTCTTCAAGAGAAATACCATCAATCATATCTAATGGATCAACAACATTACCTTTTGATTTACTCATTTTATCGCCATTTTCATCGCGAATAAGGCCGGTCATGTAGACTTTTTTAAATGGTATTTGTGATTTACCATTCTCGTCTTTGTTGAAATGCATGGTCATCATGATCATACGAGCAACCCAGAAGAAAATAATGTCAAAACCGGTTACCAAGACATCAGTCGGGTGAAAGGTTTTTAAATCTTCAGTTTCTTTTGGCCATCCTAGGGTTGAGAAGGTCCAAAGTGCTGATGAAAACCACGTATCAAGTACGTCCTCGTCTTGTTTTAATTTCATGTCATCGGCAATGGTGTTGTTAGCGCGAACTTCAGCTTCAGTTCGACCCACATAAACTTTACCATTTTCGTCATACCAAGCTGGAATTCTGTGTCCCCACCATAGTTGGCGTGAAATACACCAGTCTTGAATGTTGTTCATCCAAGCAAAATACATGTTTTCGTATTGCTTAGGTACAAATTCAATTTGACCGTCTTTCACTGCATCAACAGCAGGACCTGCTAATTTTTCAACACGCACGTACCATTGGTCAGTTAATAATGGCTCGATAATAACACCAGATCGATCGCCATATGGCGCGACTAAGTCATGCTCTTTTACTTCAACTAATAAACTTAATTCGTCGAACTTAGCCACGATGGCTTTACGCGCAACAAATCGGTCCATGCCAGCAAACTCTGCTGGTAATTCAGTGCTGTATGCATCGCACACTTCACCTTTAGTATCATAAACTTCAGCGGTGGCTAATACGGCAGCGTCTTTATCAAAGATATTGATTTGTGGTAATTGGTGACGCTTACCGACTTCATTATCGTTAAAGTCATGAGCAGGGGTTATTTTTACACAACCTGTACCTTTTTCCATATCGGCATGATCATCACCAACAATAGGAATTAAGCGATTAACCAAAGGCAATAATACTTGTTTGCCGATTAAATCTTTATATCGAGGATCTTCAGGATTTACCGCAACACCCGTGTCACCTAATACTGTTTCAGGACGAGTGGTGGCAACGACTAAGTAGTCAAGACCATCTGCGGTTTTCGCTCCGTTAGCTAACGGATAACGCAAATGCCACATATGACCTTTTTTGTCTTTGTTTTCTACCTCTAAATCAGAAATAGCGGTATGAAATTTAGGGTCCCAATTTACTAAGCGTTTACCACGGTAAATCAAGTCGTCTTCAAATAGGCGAACAAAAACTTCTTGTACCGCTTCAGACATACCGTCATCCATGGTAAAGCGCTCTCGGCTCCAATCAATTGAATTTCCTAAACGACGCATTTGTTTGCCGATAGTGCCGCCTGACTCTTCTTTCCACTGCCAAATTTTGTCTATAAAACCTTCACGACCGTAGTCATGACGAGTTTTATCTTCTTCTGCAGCAATTTTACGCTCAACGACCATTTGAGTTGCAATACCTGCGTGATCACAACCCGTTTGCCATAAGGTGTTTTTACCTTGCATACGTTGGTAGCGAATTAGTGTGTCCATAATAGTCTGCTGAAAAGCATGACCCATATGCAAGCTACCCGTTACGTTAGGCGGTGGAATAGCAATACTGTAGCTGTCACCTTCACCAGTTGGGCTAAAGTAACCTTGTTCTTCCCAACTTTTATAAAGGGATTGTTCAATGTCAGAGGGGGTAAATGTTTTATCCATCAGAGTTTCCGTCAGAAATTTTTAACTGCTTGTATCAATAGTTTGTGGTGCGCTTGCAACTTGGTGAGCTACATTAAAACCCCATTGTCGACAAGTTCGAAAACGGTTTCGAGCTTGTTCTTTTAAGGTGTCATCGGCAGGCACAAAATCTATTAGATGCGAAAATTGGTTAGCGAAGTTGGGTACCTCGCTAGTTAAATTAATTAAAACCGCTCGGCGGTTCTTGGGTGGTTGCCAACTTATTTCGACAGCAGCACCTTGCTTTGGACCTTCACCAATTAAATTGTGTGGTACAAAGCTGTCAGGATCAAAAGCCCATAACATTTCGTCAATATCATGCGCGCTTTGTTGATCTTGAGTATAAATAAATACCCGTTGATTTTGTCGGTAAAAGTGAGCCGCTTGCAAACAGGCATAGTGCAGGTGCAACTGTGCATCAGTTACACCTGTGACTGTACTTTTTTCTTCTATACTGTAGAACATTGCTTGGGTTAGCATGACATTATTCCGCGCATAAATTCACAGAGAATTATTCGCCTTGCTCAGCGCCAGCGCGATTTAATAAAAATTGCGTTAACATGCTTACCGGGCGACCTGTAGAACCTTTATTTTTACCACTGCGCCATGCTGTACCGGCAATATCTAAATGCGCCCAATGATATTTTTTGGTAAAACGCGATAAGAAACATGCTGCGGTTATAGTGCCTGCTTCTTTTCCACCTAAATTGGTGAAGTCAGCAAACGGGCTTTCAAGTTGATCTTGATAGTCGTCCCATAAAGGCATACGCCATGCTCTATCGCCACTTTGCTCTGAAGCATTTAATAACTCATGTGCCAGCGGATTATGGCTACTTAATAAGCCGGTAGCGTGTGCACCTAAAGCAACAACACAAGCGCCGGTTAAGGTGGCAACATCAATAACAAGTTCAGGGTCAAAGCGTTCAACATAGGTTAATGCATCACACAATACCAAACGGCCTTCAGCATCAGTATTTAATACTTCAACAGTTTGACCAGACATCGTGGTTAATATGTCACCAGGACGATATGCATTGCTGCTTGGCATGTTTTCACAGCCCGCTAAAACGCCAATAACATTGATCGGTAATTGTAGTTCTGCAAGGGCATGCATAGCACCTAAAACACCTGCGGCACCACCCATGTCATATTTCATTTCATCCATGCCTGCGCCTGGTTTTAATGAAATACCGCCACTGTCAAAGGTTAACCCTTTACCGACTAATACCAGTGGTTTTGAATCATCGCCAGCACCATTATATTTAATAATGCTCATCAGTGATTCATTAACAGAACCTCGGCCTACGGCTAAATATGAACCCATGCCGAGTTCTTCCATTTCTTTTTCGCCAACTATTTGCGTAGTAACATTGTCGTAATCGGTACCCAAAATTTGCGCTTGTTCAGCTAAATATGCTGGATTACAAATGTTTGGCGGCATGTTAGCGACGTTTTTACAGGTCGTTATACCTTCAGCAATCGCTAATGCATGGTTAATTGCGCGTTCGCCAATCGGTAATTCACGGCGCGTTGGTACATTAAATACGATTTTACGTAAAGGACGACGAGGCTCTTCTTTACGAGTTTTTAAACTGTTAAAGCTGTAAAGGCAATCTTGTGTTGCTTCGATCGCTTGACGTACTTTCCAGTAAGTATCGCGGCCTTTTACGTGTAATTCAGATAAAAAGCATACCGCTTCCATTGAGCCGGTTTCATTTAGAGTACTAATAGTTTTACTGATAATTTGACGATATTGACGTTCGTCTAACTCACGCTCTTTACCACAACCTACTAATAATACGCGTTCACTAAGAATATTGGGTACATGATGCAATAACAGCATTTGCCCCGACTTTCCTTCAAGATCGCCACGACGAAGCAAGTTACTGATATAACCTTCACTGATTTCATCTAGTTGTTCAGCGATAGCCGACAAACGACGTGGTTCAAAAACACCGACGACAATACACGCGCTACGTTGTTTTTCTGGACTGCCACTCTTTACACTGAACTCCATGATGTCTCCTAATTTGACTCAAATGCGTATAAATTATAGAAAATATACTAATAAGCTTGCTAAAAACAGTAAATAATCGCTAAGCTTGCTTTTAATTGTATTCTGCTAAAGGCTATAATTATAGCCGGATTGCGCAGCATTACCTGATAAGCTTATATTTAACTTAATGCTAAAAATAACAAGTTTACGCAAAAAATGGCTGTATGTCAGAAAAAAACTATGTTTTATAGAAAGTTTTTATAGGATCACTTTGTGATTATATTTCGTTATTTACTCAAAGAAGTTGCCAAAACTCAGCTTGCTGTATTTCTTGTCATCATGACAATATTTATCAGCAATAAATTTGTGCGCGTACTTGATGACGCCTCGGAAGGGGGTATTCCAGGTCATTTAGTGATGACCTTTATTGGTCTGAAAATCCCCGATTTGGCTGGCATGATTTTACCGCTGAGCTTTTTTCTCGGCGTTTTATTGGCTTATGGTCGGATTTACGCTGATAACGAAATGACAGTACTGCATGCTTGTGGTGTCAGTGAATGGTATGTGGTGCGTGTGACGCTAATATTGGGTTTTGTAACTGCCATAGTTACGGGCATATTTACGCTGTACTTGTCACCCATGGCTGCTGAGTATGAATATCAAGTTAAAGATCAAATTGCAGCTGACTCGGGGTTAAGCTCGCTTATTGCTGGGCGATTTCAAGCTACAGGTAATAAAAAAGCGGTGGTTTTTATCCATGATAAAAATAGAGATGACAATACCTTTGAAAAAGTATTTGTTGCTCAACTTCCTGATGAAGATACGCCAAACTCAAGTGTTATTGACTCAAGCCTCGTTTATGCGGCTACAGGACAAGTGGTTGAAGAAGAAACAGGTTTACAACGCTTGATACTCTCTGCAGGCACGCGATATCAAAACGATATTAAAAATAAAGAGTTTCGACAAGTTACTTTTGATAAATACTATATTCAAATTCAAGATCAGAAAGTTGAGCATAAACGCCGTAAATTAAGTGCAATACCTACTGATGATCTATACCAAGAAACTACGCCTGAAGCGAGCGCTGAAAGCCAGTGGCGAATTGCCTTTCCATTGGCTTGTATTATCATGACTTTGGTCGCGGTACCGTTAAGTGTAGTTAATCCACGCCAAGGTAAATTTGGTAAAATGCTACCTGCGCTCTTACTTTTTTTAAGTTACTTCTTACTGTTAACGGCAGTTCGTTCAGGCATAGAAAAAGGCTCTGTTGCGCAATATATAGGGTTATGGCCCGTGCATTTTGTGGTGCTGATATTAGGTTTTAGTTTACTGGTTAAAGGTCGCGCTAGTGGACGTAAATTTAAAGCAAAACTAGTCAACAATAAAGGGGCTTCTTAATGCGTATTTTAGATATGTACATAGGTCGTATTATTGCCTCAACTACCTTTCTCACCTTAGCTGTATTTGTCAGTTTAAGTGGCATCATTAAATTTGTTGAACAAATGAAGTCAGTGGGTAAAGGCAATTACGATTTAGCTCATGCTGCACTTTACGTTCTTTATGCTGTTCCGCAAGATGTGTCGTTATTTTTCCCTATGTCAGCTTTAATTGGCGGTTTAATCGGCATGGGTATGATGGCAAGTAGCAGCGAATTGATTGTTATGCAGGCGGCAGGACTATCTCGTCTTGATATTATTAAATCAGTAATGAAATCAGCCTTGTTGTTGATTGTAGTTAGCATGGCGGTTGGCGAATGGCTAGCACCTCAAGGTGAAGCCGCTGCACGTCAAGTGCGTGCTCAGGCAATTTCAGGCGGTAGTTTGATCTCATCAACAGCTGGAACTTGGGCCAAAGATGGCGACTATTTTGTCCATATTGGTGAAGTACAAGATCAAGGTTATTTAAAAGATGTTCAAATCTACCGATTTAATGAACAACTTAAGCTGTCAAGTTGGGTATCGGCGAGTAGTGCTGTTTATCAAAAAAATGCCTGGCAATTACGCGATGTGATTGAAACTAAAATCAGCGCAAAAGAAATTACTAAAGAGAGCCAAGACGTAATGTCTTGGAGTTCAACCTTAACACCAGACAAATTAGGCGTGGTAACGGTAAAACCAGAATCTTTATCACTGAGAGGGTTAAGTGATTATTTAGATTATCTTGATGCCAACAAACAAGATAAGAGTCGGTATTTGCTCGCATTTTGGCGTAAAATAGCACAACCTATCACCTTAGCGGTAATGTTGTTGGTGGCGTTATCTTTTATCTTTGGCCCATTGCGCTCGGTCTCTATGGGAGCAAGAATTATGATGGGTGTGGCAACAGGAATTTTATTCTTTATTGTTAATGAAGTGCTTGGCTCGCTGAGTTTAGTGTATCAGCTGCCCGCTATTTTTGGTGCTTTTATGCCCAGCATTATTTTTGTCAGTGTTGCTCTTTATTTAATGAATAGGCGGGCAAGTTAGCAAAGTTAGATAACTATATACTCAAACATCAAGATGAATATTGTGCCTATTCCTCTTGATGTTAAACAACCTCTTAATGACAAATTATTAAAGCCTGCCACGATTTGCTTCAAGGGTTAACAACACCACTTCAGTATTGGTAAGTCTATCTTGCAGGCTCAATTTATGCTTTCTATCAACTAAAACAGTAAAATTACCCAAGCCAAATAATGTTGGGAATAAACGTTTTAATGCCGTTGTTTTAGTTATTAAACTACCATCTTGGTTTTGAACTTTTAATCGCCAAGCTTTCATTCCTAGAGTTTGCCCGCTTTTAGACCAAAACCATATGAAAAATAATGAAACCCAGCCCAGTTTCCAAAGCTCATTTGGCCAGAGTAACCACGGAGTGTTTCTTATGGTGTCGCTTAAGTGCTGATAACCTTGCAAGTCAAAAACACCAAAATGAACCATAAGTGAAATAATTAAAAATGAAGCTGCGCCTGCTGTCATATAAACAGCAACCGCGATTAATGCGTCATAAAGCCATGAAGCCAAACGGCGACGAAAACCTGCCCGAGGAAAATGTGAACTAGAAGTTAATGACATAGCCATATCAATAGAAAAATTTGCGCTAGTCTAACAAAAGGCATATAAAAGTATAAGTAAGTGAGCATAATATTTAATTTTCATCCAATTTTAGCTAGCGGATATGAATTATTAAGTGCGTGCAAAAACAAGGTGCTTAATGATGACTTTATATGAAAACAATAGCTCATTGGAGTTAACAATCGAGGACAACCTTATCTTGATTGAAGCACAAGGCCCTTGGAATATTCAGTACCTAGCTTATTTACACAAGCAGTTGATATGGGCAGTCAAACAAGTTGACCAGCGTAATTATGGTGTATTATTAACACTTAAAGGCGAGGCTATAACTGTAGAAGAGGGCTTAGAGTATCATCTGAATTTCATTCGTAAGAGTAATACAAAAGCCGTAGCTTTAAACCTAGGTTATTGCACAACATCGCTATTAACAGAAAACTTATTTTCTAAAATATATCGTGCGGCTGGTTTTAATCATGCCTTTTTTGATAATGCATTTGACGCAAGAGTTTGGCTGGATAAACAACTGGCCTCTACTTAGATTATTGCATCATGAACAAATAAACAGCACTCAGGCGATAATAAAAGAAAAACTATTGCCAAAGGAGTAATTTTTCGTATAATGCCTGCCTCTTCAGGATGTTTACGATTTAGATATGCTGAAGAAAGTTATAGAAAAAGAATGCCAGCGTGATGAAATTGGTATACATGGGGGATTCAAAATCCCCTGTCGCAAGACGTGTCGGTTCGAGTCCGACCGCTGGTACCATTCTTCCTCCCTTGTTTTAAAGGGCTATAACAAACAAGCCGACTTTCTAAGTCGGTTTTTTTGTGCCTGAAATTCGATGAGCTTCTCATCTAGGTAGCAAACGGCGATACTTTTACTACACCAATAGGGGCAGTACGTAAGTTTAAGCAAAAAGGGCAAGGCGATTGTATTTTGTATATTACACGTAGAAATGATCACCCTAAAGCACCAAAGTTTATTTAACTGAGTAGGCTTTACTGTTGTCATTTTATGTCGTTGTTAACGTTTAGTTTATAAATGCTTCAAAAGCCCTGAATCGAAAGCGTTAGGGCTTTGTTATGTCTGCAAGATTATATTAAAATAGTTAATTCATGAACCGCTATAATACGCGTGTTTATCAAATGATATTTAAAAGGCTTTTACATGGCAGCTACTGCGCACGCACTTCACATCTTGGTTAAGCACAAAGAAATTGCAGAAGATATTCTTAAGCAGTTGGGTAAAGGAGCGAAGTTTCAAACCTTAGCTAAAAAGTATTCAACATGTCCGTCGGGTAAAAAGGGCGGTGATTTAGGCGAATTTAAACGAGGGCAAATGGTACCTCAGTTTGATAAAGTAGCCTTTAGTGGCGCTATATTAGAGCCCCACTTAGTTAAAACTAAATTTGGTTGGCATGTCATTAAAGTGCTCTATCGAACCTAATTTATAACGAGTATTTATTAATTAGAGCTAAATTTAAGCGCCTCTTCCTGCTGATAAAATACATAGGGTAGCTTATCTTTTTTAGCTTGATACATGGCAATATCAGCACTTTTTATCAGTGCAGAAGTATCTTCGCCATGATCAGGGTAAAAGGCTATACCTATGCTGACACTTGTGTTTATCAAATGTCCACCAATCAACACGGGCTTTTCGAATAAAGCACTTATTTTCTCTGCTATAGTGGCACTGATTTCTGTAGACTCTTGAGATTTAGCATCTAAATGCACAACAAATTCATCACCTGCAAAACGGGCTAGCATGTCAGATGAACGTAATCCAGAGCGGAGAGTTTTTGCAATATGTTGAAGCAGCAAATCACCAACATCATGTCCTAATGTGTCATTGACTTGTTTAAAGTTGTTTACGTCCATGAACATAACTGTTTCGGTACGCTTCCAACGAGAGGCACGTACGAGCCAAGGTCTTAAATAATTATTAAATGCACGTCTGTTATGTAAGCCGGTTAATTCATCTTTATTGGCTAATTGATATAAATGTCTTTCAAATGCTTTACGCTCAATGGAAGACAGTATAGCTAAGCCTAGCTGGCGGCTATTGTAGTTAGATTTAATAATATATTCTTGAGCACCACCACGAATTGCTTCCAATGCCGTTTTAGTATCATCAAGGCCACTTAACACTACGATAGGTGAGTCAGGGCTCAGTTCTTTAATTTCTCGAAGGTTTTCTAAACCTTGATCATCGCCTAGGTTTAAATCTAACAAGATCACGTCGAAATAAGATGTTTTAATAGTTAACAGCGCGTCATCTATTGTGTGGGCACGCGTTAAAGTGAAATTTCGTTCTTCAAACTCTTTAGCGCAATCGCGTTTAACTTGTATAGCGTCGCCATCGTCGTCTTCAATATGAAATATTCTCAGTGTTGTTTGAGTCATATTTTTTTAATTATTCCTGATTTTTATTATTATCAATTAGCTAACTAAGGTTACTCGCAAATCGTAATACCATAAAGCCAATATTTATGAAATCAGCGGTATAGTACGCTATTTGAGTAATTATGAATAGGTTGCAGGTGATTAGGACCGCTATACGACTAAAATATTTCACAAGTAACTTAAAAAATGAGTTGTAGCTGAAAGCTATTTATTAAGGTTTTAGCTTTGATTTTATATGCTCTTTAACTGTGTGTTTATTGGTGTGAATAGCTTAGTAAATAATCAGATTGGTAATCATGTCGCTTTTAATACGCTGAATATTGCTCTCAATATATAGTTACCATATTTTAAAGCAGTAATCGAAAAGACAAATTTATATCGAACCTTATTTGTAGCATTATTTATATTGAATATGAAAAGCTTAGTTTGGTTTTTTCGGCCAAGTAAATACGAAGGTGCTGCCATGTCCTATTTCTGATTCAACCCCTATTGTGCCACCAAGTAATTCAATATGCCTTCGTACAATAGAAAGCCCCATGCCACTGCCTTCAACTTTGTCACGTGGTTTAAGCGTTTGAAGCATTTCAAATATTCGTTTATGGTAAATTGGTGCAATGCCAGGACCGTCGTCTTTAACACTAACGGAATATTGAAGATTACCTTCTTTTACATCAACTTCTATTAAGCCACTATCTTTATCATGATGTTTGATAGCATTACCTATAAGTTTTAATAAAATCAGCTGTAATGGCATTTTATTAATCTTAAGTGATAAAAACTCCTTGTTAACCGTCATGATAAAACCATCAGGCATAGGGGATAATAAGGTTATATCTTGGATGAGTTCATCACCACTGACTATTTCGTCGTAGCTTTTTTTAGATTTAAGACCAATGCGAGAATATTCTAGAAGATCTTTTAGTAGATTTTCCATTCTATGGATTCGGTTACGCAATAGTGACAAGTTTTCTTTGCTACTGTTATCTAAACGTTCACCTAAATCTTCTTCTAGCCAATGTGAAATGTTTTCAATTACCCGCAGAGGCGCTTTTAAATCATGTGAGGCAATATAGATAAAGTTATCTAATTCACTATTACTTTTTTCAAGTGCCTTAATTAAGTATTCACGTTCAAAATATATCGCTTTGCTGTGGGTTATATCATTCATACCACCAACCATTAGCATTGCTTTGCCGCTGTTATTAAATCGTGCTTGTCCTTTTGAATGAAACCAATACCAAGATTCATCTTTCGCTTTCATGCGAAACTCAACGTTATAGGGGGTGTTATTTACGATGTGGTTCTTGAACGCGCTGAGGGTGTTATCTTTATCTTCCGGATGTAACAGTTTAAGCCACTCATCAAAATCATAATGTTTTTTATCAAATTGAATGCCAAGTTGGTCAAGTAAAGTGCCAGAAAAACTTAAGGTGTTAGCAGTTATATTCCAGTGCCATATGATGTCAGCACAACCGTCTAAGGCTAGCAGTTCTTCATTTATAGATGATTTTTCTTGGGTGTTTTTTTGCCAATATAGCACTACAGCGAAAAAGCATACTAACACTACTGAAAATAGGCTAAAGCCAATTAATAAATAATCAAATACAGTACCGGTATTTAGTATCGAAAAAAAATAGGGTTGTGGTATTAACTTGCTGCTGTTAATAAAACAGCCAGCTAAAATGAAGATGCCAAGTAAAAAAGCATATAAAGCAGCAAAAATTATAAATGGTTTGTTAGTTGATTTTGTTGTCATTTTTACACACTTTCGAAAGCTTGATTTAAATAGTAGAGTTTTTAGCTCTGAAAATACAATACTAAATGCAATAGCCTTAAATTAGTCATTATACAATGAGCAATAAAATTTAAAATGTGGATCATATACTCTTAACGCGCTGCTAATTTTCACAAAAATGTGTAAGCATTTGAGTAAGTCGTTTAACTGACATTGTTTTGTCTTTAAAAACAGCTAAACTTTGTTGTGATAATTAAAACTAAATGTGGCGACTTTGGGGTTGCTTTATCAGCAACAGGCAAGTTATTAATAGTCTACCTAATAAGTTATTCACTCTCTATGAAGTCATACACAAAATGGTGCTATAGCGAGTTAGGTGGATAATTAGTTCATTGGCTGTTTTAAAAGCATTACCTCTCATTGGCTGTACCTCTCTTCATTTTTATGATCGCTCTAGCATAACTGCAAGTAACATCTTCAATAAGGATAATCTCTATGTTTCCAGAATATATAGTACTCCATACGGCTGCTTTTACGGGAAAAAATTGTGACCGAGATATGATTGACCAATGGCATAAAGCACGAAATTGGTCAGGTATTGGCTATCATTATGTTATTTTAAACGACAAGCATGACCTCAAAACCGATGGCGAAATTGAAATAGGTCGATTAACCAATAAAGCGGGTGCGCATGCTTTAGGATTAAATAGCCGATCTTTAGGTATCTGCTGTATTGGACATGGTGATAAATTTGATTTCACACTTGCACAATATAAAAGCCTTTATGGCTTAATAGAGCAATTGATGACAGAGTTTTCAATACCGTTGGATAAGGTTATTGGTCATCGAGAATTAAATGAATTAGCGAAGAAAAACATTATTTCGTCGCGTTATAGAACCAGTAAATCTTGCCCTGGGACTAAAATAGATATGGACGCTATTCGTAATGAGTTATCTCAAAGTCACCAGTTGGTGAACGATGAAAAAGCAGAAACTGATCTACAAACTAAATTAGCGATGAATAATGCCATTGCCACTCTGCAAAAATACCGAGCTCATTTTCCTAATGCCCAAGATGAACTTGATGAATTTATTCATCACCCTGAAATTATCTCAATGACTCGGTAATTATTATTGTTCCGCGTTTAACTTAACTTAACTTAATTTAATTTAAATTAACTGTGCTTGCATAGCTTGAGCAGCGATAACGGGGTGCCTAGCTTCAGTGATAGCGGTAACAACAGCGACAGCACTTACTCCCGTGCTCCATACTTGTGCTAGTCGTTGTTGGTTAATTCCACCAATAGCGACCACAGGAACAGTATCTGCTAGTGCCAAAATCTGCGTTAAGTTCGATAATCCTTGAATTTGGCCCGTCATATTTTTGGTTTTTGTTGGGAAGATAGCACCAATAGCAAGATAAGAGGGCTGTAGTTGCTTTGCTAATAAAAACTCATAACAGCCATGAGTACTGATACCCAAACGTAAACCTGCTTTAGCAATTGCGTCTAAATCTGCACCGTTAAGATCTTCTTGGCCGATATGAACGCCATATGCACCATATTTAATGGCAAGTTGCCAATGGTCATTAATAAATAATCGACACTTATAATCACGGGCCATTGTAACTGCTTTTTCTATCAGTGGCTCTACTACCTTGATATCGTTGTTTTTAATGCGCAGTTGAATAATATTTAAGTTTAATGGTAATAATCGTTCTAGCCAAGTCAGTGAATCAATTACAGGGTAAAGACCAAGTTTTTCTTTATTTGATAAATTTAGTGATTGAAAGCATGGCAATGACTGAAGCTGTTGAGTAATTGGGCTGATAATTTTGGGGAAGTCAGTAGGTTTTGAAGGCCACATACCTTGTTCAAAAGCACCGTAATAAGGATTTATTTCACTTTTATCAGTGATATTTACGTTAGTTGTGTCAGAACTTATTTCAGTGGCTATTTCAGTAGTTAATGATAAGCCTTGATTAATATAGGCTTTAGTAAGCGTGAAGGCATCACGTAATAAGTAACCATGTGCTAAAAAGCTAGCTAGCGCACTGGCAAAACTGCAGCCACCGCCATGACTATAGCTTGTATTGAGTTTAGGTGATTGCAAGGTTATTAGCTGTGTGGTGGCTTTAGTGGTACTCAGCGTTGAAGCTAAGTTTTGTAAACATATATCAGTGCAATATGTTTTGGCATTACTCGGTATTTTATCGCTAGCATGCCCGCCTTTAATGATCACCGCGTTACAACCTAACTTTAAAATATTTTTCGCCATGTTAAGTACATTGTTGTTGGGGCTTGTTTCGTGAAGGGTATTTAACTGCTTAGCTTCAATGATATTGGGTGTGATGACATCGACCAATGGAAGCAGTGACTTTAGTGCACCGGTCGATAGCGTTGTTAAAAAACCTCCCACACTCGCTTGACCAACGGGATCATAAACCACAAGTAAGTCAGGCAATTGCGCTTTAAGTGACAATAGTAATGCGACAAGCCAATTGATTTGCTCGCCGTTAGCAATTAAGCCTATTTTTATTACAGCTGGCGGCTTATCAATACGCAGAGCTTGTGCTTGCTCGGCTAAAATTTTCACTTCAATGGGGTTAATCGAACTTACTCGTTTGGAGTTTTGTACGGTATTGGCGGTAATTAAATGGCAGACCTCAACCTTGAGACTATGACCGGTTTTAATATCGGCAGCAATTCCAGCACCTCCTGAGCAGTCGGCACCGGAAATGCTCCAAATTATTGGCTTTTTTGTTAACTTGCTGGCGAGAAACGAAGGGTTTATGGTCATTACATATGTTCCGGTTGATGCCAAAAAGGCGTATCTAGCGTTGGCGTGCTCGGGTGAGCGGTCTGGCGCTCAGGCATGGTTCCGGCTATATATGCAGATTCTCCTGCTGAAACTGCTTTTGCGAAAGCTTTTGCCATGAGTACAGGGTTATCGGCAAGGGCAATGGCACTATTAAGTAGCACGCCGTCATAGCCCATTTCCATGGCAATACAGGCATCTGAGGGTTTACCAATGCCAGCATCGAGTATCAATGTCGCTTCCGGTAATCGTTGACGAATAGTGGCCAAGTTATATGGATTCATTAAGCCTTTACCTGTGCCAATTGGTGAAGCCCACGGCATGATTACTTGGCAACCTAGAGCATATAAACGTTGGCAAATGACTAAGTCATCGGTGCAATAAGGTAAAACCTTGAAGCCATCCGCAAGGAGCTCTTCGGTAGCGATCAGCAACTCTACTGGATCAGGTTGTAAATTGTAATCATCGCCAATCACTTCAAGCTTTATCCACTGGGTTTGAAATAATTCTCGGCTCATTTTAGCTAAGGTTATCGCTTCTTTAGCACTTCTACAGCCTGCTGTATTTGGTAGCAAAAAGCCTTGGTTCTGTTGAACGGTTTCTTGAATGTAACGCCAAATTTTATCACCTGACTTGGCTAGTGGGTTTTGACGTTTTAGTGATAAAGTCACCACTTGTGAACCGCTAGCTACAATGGCTTGTTTCATCACTTCAGGTGATGGGTAAAGCGCAGAGCCAATTAATAAACGACTATTTAGCGGTTGACCATAAATGTTAAGTGACATGCCTTAACCTCCTACAATTGGGAAAAGTACATCAATACTGTCTTTATCGCTCACAAAGGTGTTTTGGTATTCATCTCGACCAACAAAGTCCCCATTAAGTGCTAGCGCAAAGCTTTGCTGTTGCTGTTTTTTGGGTAATGTTTTTGTTAATACCATTTCGATACTATTTTGCTCTGAAGTGTTAGGCAGCTCAAAAGCGCTGCCATTAATATATATTTTCATTGCTATCTCCTTTATTCGCAGAAATGTTATTGCGATTGCAGCTGTGCTTTAACAAGAAACATTGCTCATAGATTGGCTAACCGGTAACCAATGAGCATATTGATAATTATCAACAGACTTTTTCTGCTTTAGCATTATATTGTCGACATGCTCTACTACTTGAGCAAGCACTACTGGGGCAATTAAGAAGCCATGACGGTATAAGCCATTGACTTGTATTAGGGCATTATGCGACATGATTTTTGGTTGATTGTCGCTAAAAGCCGGACGTAGTTGGCTAATATGTTGACGAATATTAGCTTCAGCAAAACCCGGATGAACACTATAAGCTGCACTAAGTAACTCCATGGCTGAGCGCACTGTCATGGGCGCGGTGTCATCACTTTCAATTTCTGTCGCTCCAACGACAAAATGGCCTTTACCCTTGGGTGCTATATAAATTTGATAGCGCGGATGCATGAGTCTAATCGGTCGTGAAAGATTAACTTCAGTGCTGAAAAGTTGAAAAATTTCACCACGAACAGCTCGTAAATCTTTAAGTTCAGCACTGAGTTGATTATTGCGTTTAGTCGATTTTTTTGCGCCAACTCCCCGACAGTCAATGGCAAGGTCAAACAGCTGATATTGGCTGCTATTACCACAAGTTTGAAAACGAATATGACAGCCAGCACTAAAACTGTCTGTTTTTATGGCAATAACTTCAGACTCGCTGTGCCATTTAACGCCTTCATCGATTAATTGCTGACGTAAAGCGAGCAGTAATTTTCGATTACCTATTTGGCCTTCCTCTGGTAAATATAATGCTTGTGAGAATTTACGGGCAAGCTCTGGTTCTAGTGCCGAAAGCTCGGTTCTATTAAGCTTTTGTTGTGTATGGTTTGGGTAATTATTCGCAAGAAATCGCGTTAATCTTTGGTAGTCAGCTATGTCTTGTTCATGACTAACAACGAGTGAACCTGTTTGCTGAAAAAAATTATAACCAGACAATGTGCTAAGCAATTTTGGCCATAGCGGTAAAGCAGCAAAACCCATTTCAACAATGTTGGCAGGGCTATGCATAGCTTCGCCAAGCGGTGTTAATAAACCGGCGGCGGCATAAGCCGCACTTTGCTGAGCGTTTTTTTTGTCTTTATCGAATAGCGTTACTTGGTAGCCTTGTCGATTTAACGACAAGGCTACCAAGCGGCCCATTAGGCCGGCGCCTATAATAGCTATGGTTGGCATAATTAAGCTAAATTGCGCTATTGGCTAAACGATTTTGTAACGGGATGATAAAGCTCGCTGCCGCTGGCTTTAAACTCGACAGATTTTTCTGCCATGCCTTGTGCTGAAATGCTGATAGTTTCATCAAGTAGTTTGATTTCAATGCTCTGTTCAGTGTTTGCAGCATTGTTTAGGCCTGCCGCATAGTCTCGCACTTCTTGCGATATTTTCATCGAGCAAAACTTAGGGCCACACATCGAACAAAAATGCGCGACTTTACCTGACTCTTGTGGCAATGTTTCATCGTGATAAGCACGTGCTTTTTCAGGATCTAAACCAATATTAAATTGATCATACCAACGAAACTCAAAACGAGCTTTTGACATGGCATTGTCACGGATCTGTGCGCCCGGATGACCTTTGGCTAAATCACCAGCATGAGCCGCGATTTTATAAGTCATCAAGCCCTCTTTTACATCTTCTTTGTTTGGTAAACCTAAATGCTCTTTTGGCGTTACATAACAAAGCATGGCGCAACCATACCAACCTATATTCGCGGCGCCAATACCTGATGTAATGTGATCATAGCCAGGTGCAATATCTGTCGTCAGTGGCCCTAAAGTATAAAAAGGCGCTTCTCCGCAATGCTTGAGTTGTTCAGCCATATTTTTTTCAATCATATGCAGTGGCACGTGACCTGGACCTTCAATAATGGTTTGAACGTCATGCTTCCATGCTATTTTTGTTAACTCACCTAAAGTGCGTAATTCAGAAAATTGTGCTTCATCATTGGCATCGGCAATAGAACCCGGACGTAAGCCATCTCCTAGAGAAAATGAAACATCGTAGGCTTTTAATATTTCACAAATATCTTCAAAATGGGTGTAAAGAAAGTTTTCTTGATGATGTGCTAAGCACCATTTTGCCATGATTGAACCACCGCGAGAAACAATGCCAGTCAAGCGTTTAGCGGTCATCGGGACATATCTTAATAATACACCGGCATGAATAGTAAAGTAGTCAACACCTTGCTCTGCTTGTTCAATTAAAGTATCTCGAAATATTTCCCATGTTAGGTCTTCAGCGATACCATTAACTTTTTCTAATGCTTGATAAATAGGCACGGTGCCAATGGGAACCGGAGAGTTGCGAATGATCCACTCTCGGGTTTCATGAATATAACGACCAGTCGAAAGATCCATTACAGTGTCTGCTCCCCATTTTGTTGACCAAACGAGTTTTTCTACTTCTTCTTCGATAGAAGAGGTTACGGCAGAGTTACCGATATTAGCGTTGACTTTAATCAAGAAGTTTCGGCCGATTATCATGGGTTCCACTTCTGGGTGATTAATATTTACGGGAATAATCGCACGACCTCTAGCGACTTCTTCACGAACAAACTCTGGCGTAATTGTTTCTGGAATACTGGCACCAAATGATTGACCTTGGTGCTGTTGCAGCAACATTTCGTCTTTAACTTCTTGTCTTTTCATATTCTCACGAATGGCAATATATTCCATTTCTGGCGTAATAATGCCTTGGCGTGCGTAATGCATTTGTGTAACGTTTTTACCCCTTTTGGCTTTACGCACTTTGGGCAAATGTTCAAAGCGAATATGGTCCAGACCTTCATCCGCTAAGCGCTGTTGGCTATATGTCGACGTTTTTCCTTGCAAGAATTCAACATCGTTGCGTGACTCAATCCAGCTATCACGTAAGCGAGGTATTCCTCTATGCACATCTATATTGACGGTGTCATCGGTATAAAACCCTGAGGTATCGTAGACACATAATGGTTGGTTTTTCTCATAGCTAGGATTGTCTTGATTACCATTAATTAAGGTGTCAGATAACGAAATTTCACGCATGCCCACACGGATATCGTGAATTTCACCCGCAACGTAAACTTTGTTGGAATTTGGAAAAGATTGATCGGCAACGTTTTTTAAAAATTGTGTTGCTTGGTTTCGACGCTCGCGTCTTGATATTGAACTCATGTTCTCTCACCTGTTTTTATAAAATAAAAGTTAGGCGGAGCTTTATGGGGTAGTAACGAGGAATAGCACTTAACGCAAAATATACTCGCGTTAAATGCTACTACTTGTTCCCTTCGCAGATGTTAATCTAATCAGGTTCTACGGATCCCGCTTTCGCGATCTCAGCCCTTTGGCACTCCGACAAGTCAAACGTTTAAGTTTTTTAATATGCTTAAACGTGGCTAGATTCTAGCCTGATGATTTATTGATAAGCAACCGTTATTTTATTTTTATTATCATTAGTGGTTACCTAAGTTATTGAAAATAAGTATATCTGGCATGTTTTAAGCTGCTCAATAACAGGTTTTGTGCTTTTGGTTTATTCTTAATCAGCGTAAACGAACATAGCTTAATAATTATGAACTTTATCTAGTAATTACTAATAATATTGTAAATTAAGCGGAAAATTGTCGTACTATAGACACACTGAGTAATGAACATTAAATGGAATGAATTTATGGCTGAATCTAGTCCCGAAAGCACCACTGATCAGGTTATAAAAACCTTAGATCCCGCAAGCTTACTTAAAAATGAAATTGACCAAGTCGGCCGGATTTATAATATTATTGTCGAATTTTTTACCAATTATAGTTTTCAACTTATTGGTGCGATAATCATTCTGATTATTGGTTTTCTTTTTGCGGGTAAAATAGCCAACATAGTACTCAGGTTATGTGAACGACATAAACTTGATGTTACCTTAAGTCGCTTTTTAGCGAACGCAAGTAAAATGCTGATTGTGGTGATGATTGGTATCATAGCCTTAGGTAAATTAGGTATTAGTGTTACCCCTTTTATTGCCGCTATTGGTGCTATTTCACTTGGTGCGGGTTTAGCACTGCAAGGGCTGTTATCTAATTATGCCGCGGGTTTTAATATTATCATTATCCGACCTTTTGTTGTTGGAGATACTATTGCCGTACAAGGCGTTCGAGGTTTAGTTAAAGAGGTACTTTTAGCCTATACCATTTTGACTGATGAAGATGATGTAGAAATTACTATTCCCAATAAGCATATTGTCGGTGAGGTTTTACATAACTCCAAACATGATTCGCTTTTAGAATTGAGTGTTGGCATAGATTATAGTGAAAATCCGTTAGAAGTTGTGGCAATGCTTGAAGATGCACTTGGTAAGCTAGATATCGTCAGTAAAGCCCGTAAGCCTTTGATTGGTATTGATGCATTTGCTGATAGTTCAATTAATATAGCGGTGCGTTTATGGACGCCAACTGAAAATTTATATAGTTCGAAATATAAGGCCTATAAAGAAATTTATACCACGTTGGATAATGCCAAGATTAAAATACCATTCCCACAACGTGATATTCATCTTATTAAAGATTTGGTTTAGCGCGTTGCTGTTTAGTCGTTACTAATTGTGGCATTAAATAAGGCGAGGCTAGATCGATATTTAGCTCAACATTGCCAAGTCAATCGCAAAAGTGTGCGATTGATTTTGGCACAAAATAGGGTGTTGATTAACGGCGAAATTGCTCATGACGCTGATGAAATAATCGATACCTTTAGCCACATAATATTTGATGGTCAGGTAATCCAAGATAACCCTCCCTATTATATTATGCTTAATAAGCCAATAGGTGTGGTAAGTGCCACCCGTGATACTCAGCATAAAACAGTGATTGATTTACTTAGCTGCTCTTACAAAAGCGAACTGCATATTGTTGGTCGTCTTGATTTAAATACTTCAGGTTTAGTATTAATGACGAACGATAGCCGTTGGTCTGAACGTTTAACCTTACCTGAGAAGAAAGTAACCAAGCGCTATATGGTGACGTTAAAAAATAAACTTGATGAAGAGTACGTGCAGGCGTTTGCCAAGGGGATGTACTTTGCTTTTGAAGATATAACCACGAAGCCGGCAAAGTTAACCATAATTTCTGACTATCAAGCACAAGTTGAGCTTATTGAAGGGCGTTATCATCAAATTAAACGCATGTTTGGTCGTTTTCGGAACCCTGTAATGGCGCTGCATCGATGCGCTATTGGAAACTTAGCACTTGATAACAACCTAGCGGCAGGAGAAAGTAGAGAACTGACAACGTTGGAAGTTGCAGGTATTGGTAGAGATAGCACAGTATTTGATTTGTAAACTTTAAAATAATAAATCTGTCTCTTATACACATCTGACGCTGCCGACGACTCCTTACGTGTA
>OJAZ01000228.1_pt1 | contig 30145 bp, 24 predicted proteins | sample 1589851 | NCBI WGS metagenome assembly OJAZ01 (sample SAMN05416792, study PRJEB24817) | seawater metagenome | isolation source: Sea water | place: Canada:Atlantic | collected 2013-07 | reverse complement strand
CTACACGTAAGGAGTCGTCGGCAGCGTCAGATGTGTATAAGAGACAGGTCCTATACTCTTAACCATCTCAGCTATAAAACTTGATGTATAATTTATAGTTAAACCCAAAAAAGCCTTGTCCAATTCCGATGAATTTAGCCTTGAGTTGGTAAGGAACTTAATCGATGTGGCGGTTGAATGAGTATGAGTTGACAGTAGTTTATACAACCCATGAAACTCATTACTATTAATACAGCGACTTTCTACTATTTGAAATTGATTTTGTAAGGTTGACTTTCTACCTTTCTTTACTTGCTTTTTATCTTCTGCTGTTAGAGTTTGGAATTTTGGGTGCTCTATAATAAGTTTCTTTAATGCATCTTTTTCTTGCTCCAATTTATCAAGATCATCCAGTTCAAAACCAAGGTTTTCAAAAATGGAGTTTAAAGCTGATGAATCATGTAGGTCATATAGCAAAAATCTAAATTCTGATTCTGATTCCTCGTTATCATCTATACAGTAGTACCAACAAAGATTAGTTAACTCAATAATATTTCTACAAATAGCTGCGATTGAAGGAAAATCAAAAAAGTCTTCATCTGATTCTGGCAACAACTTATTAACAGACCAGCATGAGTGAACTAATTTGGCTAGGTAATATGTAGAAGTTTTTTTCTTTCTACACTCTGTATCAACTCCATCAAATTGCATAGAAAGATCAGTAGCGATTTCAGTCAGAAACTCAAAATTTTCTTTTAACTCTTTCAATATAGTTCACTCATAAAGACATATAACACCCCGCTAAGGGGAAATTTGTAGTTGGCTAAAATGTTGAACGGAGTGAAAACAGCCAACTGTAAATCTTCCCTCTTGAGCGCCTTTTTATGAGCCTAAACCCCTATCTGGTTTTCGATAAACGTTTGCAATACACCTGTTGCTACATCTCCAATTTTGGAAGCTGAAGTTAGAATGAAGCTTTTTAACTTGTGTTTGGCTGTAATCCTATCTATTTCTTTAACGCTTGAGTCTGACAACTCATGAACAGCGGAAGTCAATTCTGACTTATCTTTGTCTGATGAGTGAACTTCAATCATTTTTAAAAGTTCCTTAGCTTCTGGGACTAAGTTTACTGTTCCTGATATTTCCTTTGCCATAACTCCATTAAAAGTATCAATAATCTGTGAGTTAATAAAAATATTTTGTTTAGGCTGATGAGAAATACTTCTAGCTGTATTGTGATTTAATGCTGATGAAACTCCATGTATTGGCGGAATACTATCTTCAATAATTTGATATAGTGAATCCCAATCTTTACTCTCGCTAATGTACTCTGATAAGTCAGATTCTAGGCTATGTCTAATATTTAATAACTTACGTTCCCTTTCATGTTTTAAGTCGATATGAAGCCGTTTTGCTTCTTTTACATATCTAGAAACCAAATCAGAAACTTCTCTACTATTAAGTTTAATTAGAAAGGGAGACTTCTCTGCCAATTCAGGATTATCTACACATACATCCATAAAAGTGGTAAATTCTTGAAACTTTTCAGATAAAGAAACTGATTCTGTTTCATCATCGCCATAAAACTCATGAATTACACCGTTGTTGGTTTTAAACTGATCATGTTTGGCATTTAGGCCAGAAGCTTTTTGTAAATAATCTCTAAATAACTGTAGGAGTCTCTCAGCTTCACCTGCCCAAATTCGCTCAGAAGGTATATATATTCTAAAAATTAAATTATGTTCATTTTGCTCAATAAATGATGACGCTATGATGCTCATCTCAACATTTTTTGAATATGGAATAATATTTAGGGAATATTCTTTTAAAGTATTTGTTACATGGTCAATGACTGAGGATGATAATGGTGTATACCGTTCATTAAATTCACATTCATACTGATCATCAAATACGTCCTCTTCCTCAGGCTCCCAATACTCTTCATAACCTAAATAAGCCTCTAAATCCTCAAATTCTTTGGTTGTTATAATTTTTTGGTTTTTTTTGGGCTTCTTAGTCTCTTTAGCTTCGTAATATCTTGTTTGAACACCTGTTAGTAATGACTCATGAGCTAGAACTAAGTTTGGAACTTGCGAGATCTTATCTAAGAGTTGGTTTGCTACAACGTTATATTCATCAGTAATTAGAGATGTAAATGATGTTTTGGTAAGTTTTATAACAACGCAGTTCACACTGTAATTATCAAAATAATCGACAATACTAGACCAGTTCTCAACTCCCGACTCAAGCATTTTTCTTTTATATAGCCGATTTGTTGCTTTCAATTTTGCTGTTGATGCTTCTGAATCAGCATTCCCCAAAAATAAAACAATGTTTTCTTTTTTACTCATTTAAACTTCCATGATTATCAATTATTGTAGGCACATATAAATGTTAGGCAGTTAATGACGCTCACTTAAGATTGTTTGTAGGTAACTTGCAACTCCATCAAGGTCTGGAAATATAGATGCTTGATGAACTCCAAATAACCGTAACTCTTGACGAATTTCCTCCCTTGCAGAAAATGGAATCAGGTACTTTCTAACTGCTTTAGAGTTTAATCGTTCATTTAACGGCTGATTTGGCTCAGGTTGGATTGTAAACAGTCCTGATTGTGCTCTAATTCTTTCCGAAACATGCGGAGGTTTATAAATATTTACATATCCATGTTCTAGAGGTTTTGTAACGACACTTGTATCAACGAATGCAGACTTAATGGTCAAGAAATAAAATGCAGCATCACCTTTATAATCTGTTGTTGTAAGCTTTTCTTTTTCAATATCAAGTTCAGTAATAGATTCACCAACAGCAAAGAAAAGCGCCACTAATGGATTTGTTGACCAATCAATGAGCCTCGTGGGTAGACCATGATGTTGAGCAAGCGCCAACCATTCCCACTCAGATTTAGGAATTGGATCAACCAACCCTATCGCTTGGTTCTTAAAGCGTTCTAGAATTGTTTTTTCATTAAAGTACCCAGTCAAAGCACCTGAGTTAATCATTCGACCGATTTTAGGTATTAAAGAATAATAGTCCCTTGACTCACCTCTAAAAAAATATCTTTCATCGGGTGTAATTCCTTTAACAATTTCTCTAAAGTCACCAAATGAATTGATGGTTCCTGAAAATTCCATATTAATCCTAAATGTAAAGTGATATCAGTGCAGCCTAAAAATTTAATAGATTGCAACTTGCTCATAATCCTGGTGATAAGTCGCTCACTTTTCTACTTCACTATTAATAACAAATTCAATAAAAATTATCTAGTTAAAGCACTTACAAATATATTTTAAATATTATTAATGGACGAAAGTGTGCAATTTTATCATTTTACAGAATATAGGGGGAACTCGTCATAACTGTACATTGCCCCAGCTAACATATGAGATAAATATGAAAATTATAACCTAGAATGTAAATGTTTTTTTCGTGCTATTTCTAAGGCTTATCAGTAATATGAAATGGTTAATTCATTAGAAATAATATGGAAAATATTTTTAGTTAATTTCCGTTCTGCGCACAAAGTAATCCTAAATATTGCTGATTGAGTCTCAAGCATTATGACTGAAAAGTCGTCTTTTCAGAAAAGCTATCTTGCTGTATTCCTTTAAAAACAATCAACCGTAAATGAGACCAATAACAATCATTATACGCAGTCACACAAGATGCGTGAGAAAGTTCAAAAGCAAGCACAAAAGAATAGATGCATCGCCACTTCGTAGCTGCGCTAAGAGCGATTTAAATGTGTTGCGTGACTTGATTGTCTGCGACATTCATTGCAATAGCTTTTTACGAATTGGTAGCCGTTAAAAAAGAGATGTTTGGCAGGGCGCGATGTGAGAGTTGTATTTTTTGATACAAATGACGCACGCATGTTCGGAAACAGAGTGCGTTGAAAATTTTTTAAAATCGTTATCGCTTCGCTGCATGCGCTCTGCGCATAAGAGCATCTTCGTGCACTCATCAATATTACTTTGATGAATCATAAAACTCTTTAACTATTTATTCCTCACGCTTTGCGTGAAACTTCTATTCAGTTTGTTACGTCAACAAAGCACAGAGTGATATTGCTTACTGAATCTCAGATATAATGACTGTAATGTGTCGCACTAAGAAACCCATGTTAGTTGTGGGCTTTTAAAGTTTGGACTATCAAGATGAGACTACCCTCAAACATTATGCTTAGTCACAGGAGTGATTTCTTTCAGTAAGTTCAGTATTTGCAAAAAAACATCAATAAATCCCTTCAGCAAGCTCAATAATCTGCTCTTTATTTGATAGAATTCCGCATATTATGCGTTGAATCCTACCTGCTCATACAAATTAAGTAATATTTAATGACATAAGTTGTCATAATAAGTTTAATCTTTTTATGAGTCAAAACCATAAGTAATTTATAAATATAGAATTAATAAATTAGATGTAAAAGTCATTAAAATCAAGTGGTAAAGTGATAAATGGTTTGCTAATATTATTAATAAGTATTAGATGAAGTTTACGTTTTGGTAGCATTGTTATCAATCATAATTGTAAAGAAGCATAATGGAAATCAAGGATAATGGTAGAAATTAACGCGTACACTGAAGGATCTAATAAAAGTTTTGCAGCAAAGGGAAAATAGTGAAATCTACTTTGAAACACTCTTTGACACATTTTCAACGATATTGTTTCTAGCCATAGAAGCAACAGATAAATTTTCTTCTAAATACTCAAACAGTCACTGCAAACTAATTTTGTGTGACTAATTTAAGTGAAATTCGTACAAATCAGTAAATCGTTTTATACAACTTCACACGAACTTAAATGAGAATTTTATATGAAGAAGGCTAATGACAACCCAATAGTTTTAGATACATTCTTTTTGGTACATAACCCAAAGAGCTTTTTAGTTTATCGCGATGATAATAATTTAAAAGAGGTTGGATAATATGAATCCAATTGACCATTATATATATCAAAATTATTTCGAGCCGCGAGAGAAAATAAAACGAAAAAGTATAATCAAATATAGAGAGCTATTGCAAAAGCAATTAGCCAGAAAGAAAGTAGAAGAAGAAAATAATGAGACAAATGAATGATGTAATGTTAAAAAATTGGGAGTCTCAAATACATCAGCATCAGTTAATGCTATGTCAGGTTATAGACATATTTTAGGTTGTATTACTGCTGTTCAATGTATTGCCTTAGTTTAGATTTACATCGTTGCACAGTTTTGCTGTGCCACTAAAGTTTGACTTGAAATTTTATTTAGATAGATCAGCGATTGTTGTAATCGTAGTTTCTATTTTACTGTTGTTCTGTGACTGAATTTTCGATGTTATAACGAGAAAATTTATTAGTCTCACCTTCGACTATAATGCCATTTATAAATTTCCTTAGTAATTTACTCTCATTATTTTTTAAATTATAAACTGTTCAGATAGTTGCGGCTTTTAAGAATATTTTCACAGAGTATTCTCCAAAAAATGGATGATGGCATTTGATTAATAATTAATGTTTTTAATTACTTTTAGCTAATCATCAAAAGCTGAAATCAGTTTTGCTTTGTTCGTATTTTGACGCATAGCCAAAATTTGAGATAAGTTGAAAGAGTTTATTCTCATAAGCAAAAATTCAGCACATGTTACTTCAACAACGGTAGGCGAATTAGAAGTTTCAAATAGATCTCCTTCTTTAGTTAAAAAAACATTTCCACCACACAATTCAAGTTCGAGTGTTATAAGGTATTTTCCTGCTTGAAATCGATTCGATTTGTCCTGAATTACTTTACCTGTAAGAAATTTAACATCGCACTGTTTTTCATTACTTATGCTATCTAGTACAGATATCAAAAACCCATCATCTAAATAAATTCTTTCCATTATAGTTGCCCTCTAATTAATCGTATTTATTTTTATATAAAATATATACTTATTACCACTAGTTTTGTCCCCGTTTTGGTGACACGATAGCATGTCACTAGAATAGGGACAATGATAAAGTCAATAAATACAGAAAAATACCAAGAATTAGTTAATTGGTTAAAGCAAGGAAGACTAGCTAAAGGTCTATCTGTGAGGGATCTCGCACTGGTGATAGATGAACCATTTCAATTCATAAGTAAAATTGAAACAGCTCAAAGAAAATTAAATATTCATGAGTATGTGCAATATTGCAAAGCTTTAGATTTAGATCCCGCGGAGGGACTAGTAATATTTACTAAATAAATATTTATGAAGTCCTAGCCTCTACTGCTTTATGGCTTTTCCTAATTGTAGATATCTTTTTTTGAAACCTGTCTGGCAGATGTGGGTTGTTATGATTTAACTCAATATTTTTCTATAAAACATTGATTTTCTAATATAATCTAATGATTTTTTAACTCAAACGTAATAGCATGGTATTTATCAATGGAATTTAAAAAGCAAGGAAATAAATGATACGTTTACTTCATTTATCAGATATACATTTCAGGGAGCCTTGGTGTTCAAACCCTCGTGAAGATAGAGATAGTTCCTTAAGGCAACTTATCGTTGATGATACGATCAATTTTAAAAATGAATCTAATATTAACTTTGACGCTATTCTTGTAACTGGTGATATTGCATACAGCGCATTACCAGAAGAGTTTGAAGTGGCCGCCAGTTGGTTAACGGAATTAGCTACTGCTATTGGTATACCTCCATCAAGTGTATTCGTTGTGCCTGGTAATCATGATATAAACCGCCAATGTGCTGATAAATTATCTGTTCAAGCAAATAAGAGAATAATATTAGCTGAACATGGTGAAAATAGGATAGAGACTTTTTCTACTGCATTGAGAGATCCTAATATGGGGGCTTCATTGTTAGAGCCGTTTACAGCTTACAATGATTTTGCAAGAAAATACGGATGTAGCATCGATCAAGCAGAGTCTTTTTGGGAACACGAAATTGCTTTTTGTGAAAGGTACACGCTTAAGTTAAATGGTTTAACAACAACATTTTTTTCTGACTCTTCAGATGATAGGGCTAATTTGTTTATGGGGGGAGTTCAAGCAAATTTAACAATAAAGCGAGGTACAGTAAATCTTGCAATGTTCCATCATCCTTACGATTGGTTAAATGATGGTGATGCAATAGCAGACCAACTAGCCAATAGTGCTCAAGTAACATTGGTTGGTCATAAACATCGTCAAAGAATCCACTTAGATCATGGTAATGTTATATTTTCTGCCGCAGCAACAAACCCTAGCCGGAAAGAAAACGCTTACCAACCTGGGTATAATATTATTGATTTATCTATCAGGGAAGATGAAGAGAATGCTTGGGTTGATATTGAGGCGCACCTAAGAACACTTCAAGATAACCCAGCAATGTTTATTGCTAAGAAAACAAGAGAAAATGAAATTTCATGGAAGTATAATTTTAAAATACAGCGTGCCCATAACCTTATTAAATCTTTCGATGACAATTTAACAGTAAAAGACACCTCTCATAAAACATCAAACACATCAATTCAAAGTGAGAGCGTAAATACACAGAATATTGAACCAATAAGGTTGACTGCTTATCGATTTTGGAACTTAACAGAGAGTCAAAGGCGAAATGTCGTTTCTAATCTCAACTTACTTAATGATGAACAACTTAAAGAATCAGCAGAAGAACGTTATGTACAAATTTTTAAGTTAGTCAATTTAAATGGTCTGCAAGAAAAATTTATCCAGTTAATTCAAATCGAAGAGGGAAAATAATGAGCGATGAAACTAGTGAAGAAATGAAGGAAGTTCACCCGCTGTTTGCTGACTGGATGAGACCATCGATGCTTGGCGTTGATCGGGATATGCTAAGTCTCCGTTGGGGAACAATATGCAAAATTATTAGCAAAGGTTTGGATCTTGATAAAGCATCAGAGTTAATTTCTTATGTTTACGGTAAAGAATATTCTGAAGAAAATTTATGCTGGTTTCAAGAGTTCTTTAAAAGTGATGACATTGCTTTTTCAATGCTTGAAGAAAAAAATAGTGTTGAATTAATCTGCCTAGCCTCAACAGTTTTATGCTTATTACTAGAAGAAAAAAATGAGCATGCTGCCGATATTGGTAACCGAATACTGACCACAAGTTTCGAGGCAGCAAGAGAAAACAAAGGGGGGATTCCTCTGGAGAGTAAATCAAAAGAGGCCGTTCAAAAATTTGCAATAGATGGAAGAGCAAGACCTACAATTTCTTCACTTACAGTTCTAGACACAAAAAAGGCTACTGATGAAGCTATCGAGGCTTTGAATGAAAATAATTGGGCAGTGTTTGCTGATGGTCTAAAGGCTGTAGTTTCTGCAACTAATAAAAACTTCAACCATATAGTGAAATCAGCGAATAACTCTTTTAATTCTCTTGATAAATATATTAAAACCCAAGATGAAGAATTGGATGTTCTTTGGTGGATGCTTAATGGTTATAGTAAAAGATTAAATTGTAAGATGGACTCAATAGAAGGTAGTTGTAGGGCTTCCATTATAGGGATTGAAATTGCGGATTTAATTGTACTAGATACAGAACTACCTTGCTTAGAAGCATTATTGCAAAAAGCAGGTATGCAAGATGATGATGCTGACACCATAAGTAGTAGGGTGATAGCATTACAAGATAAGGTAACGTCATTATTATCTAAAAGTGATTATATAAACCCCTTCCTTACGCCATGTCATGCAGCACTTTCTTACTTAAATAAATATAGTATTGATGGATGGGAAGACAAGTTTCAAGATGAAACGGGTATAGCTGTTGATAAGGAATTTACATCATTGCAGTGGGCAGTTCAGCTTTGCAGAGAGCAACTTATCATTAAAATGGAAAGGTAAATTTAATGGCTGTTATTTGTTCAAATCCTGAGTGTAATATTTCAGAAACAGGAAAGTGTGTCGAGGGTTTTTCTCCTGTAGATGATTGCCCTACATATGGTAGCGAAATCGATGATTTAGCGGTGGAAGTTGTAGATAGTTCACCTTTGGAAGAAACTATAGAATCTGATGTCATTTCCCTTTCTTCAGGAAATGTTTTAGATGATAAACAAACAGACAGCCTATTAAAGCAATATAGCGGACAAGTAATAGCTTGTATCGGCCCAAGTGATATAGGAAAGACAACTCTACTAGCAAGTATCTATGAAGTTTTTAATAAAGGTAATGCGATAAACTATAGTTTCGGTGGTTCAAAAACGCTTTACGCTTTTGAAGAAATTTGCCATCACTCAAGAGCTGCTTCTCATAACAAACAAGCTGATATGATAAGAACTGTTAGGAAGAATGCAGCATCATTTTATCATATAGCACTCAATAGCCTAAACAAATCAGCTCGTGTAGATCTCTTTCTTGCTGATAGAGCTGGAGAAGAATATGAAGATGCAGTAAATAACTCCGATGATTGTTCTGGCTTATATGAAGTTTTGCGAGCTGACATGTTAATGATTCTTATTGATGGACGCGCATTAAGTGATAACAAAGATAGGCATGCAGCAAAATCGCATGCTGAGGGTTTAGTGCGAGCCTTACAAGATGAAGATATGTTTACAACAGGTATGGAAGTAATAATTATTATGACTCGTTATGATTTGGCCTTTATCAAAGGTAGTGCAGAAAAAGCACTTGGAGAGTTGAGCAAGGTAACACAAAAAATAAAAAGTATACTTGTGGGGCTGAATGTCAATGTTACCAGTCATGTAGTGGCTGCACGACCAAATGATATAACTAATGCTGATATTGGTCACGGAGTTCCTGAACTTATTGAAATGATGGCTATAAAATCTAGCTTCAAAGTAAATAGTGAACCAAGTGAAGTTATTGCAGGGCCAAGAAGTTTTCATCGATTTGGAATAGAATAATGGATACTACTACTCCCTTAAAATCATTACTTATTTGCGGACTTCCATCTTCAGGAAAAACAACGTTTATCGGTGCATTAGCTCATACTATTATTTCACAGGATATAGAAACGAGCCTCAAATTTGACGGACTACCTAAAGAAAGATCTTATTTAAATGATCTCGCTAGCAGATGGGTAGCTTGTGAACCTATGATTAGAACACATGCAGAGCAAAACTCGGTAGTTGAGCTTAAATTAAAAAGTGACCATGAACAATTTATACTATCAATTCCAGATTTAGCTGGTGAGTCATGGCAAGATTTATGGGTGAATCGAAATTGCACTGAGATGATTTCAAATTTGTCTAATAAAGCTAATGGCATAATGATGTTTGTAAATTGTGATGATTATAAACCACACTTAACTGTTACAGAGTTAAACCAGCATAATAAGGAAATGGGGGAGTCGAATAAGGAAGAGGAAGAGGAAAAGGAGGAGGAATTTATTGAGTGGGACCCATTGAAACATACCCCTACACAAACCATGGTTGTAGATATTCTTCAGTCATTATCAATAGAGAAAATGGGAGGGGACAAAAAAGAATTAGTCCTTGTATTATCTGCATGGGACCTAGCTGAAGGATCTAACTTAACCCCTGATGAGTATTTAAATAAAATTTTTCCTCTATTAAGTCAATATATAACTGCCAGCTTTGACTTTTCTCACATAAAAGTAATAGGTTTAAGTGCACAAGGTGGTGATTTAAAAATGGATTTAGATAAATTATCTGCATATGATATTCCTTCAGAAAGAATTAAATTAGTTGATAATGACGTTACCCATAATGATATTACACACCCTATAAATTGGTTTTTGGAAGCTAAATGATCTTAGATAACCAGATGAAGATTCATCAAAGTGTTCATGGTTACGATAGCGGTCATAAATTGATGTCTTGCTCACTTAATTTACCTAAATCGACTCAATCAATGATGTCAAAAATGAGTGATGCATCTCTAACAGGGTATAGTTCATCTTTAAAACCATACATAACAGGATATCCTCTACCGGAAATAGGCGCATATGCTATTGCAAAAACTTGGCCTGCACCTGAAATGCCACGACCAGGTTGTGTTTGGACGCATACTCTCATAATTGATTATGCTGATTTAGCTCTGATTAAAGATGCTATAACATTATTGGAACTATTTAAAAAGCCAAATCTTGAGCAAGTACATAAATACAAGGAAGGTATTACTTTTCAACCGTATTCCTCGTCTTTTGTTAAAGAACAATTGATTCATACCTCATCAATAGTTCCAATTATATTTGATATATACAATTCGGCTATAAATAAAATAAGATATCCATCCATAGAAAATGCAGATGAAATCACGTTATTAATCTGGAGCCAACAATGGCCCAAACTAAGAAGAAACTTTAGTTTTAGAACACTTGTATCAAAATCCTCCAACTCCACTGAATTTGACTTAAGCTTTACAACTGAATATTACAGCAATAATTTCGAAAGAAGTACGGTGGAAGAAGAGTGGCTAAAAAGTGCTGAAGAAGATCTCAGTCTTATGGGAAGTGATCTTAGAGGGTTTCTATGGCGCTATGGTGCTGCTTGTACTAAATATAGAGAAAGCTATATTCCTTTAGTTAAAGTATATAGTGCTCTACAAAGTAATAAACTGAATAATGGTTTGAATACAGCATTAGAAATTTGTTTAGGTTGGCCAGGATGTCCAACAACTTTATTTGTGAATTTAGTTAATATAGCATTTGATCAGATTAATGATGTGGAGGATATTCACATCATTAATCTGATACTTAAGGTTATCTCTAAGCTAAAAACTATTGATAACAGTTACATCTCAGCATATAAAAAACTAGGAGAACTGGTTAGTAAATTTAGCAACAGTAAAATTTCTGAATTTATTAATAACTTGAATGAAAACCAGAAAGAGTTTAGTGAGTCGCTAGTAAAAAACATTCATATTTCAAAATTAGAGCAGTTAATACCTCTAGTTAATTATGATATCAATCAAATATTTAATTTACGTAATGATATATGCCTGTTACCTGTTTATTGGTGTTCAAAGAATACCCTTTCACCTGAGATCATCAATCTTATAGATTCTAAAGAGCTGTTCTTGAGTGACATCATGAGTGCAGCACTTATGGCTCATAACAATGATGTTATCGAAGATTTTATAAGAGAATATAAAACAGAGGCTGTGAGTTATATTCTAAAAAGTATGTGTGAACAGAACGAATTCAATGATTGGGCTAGGGCTGTATCTAGAAATCAAAAACATCTATTTGAAGCATTTAATACTTTCGAAACACTCCCTTTAGCTTTACTAGATTCAGTTTCCGGCTATATAGATCCAAGAGTACTAATCTCAAAAAATGAAAAGGATATTTGGACAAAACTGATTACAAAAGATGAGATACAAAATCTAAATAACTATATTGATTTTTCGATATTTTTATTTGTTAGAGCTTTTCATTCTCCGTCAAACGCAGAAGATTTGCTAGTTCTGACATTGGATATAGTGATCGATAGAGTATACAAGCAAAATTTAACTTATAATCAATGGAATAAAGTCGAAAACGTTATTACAAAACTTGCTTGGTGGGAATGGGATAAAGGAGAGCATCTTATAAAAGCAGTAATTAATCTGTTTATAAGACACGGAATACTATTAGATGATAATTCAAAAATAACATCATCTCCTGTGCTGCTAAAGAGAATATTAAAACTATACAAATTATTTAAATAAGAAATTGAGAGCGACCCTTTCAGAGTAAAAAATATCAGTTCATTTATAGTAGCTCGAACTCGAACTGACACTTTGAATTTATAGCGCCTAAATTCTCATCTATTTACACCATTTTCATTATTTATGGCACCTCTACAAATTCTTTCATCAATGAAGATTTTGACGGTATCCCATTAAAATCCAACAACCGTAAGTGAGACAAATCTCAATCATTATGTGCAGTTGCAAAAGATACTTGAGAAAGTTCAAAAGCAAGCACAAAAGAATAGATGCATCGTCACTTCGTAGCTGCACTAAGGGATTTAAACGTGTTGTGAAACTTGGTTGTCTGCGACATCATTGAAATAGATTTTTTTGAATTGGTAGCCGTTAAACAAAGAGAAGTTTGGCAGGGCGCGAGGCTGCTTGAGCTTTTTTAAATTATTGAGCACGCATGTTCTATAGCAGAGTGCTTTGATATATTTTAAAAGCGTTCCCGCTTCGCTGCATGCGCTACGCGCATTATGTTTGAATCCTTCACGCCTTTGCTTGATAACATTCTAATGCTACTTTGTTGTTAATGGTTACAACGTAATTATAAACTGAAGTTGAATATTTGATTTGAGTTTTTCTATTAATTCAGATTGCATATACTGATAAATACCTTCAATTTCTAGCACAGTGATTTAGATAAATAACGCTCTTGAGTTTGCTCTGTAATGCGCTGTACGTGTGACTACGCATAATGTTTGATATTATCAATCAACCATTTATATTGAATTTGAGCTAATAAATGCAGATTTTGTTAGTTTAATCATGAGTGTGTGTTCCTTATGATTTCCTAAAACTTCTATCAATGCTAAAACCAGTTACAATCGTTTTCCACTTCGGGGGAGCTGCGATAGCAGCGTTAAATGCGTGCTCATCACCCACGAACACCACGGTCTTTTTAGCGCGAGTCAAGGCGGTATACAACAAGCTGCGCTCAAGCAGATTCGATTTGGTCACTGCGATAACAACGCATTCCGCAGCACTGCCTTGGAAACTATGTACAGTTAGTGCATAGCCAAGCATGATGCCGAGTTTCGCGATGTCTTCGTTACCCAAATTTCGCTGTTCACCATTAAATGTAAACGTGTAATGCTCTGTCGCAGATACCAATGTTCCTAGACTGCCATTGAAAAGATCGAAGCCATTTCCGCTGACATTGGTCACGTTTTTTCTGACTATCACCGGATCACCCTTATTCAAGCCCCAAGCATTTAGTACGGGTGCTTTATTGGCTGTCAGTTGTGATTGAAAGTAGTCATTGATGTGATGAATAGACTGAAGGATCGGCCCCCACTTGTTCGAGCTTTTACGATGCGTTGTGATCACTTGTGTTTTGTCCAAGCCGAGCTTTTTAGCCACCTGAAATATCACCCTAGCTAATGAATGTGGATCAGTTTTATCTAAGCGAGTCGGTAGAAAAAAAACACCGTGTTCAGGCGTTGGCGCAGTCAGGTCAAAGGTAGGAAACTTTGGCGCAGTGCCTTTGCTTACGCTGTCCGCAGCAGATGGAATTCCTGTTTCAGCAGCGCTACGGTGTACCTTTGTCAATTTGGCGATTGGCATATGTTTGCTATCGCATAATAAGTGAAACACCAAGCCAGCTCCGATTGGCGGGATTTGATTGGGATCACCGACCATCAGAATCCTCGCGTTGTCTGGCAAGCGGCATATCAAACGATTCATCAGCGAGAGATCGACCATCGAGGTCTCATCAATGATGATCAGGCAATCTGAAGGAAGTTCATCAGGTTCGCGATAAGTTTTGTCTTCTTCAATGGCCTCATCAGCGACTTCAAACGGGATCACATAATAATGAATCGTGCGAGAGTCGCAATCGATATTATGATCTTCATTATAGTTTCGCATGACAGCAGCCGCTTGACCGCTCAGAGCCATTTGAAATACTTGAATATTGAGTGCTTGCGCTAGTCTTACCACACTAGAAATGACTGTCGTTTTGCCAGTTCCTGCACCGCCAGTGATAATAGAAAGCTGTTGCTGAAACGGGAACTGTATCGCGCTTTTTTGCTCATCAGTTAATTGGATCTTGTTATTTGACCTGCTCTTTTGATTTGGCTTCTCAGCCATCGCGTATACTTGCTCGGCTTGATCAGACAGTCTTTTGCCAAAGTTGTCAGCGTCATGCTTGATCATAGTAACAAAACGCTTTTCAAGCATCGCTTCTGCATACGAACACGGACGCGACTGTAACAAACCCTCAGGGGTCTCCTGTAGCGCACCTGATTCCAATGCAAGCTCAATTGCCTGCTTTGCTATAGAATCATCTTTAAAATTACGTACAAGCGCTGTTAGCAGCGTTTCAGGTTCGATTGCTGTATGTCCAAACTTGTCCAGACGATAATTTAGAATGAAATCCACTGCGCCTTGTAGTCTACGTGGATCATCTTTGGCATAGTCCATCGCGTCAGCTATTTTTTCGCAGCTATTAAAGAGTGATTCGGTATTGCGATCATATGCTAAAATCTTGTAACAATCAGCTTTCAGTATCTCAGGTAGAGCTTCACCATAATGCTTGAGGAGTCGATTACTCAGCCGTTTTTCGATTTGATATTTCGCGAGTAACTTGACTGCTTTTAATTCACCTTTGAGCACAGCCCAGTTGTGCAACACCAGCTCGATATTATGCGTTAATCGTCCCACTCCTAGTGTACGTATACCCTGAGTATCTTTAGCGTCGAGCATTTGGCCTAGTAGGTCTGGACCTTGGGCTTTTGCGATTGCACTAAGCCATGTTTTTTGACCGATCCGCGTTCCTCCTTCACCCACTCGCAGTTGAGGATGACGCACTATATACTCTTTTAGCCGCTCGCCATCGACAGGAATCGGCTCTCCATGGCTTGCGATAACTTGATTTATATAGTTTGTGTTTGTATCCCACTCCCCGGTAAAAAACCAGCATTCACCCGGCTGTGCAGACCGTGATAGTACAAACGAGCGAGCGATAACAGAGTATCTTTTGCCGTTATGTAAGCCATGAATGATTTGTGAACCGAGATTACCGGGGGTTTGGCTCGTGACCATGAGTTTAATGTCAAAGGGCGCAGGGTTTAGTCGCATCCGAACACTCGCTTGAGCGATTTGCGCTCTTGGTGATAGCCTGTGACGAGGCGTTTTTCAGCATTTCCTGCTCGACTTTTTGAGACTGAAAGCTTTGCTTTTAATTCAATGATTTCTTCGGCTTGACGTTGATTTTCATCGGTTAGCGCATTCACTTTATCCAAAGCCAACTTTAGTTTTTTATCGGTATCGCTTGCGTTACGTCGAGCGCTATCGATACTCGATTGAAGATGCACACGTACTATTTGTGTTTCATCCTTTTCATCAGACTTAGATAGATCTTCAATGCCACACTCATCAATCGCTTTATCGAGCATTTCACGAGCGTATTTTCTTCTGAATACTTGCTTGCCTTGTTTGATTTTTGCAAACCGCGCTAAAAAACTCAAGTTAGGCATGGTATCGCCATTATCATTAACACCAGAGGCAGGCAACGGCTCTTTCTGCTCAACGTAATGATGAAATAAGGTAGTTAGCTTTTGCTGGTTATCCCAGTTCATCTCGATGCTAACCAAGCCAATTTTATCCAACTCCTCCACAGACATTATTTTTTCAGCCATGACTACCTCTTAAAAATTTGGAATATCTTCCATCGGGTTAAGAATTGCTCGAACAAGATCTTCAACTTTTACCGCAGATTTGGATTCGACATTTTTAATGATCGCTTCAAGTGCAGCGGTATTTGCACTTAACTGCCTGTTAAGTTCACTGTTATCTGCAATGAGTGTTTGATTGCGTGCTTTGAAATATCCAACGGTGCCGTATTTAGGCTCATCTTTTGCGATATCATGAGCCGATCTTTGTTGAAAATTATACTCCTCGATCATGTCGCTGCGAGTGGTTAGCGTACTTATAGCCCCCTTGACTATCCCCTTGGCTAATAAACGTTCATGCAAGGTGGTCGCTGAAATAGGGGCGTTGTCTAGCCCTAACGTCAACATGATTTTTAACTCCGTTTCTATTGCATTGTCTAACTTGATTGAGCGTGCATTTTTCTTAGTCATTACGTACCTCGTCTTCTAATTTACGTTGATCTTGTGCAAAACTTTCGACCACGAATTTCTTCGGTCCAGTTTGATTAAGTCGCTTGCCACTGTCGAAGACCCGGATAGGGATAAAACCACTAAAGCTTTCCGCTTTGCGAAGAACGATATCCATCTGCGCCAAATTGTACTTTTCTTTGTCAAACGCATCGCGCTCTCGTCTAGATTTTAGCTTGCCAGCTTCGTCTAAACGCGACATTTTTTCGACATTCAATGACAGGTTCTGATGGGTTGCCTGAATGCTTTCCAGTTCACCGGAGCGACCAGTGATAGTTAAATGAAAACACCCCCCATTATCGAGACAGCGCAGTTGTTTGTCACAGCCATGTAATGCCAAATTTCGCGTACAACCGCCATTGACGACAATATGAAAATTACGGCCATGGAGTTCGATAAAATCCTTTGCTTTCTGCAAACCTTCATTTTTGCGGATTTGCTTGAAGGTATCTTGCAATTCACCTAACAAGTTATCTTGCTCAAGCGCTTCTTTCATAAACTCGACATGCTCAGCAGGTTTGTTAAATGCGTGAGCGCTTTGCTGTACGGCTAATTTGGTCGGGGTTGGTCCCATGGGTGCCACCCTCAATTCGGCTAATAAACTGTCTTCAGGCTCTGGTGTCGTAACCACTTCAGTCGTTGATTGCGCACGCTCAAATCGTTGTCGCAAGCTATCAGTGGATGTCTCTTGGTATTTCGTCTTATCTTTCAGACTCAGGTGCTGATAGCTTGGATTATGTTCAATATCACGACGACCAAGAATCAGCGCCTGTTGATGTTCAACAACGTCAGCTAAGGCTAAAAAGGTATTTAATTGATGCCTCGGCATGTGAGACATAATATGTATATCTGAGCCATCCTCCTCTTTTAAATCATAACGATTAAAAATCGAGGCATAGGGAGAAGTCAATTTGCTTGTTGAACCAAAAGCAGTCCCTATCGATGCTCGATTAAAAACGTTTGGGTAGATATGCGAAACGGAAGTATTTGTATTATGGGATGCTAATGCTCCAGAAGGAGCAATACAGAGCAGTTCGGATTTTTTGATGGTAATTGCTTTCTTTTGTTTGCCAACATCACCCATTTCGAACCTAATTGATATGTTGTGATCCTGATAAAAATGCCGATTTAACTCGTCCACACGAAAGAGATTTAGTCTTGGGCTATTCTGAGGTCTACTTTTTTTCGTTACTCTGGCTTGATCGACAATAGACCCCACAGCAAGAACCCCTACCTTTTTCAATCGATATGTAAAATTTATAATACGCTTTGCCGTTGGCTCCTGAATGGAGGTAATGAAGTGTTTATTAAACTCTCTTACTGTAATCGTCTCGCTTTCCCATTTTATGGGATTACGAGGATTTTGTTCGAGCCACTTTAACTGTGCGCGACAAGCCACTGTCTGCTTATTGATATATTCGAATGCAGCAATTACCAGAGGAGCGCTGGTAGGATCTAGCCACTTATAGGCTGCGATATGACCCTTTTCTGGATAATAATGAATACCCCATATCAGTTGTGGTTCAAGTTCAGGTGTACCGTTTTCGTCCAAAATAAGATTACAATCGTCATCGAGTTTCTCAATAAAAATTGGCTTACCCGTAGTTTCGTTGAGTTCAGGAACACAGATCAACGCATCATGACGCACTCGCAGTAGTTCACCTATTCGAAATCCAGTCACCATTAAAATGTGGTAATAGCGGATGGCAACTTGCTCCCACTCATTGGTGGCATTGATGGTTAACCAAACCAGCGAATGCAGCGCTCTCATGGAAAGTAATTTATCTTCACCGTCACGTTCATTATCGTCAATTGATTGCGCTTTTTTGCGACGACGATTCAGCGCTTTCTGCTCATTATGAAGCTTTGGTTTATATGTATTTCGGAAGGTGATGCCAACCTCAATAACACCCTTGACCTTGAGTTTCACCGTAACTTTTAGACAGTTAGATAACGTCTTGGCTATGTCTGAAAAGTCACTTGCAACCAAGCTGGATTCTAGTTGCTCTAATACTGCGTCATCGAGTAGCCATGGCTCTGCTGCGCCTTTTACCTGTAATAAGGCCCGATGCAAATACTTCATCTCCTTTAGGTCATTTTGAAGGCTTGAAAATACTTTCCTGTGGACATTATTTACGGCAAGCGCCTTGCACAGATTGATATAACTTCTGTTGGTGATGACACCAGCGTTTATGTGGCTAGTTTTGAATATTTTTGTAAAATGTAACGAAAACTTTTCATCATTTCCTGCGAGGTCACCTTTCGATGCCCAGACATCAGCATCCCACTCCTGCGCAGTGTTTAGCATCGAATAGCTTTCTTTCGCCTCTTTAATGAATGCATTGAATGCGTCAATATTACTGCGCATGTTTACCTCCTCGACACATTTTACACCGTGAAATTACGGCTTTAACTTGTTCCATAACCCCTTCAAGCTGTGTCATTGCTGGATTCATTCCTGACTGCCGGGTACTATCTGAAATGGCAATGATTTTTGATGCTTCAGTTCGCAATGCACCTAGCACCTCATTATGATGACCATCTTCAAATGGATTGAAGTCCTGACAGCCATAGCAGTTGTAGACTGGCACATATTCACAGTCGGAGGCATCGCAGCCACCAATCCCTGTTGCCAATTCATCGCCCACGCGACCTAGGACCTCTTTATCTCGCCAATCTTCGGGCAAGGAAATCTCACCTGTCAACAATGCAACCATGGCCCCGTAGGTGCCGTTTCGACCCAGTGCTTTCTCGCGCAATGCGCTGATCGAGGGACTGGCTGCAATATAATGTTGGGCTGCTTGCAGTGAGCTGTGTCCTAACAGATAGGCAATTTCCGATGCCGAGCTGCCAGCCATAACCATCCGGTGCGCCATATTATGCCTGAAATCATAGGGGGTTTTGTGCGGATACTCAGCTCCCCAACGGGACAGTGTATTATTTATGCTCTGAATCCCATGATTTTTTCGCCAACTAGAGCCATTCTCATTTTGTAGTAATTGCAACGAGTGACTATTTTGGCGCACAAGCAGTGCTTGGATCGCCGTGCCAAGTTCTGGGCTAATTGCTAAATTATCAGTTCCTTTTTTATTTTCATTCGCTTTGCCTTTTTTAGCCCATGGCCGTAATATAGAGAAATATTGATCGTTGACTGACTGAAAATCGCTCTTTGACAAACGAAACAGTTGAATTGGACGTAAGCCCACCTCATAACAAAGCTTCAGAACGACAAAATCATGCAGCTCTTTGTAGGATAAGCGTGCTATGTATTCAACGTCATGAACAGAGTGGGCTCGGATAAACTGTTCTTCCTCTGGGCTGAGTCGCACCTCCATGTCGTAATATCCACTTACATTACCGCTGGAGTCAGGTGTTAGTTGTTCTAGTTCAAACAGATCTTCAATCTCGGTGCCAGGCGCACCATGACTAATCAGGTACTCCGTCAGACGCTTAATTACGGCAAAGTCATTTGATTTATAACCGCTCTTTGAATTGCGACATAATTCCATTTTTTCATAGAGTGATGGTAACGCTAGGTCATCAATCGTCCATGCTTTCCTGACAAACAAGAAAAAAGCTTGACGAGTTCTTACTATCGAATAACTCGACAGAAACTTAACCATCAACCACTTTAGGATTGGTTGCATTTGTGCATTTGTGCGTCCAAAGTCCAGGGTAAAAAGAATTCCACATTCTACAATGGCCCAGACGTTCTCATTGGTGTCTATCCGCTCGGTATCGCCATGGTTAGCCGCGTGAAAACATATATGTCGCTTATAGCGCAGGTTTGATGCAAATGTTGCCCACTCTGCTGCGGTGGCATCAAACTGTCTTTTTTTATCAAATTTAACGGCTAACATTACTTTTCTCCTTGTAAAATATGACGCAGGTTGGCAGCATTTGCTTTGTCTGCTAAGAACCTGCGCCCGTAGTGGTCCGGCATCTCACTTTTGATTGACCAGCCACCATTGGTTCGCAACAGATCTTTAGCATCGGTAATTGACTTCTTTTCTTCGTCAACTAGGCGATATAATTGCGATACGGCCCAAGTGTGGCGGAGCATGTGAGGATAGCATGAAGACAGATACTCCAACGATTCAGGGTTACCAATATCTTCAGGGAAGTGTTTATGGAGTGCCCCAGAGAGTGCTTGAAATATTTTATTATACATGCGCAAAGTAAGGGCTTTTGGAGACTGTGTTGATAAAAACAAGATAGAGCTGTCACACGCTTGCTCAGGCTTTAATCTGAAGTTTTCTACATACGCACAGAGGTAGTCATAATGCAGTTTAGTTATTTTCAGGGTACGATGTGAGTCATCGGTTTTTATAAAGCCTTCGGCTTCTTCATCATCATAACAGTTGGTTACTACAAGGTAATAACTTGTCACTCCATCGATATTGTGCAGTGCTGGTTTAAATGAATCAGTTTCAAGCAGATTTAATTCCCCCCGACGAAGCCCATATTCGAGTGCTAACGTACAAATCAAATAGTTTCGAAAGCTTACTCTTGAGCTTGAAAAAGGATTAAATTCGTTAAGCTTTGATGTTGTCGAAGGGCGAATGATTGTTAAAAATGCACTACACTGGAACGGAGTTAAACTCTTATATGCTTTTTGAATACTGACAGCACCACGTTTTGAACCGCTTGAAGTGAGATCTTCTCGTGTGTTTTTAAGTAAAAAAGAAATACTTATCTGCTCAGAATTTATTTTTTTTGCAGTCATGGTGTTGCAGTATTTTAAAGAGGTATAGCGTTGGTTGAGGAATTGCAGAAACTTAATGACATCCTTGATCCTAGTTCTGTTTGTATCGACATCAATCACATTGGCTTCAGCCCCGATTGAGGCAATATTTACTCCTTTTTCTCCGATATCCAGATAAGATGAAAAACCATACAGCTCATTGATCACACCTCTCAGACCCCAGAGTTCAAAAAAAGAGTCAAACGAATCATTGTGTTTGGTTTGAATAAATTGGTAAAACTTATAGATGCCTGTCATGCAGCGACTTTGAGTCGCGGGTGCCCTTTTATTTAGCACTAATGTAGAATAGATCATGGCATACATCGGTGTTAAACCGTTTACCTGATCCAAGACTGTCCAGCACTGCTTGTCAAAATAAGAAGATTTATAGCTAATTAAAGAATACTGCATTGACGATCCTGTAGATTCTGAATCAAGTGTAAGGTGTTGATATAATATTAGTTAGTGTTTTTTATCTGAACTTTGATAAATCCACTCTTTCGAACTCATACTTTGATCAATTAAAATGTTTTTTTCAATATTTTAATTGTTTTCAAAGTAATCGTTAAATCATTTTCTGAAATACCATATTTTTGACAAATACCATCAAAATTATAGTTTTCATTTAATGCTCCCCCATTTAATAAATATTCTATGACTTCAGAATCACTATTTGACATATCAAAGCTGGGTGCTGAAAGGCAGTTAAATTTTTCATCGTTTTTATTAGCGCAATTATAATTTACATACTGGTTCGTCATATTTATTGGTATATGCCCCTGCAATCGAGATTTAATTTCAGGATCACTTTTAGATAAAAAATTCAATGAGAAAGATTGATTTGTATAATAATTTCTTAAAGTGTTAGGAGTAATTGGCAATGAAGTAATATCACTAGCTGTTTTAAATGCCTTGGACACGACTTGTCTAGTTATGCTAGATGGCGATCTGTTTTTTTGGTTCATACTTTTTCTTGACTGAAATACAAAAATATCATTTGGGTATTTGTCTTGAAGTCTACGGAGTACATGCATACATTCATCATTTAAAACGACAAGTGATGGATTAATATTTTTCCTACTTTTACTAACAGTAATTGAATTAGACTTATAATTAATATCAGTAAATTTTAGTTCTAATACCTCACTAATTCTTAACCCTGTATTAAACATAAATGTGAAAACATCTACATATTGAGAACTACCCGTTTTATCTAAAGATGATTTAAATTTAATAAAATCTTGAGCTGTTAAGTCTTTTTTATCTTTCATGATCATGACCTTAATATTACTATACATGTCAAAAGTGATCGTTTGACATGTATACATTACAAATTACAATAAATGTAATGTATGGTGTTTGTAATAAAAATACAACACAAAAATAAAAATAAAACTTAATCTTAAACACGAAGTGCCCAATCAGATATCAAATTCTATTTGTCAATTTTTTAACTCAGAAGATGGCTTTAGATACAAAAAAGCAGCCCTTGAAAGGACTGCTCAGTGTTCATTTGTGACTACGCATAATGTTTGAGATTACCAATCATCAAATGAGATTGAGTGAAGTTTTTTTTTGTCTTCTAAGATACGAAACCGGACGTTAGCCTTGGCTTCACTAACGATAAGTGATCCGACATTACGGCCATCAGCTTCAATTCACTTTAGACTTTGAGCGAACTACGGACGTTCACTCAGTCTCAATTTACATAATTAATTCTATCAAAAGGACTTTCTGAAGTGAAAGAACGCGGGTATGTATAGGATTTCTATAAGCGCCTTTAGTTTGGCTCCGTGCATAGGCTGAGTCATCTTATATTATATACAAAGATTACTTAACGCTCTTGCGTATTCACTTTTCTCAACTATTATTATCTTCAAGTCCTATCAATTAATTAAAAGACATGTGGGAATGCAAAATTGCTCTGGCTGAAGGGTGTGCAAGCCATAGGATAGGAATAGTCGGCGGCATAGTTTGTATTATTCTTTTCTACTTAATAACTCATTTAGACATGAAGTCAAGGGGGAACCACGATATTAGTATCGAATTCCACCAAGAATTAAAGCAGGCTGAAAGTTCTTATTTTCGCGATTTCATTCAATATTTTGGATACTCCCTATTAATAGTGGTGATTGGTATAGGGTTAGGATTCATTCTTCAAACTAGTATATTTAGTCTAAATACTTTTCATACCTTAATTGTGTCATTTGTTACGCTATGTACTTTATATATCTCTATGACTAAATCTAATGTCGTAAAAGGCTCCACTACTAAAATGACAATGGGTCAAGTTGTATCGTGCGTTGGTACAGGTCCATTTATGTGTTATTTCACTTGGGTTGGTTTTTTTTATGGATAACATACTTAGCTTGTTTTCAGATAATTTCGGTACCGGTGCGCTAACCGTAATAGTTATCGGTACGATAATAATTGGGCTAAAGGATAGGTACGATATAAAAAACTACGTAACGTTCAAAGTCGATAAGTTTAAAGAGCTATATATGTTGATAAGCGAACATGAAGTTGCTATTAACGACATAAATGAGGCTCATGAGAAAAGTGTTAAAGATAATTGCTTGCAACCGGAAGATAAATCAGAAGAGCTTCAAAGGCTCAATAATGAGTTTTTTGACCGAGCAAAGAAAAGAAGACTAGATAGCTTAAGTGATACTTTAAGAGTTGACGTTGTACAAAATGAAGAACTAAGGCTGTCATTACTAAGGTTTATTGATCGTGTTGATAAGTTTGAATCTGAAGTTTTAATTGTCAAAGAAAATGACAATTCATCCATGTTCGACAGTGACCTAAAAATATGTTGGGATGCTATCGATAATGAGATATCTATAAGTAAGAACAAGCTTGGTGTTCTTTCATCACAAGTGGTACGTAAGTATGACGAAGACAGTGAAGGTGTTGCTATTGAAGAAGAGTGAATAGCCAATATATAGTTTAAGCCATAGTTCCTGAGCTTCTTTTAGCCTTACCTTGCCATTGGTAGGACCTGAACTTGAAGGTCTGCTCTTTGCTATCACTTGACCTAAAGAATAATCAGCAGCTATCGTCAGCAAAGATACGAAAGCGGAAGTTAGTATTGGCTTTGCTAACGACAATTGATCCGACATTGCGGTCATTAGGAACTATTCACTGAACTAGAATAAAAGTACCATAACCAGCCATTGTCAATATTATTAAACTAAGCAAATAATACCGCTCTTATCAAAAATAAATGTTTTCTCACTTTGCTTTGTTTAGCATTACCTTAAACTTCATCAAACTCTAGCTGCATTTGACTGATAACATCAAACAATACAGTTACTAAATACTTGGGATCTCTACTCGTTGTTTTGAACCATCGATAGAGTTAACCTCCAACGTATATTTTCTCTGATTTTCGGCTCCTTTCCCAGCTGAAATAGCACTAACTTCTATTCCTTTTTTACATTGAGCTTCAGCTGTCCCACCCCAGCAGTATTGGTCTATAACTGAATGAGAGGCTGTATAATAGTTTCCTAGTGAATTGTTATTTTGGTTAACTACATTTATATCTTTCTTCTGCATTACCGCTACAACAATGCCATTCCTTAACAAAGTTACAAATTCTATATATGCAACATTTTTAAAATTTACAATTGGCCAGAATGATGCGTAACCATTAAATCGCTCATGACGGTTCCAACTAGATGATGACGATACCCCCCACCCAATATAATTTACATAACCATTTAAATATTGAGATGGATTCCATCGAGGTAGTGTTCTAACCTTATTTTTACAGTTTTCGTACTTGGTTGCTTTTGAACATTTTAAGCCTGCCTCCCATATACTATTGGCTATTCCATCTAAAATCTCGATACCTGATGCGATTTGAATGTCTGCTTCTACCACATAATCATTTGAATTATAATTCTCCAGTAGATTATTTAATAATGAAACTCTTTCTTCATTGGTATACAAAAGATTTTGAAGGCGGAGCAATTCCTTATTAATTCTGGCTTCTTCTGAATACTCTATGTCTGGAAAAGCACCAGCAATCTCCGGTAGATTGTCTATTGCTACAGTAGTAGCGCTAACAACTGGACTATCCGCTCTTTTAATTGCTGAAATTGCATCTTTTACCACGTTTTTGATGGTAGATATATCACCTGGTCTTGTATTTATTATTGGTATAATACTAGGGATATCATTGCCAGCCCCTGTTTGGTACGCCCAAACACTAACTTTAGCAGACTCGTCAACACTGCTAACATCCTGAGAAAGAGTCGTTGACACAGATCCACTTGTAAACCTTACATCTAGCTTGGCCCTAAGCTTATTTCTTTTATTAAGAGATGAGGTTTTAAACGAATATACAACTGATATAGATGCGCCTCTAATTTGCGATGTAACTAGTTCTTCACCACATGAATTGTAAAAAACATCTCCAGATCTAGGTTTTGCGTTTTTGGCTTTCGTTAATAATTCTTGACCTGTCTTTGTTAACTTTGGAATTCCTGACATATATTCTTTTACAAAGTATCTAGATGCAGTAATTATGTAAACCAAAGATTTTTTGCTAAATGTTATTGACTTTTCTTGTTCAAATGTTGCTCTACCCTTAACAAATGCATATTTTGATGCTACAGATGCTGATATACCAAGCCTTTCATAAAGGTCTTTTCTATTAGAAATTTCCGAGATCTCAAATTTTATATTTCCACTCTCATTGAATTTCACCAGATTATCTTCAGTAAGCAGTTGCATTCCATTTTTGTCTGTTACTGATAAAATATTTTCGTTCGAAATTTCTTTTCCATCAGATTCCCATTTGAAGCAACCTGATTTACTTTTATCATCAAATGGGTTGTTAGGGTCAAAGCCAAATCCAAGCTTTATAGTAGATGCAGGGTGATATGCATGCGTATTCGCATATGCATATGTAGTGCTAAAAATGAATACTAACATTGTTACAGCAATAATTTTTTTATTCATTTTTGCACCTTATTTTTTGTATTTATGTAATGTTACTTGTTTTGGTTATGTTTTTTCCTAACGTTTATTATCGATATTTTCGTATATGTAAATACTCGGCTTTATTGGAATCGCAATAATATATAGCCAATACCTTTTTATTTTTACTAGCTCCAATCCACTAATAAAAAAATAAAAGACGATCTGACTTTAACTGGACTCTGGTACTTCATATTAAAGACTATAAATAAAATATTTTCCAATTGAAATGAATTAGTTAGCAATCTTAGCAAAAAAAGTGAGACCTAAATAAATTGATTATAAGATCCATTCGAAACTAATTGGGGTCAGATTTTCATTAAATAAAAATGACTTGCTTGGTGGTGTAACATATTAATAAACTAAAATTTATTAGTCCGTGCGTAAGGTTAAAACCCCCATCTTTAGATGGGTAGCTTTAGCTAGCCGTTGCCTTTAGAATGTTTATATGAAATATCGTAATGGCTCACATATTAAATATAATATTGAATATCACTTTGTCTGGGCAACGAAATACCGTTACCAAGTGCTAGTTGGTGATGTAGGTTTTCGAGTTCGAGAGTTAGTAAGGCAAAGTTGTGAGTAGTTTGAGGTAAAAATATTAAGAGGTGTAGTAAGCAATGATCATGTTCATCTATTAGTTTCGGCGCCACCCAGAGTGTCAGCTTCAAATATAATGAAGCGAGTATAAGGAAGAAGCTCTACGAAGTTGTTTCAAGAATATCCCCAATTGAAAAAACGATATTGGGGTCAACATTTTTGGGCACGAGGCTATTTTGTGTAACGGCAGGGGAGTTAACAGAAGTGATGATCAAAGAATATTTGGAGCATCACTTTCAGCGTAAAGATAAGGATAATTTTGATCTAGAGTGATTAATACTCAAAGTAACATAGAACTTTCAGTCCGTAAAATATCCTACCGCCTTTAGACGGTAGTTGTTAAGTTATAATAGCTAACCTCAGAAACTGCCTTTAGTAACTCAAAAGCTAAGGTCAGCTATTGGCTACCTGTTGACCTAAATAACAGCCAGTAGCTAACGTCCGGAATGCGCACCAAGGGAACATTGGCACTAATATAGTATTAGTACCAAAAATTAAACACTTAAGCTGACTCGCAATTCATCATCAACATTAACTAATATTTCTATATTATTTAACGTCAAAGCCATCTTATTGTCGATAATCCGAATTCGCTCACGTATAGGAACCCCTTTTTTAGAATTAATGATTTTATATCCCACGGACTCCATTTGTTCGGTCAATTGAGAGAGAGTAAATTTAGGTTTAAGCGCTTTTTTTCGCCAAAACACCATTTTTTTGTCTGCGTTCTTTTTTAACTTTAAATAATATTCAGATCTTGTCACGGGGGATAAAATAAGATTTTCAATGGTTACTGGTAAATTTTCGTTTTTGAGTGTGAAATACTTTCTCTTAATATCAAGCTTATCTCGAATCATTTGATAAATATCATCAATGCTAACTAGGACTGGCTGGTTAAAACGGCTTAACGTTGTATGAAGCACTCTAGCTTGATTACGAGCTTTGATGTCTAGCTTATAAGTATTATATTCATCAGCAGATAAGCTTAGGAGGTTTTTTAAGGTGATTTCTTGCGTCTTATCAATAATCACAAGCTTACCCCTTGGACTCTCAGCATAAACTGAAAATAGAGGCTCTAATTCATCGAGTGACAACTCACATTGTAAGCCCGTTCTTAGCCATCTAGATCTAATTTGAGCAGCTCTGGTTCTGATATTCATATGCTTCGTGTCTGCGGCATAATATAAAATCCCTTTTAATGCGGTTAGCTACTTACACTACTATTTAAAGCTTTTAATTCACTGGAAAATTAGCCGTGTTACGACACTAATGCCACAAACCTGACCTAATTCACTGGTCAATACAACCCTGTTTTATGTTCACTTTGATACGAAACCGGACGTTAATCCTAGCTTATCTCGCGACAAGTGATCCGACTAAGGAGACGTTGACCTGTCTTAATTTTGATAGAGAATAAAACTCAGTTGAACGGTATTAACTTTAAAGTCATTTGAATACTGCCAAGTACGTCTTGGATTATTATATGTGGGCATGAGACACCTAATCTTTAGTTAGATTTTGGTGTCCGTTTTAGTGGGGGAGGATCAACGCCCGTTTCATGTCATAGTTATTTGAGGGTTTAAAGAATTTTAGTATTTCATATGCCAACAGGTTCATAGTGAGTAGACCACGATCAGATTTTTTGGTTTTCCTCTCACAATAATCAGGAGCCCCTGAATTCTTAATTTCCCAAGATTTCCTACTGTTCTGATTGCCTAGAAGCATCTTTTTATAGGACTCAACACCAGCCTTGCTCGTATAGCTGATATTTCCACATAACCAATAGATAAAATTAATTTTTTTCACGTCCAGTTTTGCTATATTAGCCGCCAGATTTATCTCTTTATTCACGCCTTCCCAGAATTCTTTTGTTTTGAAACGAAGTATTGTGTTTTCGTTTGGCATGTACTCTTCTATTCCTTGCGCGCCAACAGCGCTAACTTTGTAATAATAGCCCTTCACGTCATAGGCCATCTGAAGTGAATGACTCACATTGGCGTGCGTGATTAGATCTACCATGAATAGTACTTTAAATTTGGCATTTATTGTATCCACCCACCCATTACCTTTGACTAAGTCAGCGTAATTATTTTCGATTTGAATACGACTCGTGATATTTGCGTTTTCTAGCGAAAGGAGCAATCGGGTTTGTTTCTTGTTGGCTTTTCGAAGCTGAAGGATATCTTGACTACTCACTGATAATTGCTCTTCGAGTTTCTTTATTTGATCTGTTGCCGCCTTATTTTCAGTTTCTTGAAGACTCGTTACCAGTACCTTTTCGCTAATTCCTGTGATAAATGCCCCAAAAATGCAAAGAATAGACATCCAGCCAGCAAGTTTAATTCTAGATATAAGGGGCGTTTCCCCTTTAACATAAGTTTCACCTGCGAAGGCAATTAACGCACTGCCCAGTGCAAATAGTGCGGTTAATGTGGTTAGCAAAAAAATCAGGTCATCTGCATCAATATTAATTTTAACTTCCCCATTAAATTACTAGAAACGAATATATATTCAATATTTTACCAACATAAAAATCTATCACAAGAAATCTCACACTAAGCGGATTTGCCTATTTATCTGGTGCAATGGAGTTTTCAGCAGCGTGAGTTTTTAATGTTTATCCATGATTAAATAATCATAACACCCCCCTCAAGGTTTTTGGTTTCACTGGCCTGTCAACTTCTGAATCTGTCATATTCGGAAGTAAGAACTTGTAAAAGGCATTACTCTTACTAAAATCATCAACTCAAGGCTCTTAGTTGGCGTTAATAACTCAAAAGCTAAAGTCAGCTTATGGCTAATCAGGTGACCTAAAGAACAACCCATAGCTAACGTCAGTAATGCGCACCAAGGGAACATTAGCACTACTGAATAGTAGTGCTACAATTAAACCGCTTAAGGTAATGTAGGCCATTACAGCGTTACATTGGTAGGTCAACAGTTGCCAGTGTCTCATATCATGGATTCTGGGCGTTGTGGTTGCGACATTAAACTTAATCTATCAACCATTGACGACTCTTCTATAGACGCGGGTATAGATAAATAGAGTGAAATCATTGACTGGTAAAGTAGCTGCACAACT
>OJAZ01000227.1_pt1 | contig 30240 bp, 24 predicted proteins | sample 1589851 | NCBI WGS metagenome assembly OJAZ01 (sample SAMN05416792, study PRJEB24817) | seawater metagenome | isolation source: Sea water | place: Canada:Atlantic | collected 2013-07 | reverse complement strand
GTAAAACTACAAAAAGTTGCTTAACTGGGTTGTCCGAAATATGTTGACCACGTCAGTCTTGCCTGGTTTTCGCAAATCGTTCGACTTGCTCGGGTGACGCATACATCTGACCATAAGCATCAGTATGCCGACGAAGTTGTGCCTGCTCTGATATGACCGGAAAATTAGGCTCTTGCGTTTTTAGCCAATCATAAGACAATTCTAAATTCACGCCATCGCCGGATTCGTTGCCAAGTGAACGCATTACCACCGAAGGATGATTTTTAGTGCGATGATACATATTAGACACCCGATCAATGTACGCATCTTTCCATTCAGGTTTGTTGACTAAGTGCATTTCTGGATTGTAAGTCCAACCTTGATTTGCAGCACCGATACCATGCGATTCAATATTCGCTTCATCCATAACATACAGGCCGTATTTGTCGGCTAAGTGATAAATGTAAGGGTCTTGTGGGTAGTGTGCCATGCGCAATGCATTAATGTTATAAGCCTTCATTAACTCTACGTCTTTGCGCATAGACTCTCTGGTGATGACATGCGCGCTGACGGGGTCATGTTCATGCCGATTAACACCTTTGAACAAGACGGCTTTTCCATTGATCAGAATTTGTCCATCTTTTAACTCGCTGCTGCGAAAGCCAATGTGCTGGCCAATCCACTCGATTCGCTCTCCCGCCGGATTCACTAAGGCAACTTTCAACTGGTATAGATACGGTATCTCTGCACTCCATAGATTGGCTTTAGGCAATGTTATTTGAGTCTCAACAGTGGCGTTTTCATCGCGTGTAATCGCCTTAATATCAAGCAATTTGGACACCACTTTCTGATTTTCACTGTTGCTCAATTCGATCGCTAAGCTATAACCGTCTGCCGAGTCTCCCAGATCATTTTCCAGTAGGGCGCTAAAATTGAGGACACCTGCAGTGTAATTATTCATCAAGGTAGTTTGTGCGTGTAAGTCGGCTATGCGAACTTTGGGTGCGACATAAAGGTACACATCGCGTTCGATGCCACTTACTCGCCACATGTCTTGGCATTCAAAATAGGAACCCGTTGAATATCGATAGACTTGCATCGCTATGGTATTTTCGCCCACATTCACGAAGTCGGTGATATCAAATTCGGCAGCGGTTTTGGAATCTTCCGAATACCCCACGCTCTTGCCATTCACATACAAATAAAATGCAGACTTGACCGCGCCTAAATGCAAAATAATTTGCTTGTTGTCCCAGCTATTGTCTACGTTAATGGTTTTCCGATATGAGCCGACTGGGTTGTAAGTAAGTGGTAACTCAATTTTTTCTGTATTTGGTTTCAAGCAATAATGAGAGTGGTAAAAAGGAGAGCCGTAACCATTCACTTCCCAGTTCGCAGGTACTGCAAAGTCGTCCCATTTACTATCATCAAACGCGACTTGCTCAAACCCTTGCGGTGCTCGGCTGAGGGCATTAACCCACTTGAATTTCCATGTACCATTAAGTAATTGATAATTTGGCTGACTCCAAGGTGATTGACTGAAGGCCTCATCCTCACTCGAAGCTGGATAATAGAAAGCGCGAGCTGGGAGTTTATTAACACGAAATACGCTCGGGTTTTGCCAGTGTTGGAGGCTTGGTGGTGCACTTTGGAAGCCTTCATTTGTTGGATTTTGAGCCCACGCATCATCAAAAAATAACAAAACGATGACAAGGATTGATGCTTTAAAAAATAGAGATTTAAATTTATGCATAGCGTCCACTTAATGTATTTTTGTAAGCTAGAATGAGTGATTAGCCGAGTGTCTATTGTGAAAGTGAGAGTAAAAACATGACGGGCCGAAACCCGCCATTCTCAGGGAGCTGAACTACTTCTGCTCCCAGCGCAAACCGGTAGAAAAACGGCTATCAAAGCCTTTCCATGGCTCAGGTAATTTGCCATCAACTTGAACTTGGTCAGAACTTTCAGATAAGTTGAGGTAATCACAGGTATCAGCTTTGTTTTTGACATGGCAATCCATCATGGCTAATACAAAATGCCGATTAATATCGTTTAAGGCGGTGCTTGACCAAGCTGGTTCATAATAATGGCCAAAGTCCGTTTCACTTTCCCACGCTTCTATTGGTGCTGGGTGCGGTGCAATGTTATGCCTGGCATTTATCATTGTCAGCAAATAGGTGCTCGGCGCTTGGGTCTTTTGATACAAGGACTGTATTCCAGCATAGCCTGAAACATCATCTAGGTTGCCTGACACAAATAACTTGGGCACCGAAATACCAGCCAAACTTTTATCGGTGAATACATTGTGCTGGCCACCCCATGCTGCAAACGTGACGGCGGCTTTCCACTTATCATCTGCTTTGGGGTTTTCGTATTGGCCTGCTGCGCAGCTATTTAGTGCTTTTTGCACGAACGGCAGCATATCTGGATCCTGCGTACCAGTGAACATAGCCGCTTGTTCAGGCGAGAAATTATAGCAAGCTCCAATGGTATTAAGAGCGCCAAATCCACCCATTGAATAGCCAATCAGGCCGGCATCTTCAACATTCACTGCATCGCTTAAAAAGTGCTTCTCTTGCGTGATAAAATCGAGCGTAAATTGCTGATCACGACTGCGATTAATGAGCGTACTTGGAAAGCCATTAAATGGTGCGTTAAGCATATCAACGTCTTCGTTAGTGGAGTCGGTGTGATCGATTGCAGCAACAATGTAGCCGTGGCTGGCTAAATGCTCTCCTAGGTAAAACATGATTTGGCGGTAGCCGGTGTAACCATGTGATATCACAACAACGGGGTATTTTGATTCCGATGCCAAGGGGGCAACACCTCTTGCGGCATTCGCTTGAATACTGAATTTTTTAGCCAGTCTGGTTTCGTTTTCGTATGTGCTTAATAGAGTGCCATCTTGATATTCTGCTGGGTACCATACTTCAATTTTTAAAGTGCGAGGCTTTACTTGATTTGCGACTAAATCGAAATAGCTTTCGTTGGTGATATCGAGGGTTTTTACACCGACTTTATACTCGCCTGCTGCGGCTAATTCGGGCTGCATATCGGGGTGGACATGCGGGTATAATTGTTGTGCTTGCATTGCCGGGGGCGCTGCACTTATTGCTGCTTGTGTTATATCGCTTGCATCCGCTTTAGCGGTATCAGTTTGTGATTGTTGGTTGCAGCCAGACAATAAAGTACTGATTAGCAGGCATGGGCCAATCAGCAGTAAGGATTTTTTGATTTTTTGGGTACTTATACTGCTTTGGGTGTGGGTATTCATAACGATCATATTTCCCTTATTGTTGTATTGATTATTTTCGCAGCCGCGCCTCAACTCAGTTATTTATTGTTCGCCGTCATAGTGCAAACCCCACTGGGCGCGCAAAGTATCCATGGCTTGCATAACTTGCACACTTTCGTTGTGAGGTAAAATTGGGCTTTGCGTTAAACCTTGTGCCACGCAATCGTGCATATGCTGTATTTCGAAACTGAAATTTTCGTTTGGGCTAAATGGGAAGCTATGGGTTTGCGGTTCTTGCCCTTCTTTGTGCACTGTAAACTCTTGCGCGCCCAGAAATTGCGGTACTTTTATGTAACCTTCCGAGCCCGCGATAATCGCTTCACACGGAGCAACATGGCTATAAGCTGATGACAACGAGGCGGTGCGACCATCGCTGTATTCAAACAAATAAAAGGAGCGTTTATCCACGCCGGTGGTGTCCATTACCGCTGAGCTTTGAATTTTCTCAGGTGCTTCACCAAACACGATGAACGAAAAGCTTACGGGGTAAATACCCAGGTCGAGCAATGCGCCACCAGCGAGTTGCTTATTTCGTAAGCGATGGCTTTCATCCAACATACGATTAATGCTGAAGTCGGCTCGAAGGCTAAGAACATCGCCGATCACGTTATCTGACAGGGCTTTTTGTAACATGCGAATGGCGGGTAAAAAGCGCGTCCAAACAGCTTCCATTAAAAAGCATTTGTTGGTTTGGGCTAATGAATATAGTTCAGCCGCTTGTTTTGCATTTAGGGTGATGGGTTTTTCGCACAGCACGTGTTTCTGATGTTGCAGGCACAACTTCACCGATTCGTAGTGAAAGTTATGGGTATTGGCAATATAAACTGCTTGTACTTCAGGATCGCTCACTAATGCTTGATAGTTATCGTATATTTTATTGATGTGGTGCTGAGCTTGCTGATTTTCGGCCCAATCCTTGGCTCGTTGCATTGAATTGGAGGCACACGCAATAAGTCGTCCTGAATCAAGACACGCCAGTCCATCGGCAAAGGTATTTGCAATATGACCGCAGCCAATAACTCCCCAGTTCAACATCCTTTTTTCCCCTTATATATTGGTGACTGTTAAACCCCTGCCGGCACTACAAACAAAGATAGTTGCTTGCAAGTGAAAACGTTTTTCATATTCAGATTCGACCGCTTGGGTGAGCAATGCAATGTCTTCTTTGCGGCATAAGCATACGATTGCACCGCCAAAACCACCACCTGTTACGCGCACGGCACCGCGCTCTTGTAATGCAGCCGAGCAAATTTCGACTAAGCCATCGGTTGCAGGTACGGTCACTTCAAAATCATGCTTTAAGGATTGGTGAGATGCGCTCATTAGTTCACGCAGTGTAGCCATATCATTGTGTTTGAGTGCTTCGACAGCATCTAGTACGCGTTGATTTTCGCTAATTACATGGTGCGCGCGTTTGTATTCATTGCCGCTTAAGTTGTCTTTGACTGCATTCAACTTCGCCATGTCAGCATGTCGCAAGGTACTTACCGCCATTTTTTGCGCAGCGTGTTCACAATCAAGTCGACGTTGATTATATTCACTATCGACCAGTTTGCGCGGATAATTGGAGTCAACAATCACAATGGCTAGATTGTCTGGGATTGCTACCGCGCTAGTTTGTAGGCTTTCACAATCGAGCAACATCGCATGCCCTTCGACTGCACAGGCCGATATCATTTGATCCATGACACCACACTGACAATGAATAAAATCATTCTCAGCGGCTTGGCCTAAGACCGCTATTTGTGCGCTTGAAAGTTGCAGTTCACAAGCATGATTGAGCATGCCACCTACGGCCACTTCTAGTGCGGCAGATGATGACAAGCCACTGCCCTGTGGTACGTCGCTATCAATTAATAGATCGACGCCGGATAGCGAGTGACCTGCGCGCTTAAAAACAAATATGACGGCACGAATATAATTGCCCCATTGTGACTGACCTGGCTGTATTTCGTTGGCAAGATCAAAGCTGTCTTTTTCACCCGGGTACTGGGTTGAATGGACATTGACTAAGGTGTCGTCGCGTTTGCTGAATAAAATTCGAGTGCTAAATTGCAGTGCACAAGGCAATACAAAGCCATCGTTGTAGTCTGTAAATTCGCCTATTAGGTTAACCCTGCCTGGTGCGTCCGACATTGCGCTAGGGGGGGTGGCATAGAGATCAACAAAAGCTTGCTGAAAATCTTTATTTGATAAGTTTGTCATTGGCTTATTACTTAGCATATTTTAATTTTATCCCTAGCGTTTGTAGTGAACGGAAGAAACGTCACGGAGAATTTTCGCTGCGGTTTCGGCAGTGAGATCGCGCTGACTTTCGGCTAGCATTTCATAACCCACCATGTGCTTTTTAACCGATGCAGAGCGCAACAAAGGCGGATAAAAATGGGCATGTAAGCGCCAGTGTTTGGCATCATCTAGGTCAAGTGGGGCGTTGTGCCAGCCCATAGAGTAAGGAAAACTGCAGTTGAATACATTGTCATAGCGGATGGTTAATTCTTGTAAAATTTCCGCTAGGGTTTGGGTTTGTGCGGCATTCAGCTGAGCAATGGTTTGCACATCATCTTTGCATATCAATAGTGTTTCGAACGGCCATTTAGCCCAATACGGAACAACGACTAACCAATGCCTATTTTCGATTACGATGCGTTGCTTTTCTTTGTGTTCTTTTTCGATGTATACGTCCAACAAACTGCGCTGATGTTTTTGGAAGTAGGCTAGTTGCCTTTCATCTTCCGCTTGAATTTCGCTGGACCGATGGTTGTGAGCCCAAATTTGACCGTGTGGGTGAGGCTGAGAACAGCCCATTGTTTCACCCTTATTCTCAAAAATGTGAATGCAGGAATAGGTGTGTGATAAATCAATAAACTGTGATTTCCACGTCTTTACGACGTGCGCTATTTCATTGATGGAGAGTTCGGGAAGGGTCTTGTTGTGCTTTGGTGAAAAGCATATTACTCGAGCTTCGCCAGTAGCTGCTTGCGCTTCAAATAAATCATCTGGGTCAATTTTAGCATCATCAGCTAGCGTTGATGTGAGCGCCCCAAAGTCATTTTTAAAAACGTGCGTAAACTCATAGGCTGGATTACTCTCACCATTTGCACGAGTATTACCAGAACATAGCGGACATGTTGCATCGTGCTCATCCTCAGAAGAATCGGTGGCCGCTTCGGTAGCACCCAACCATGGCCGATTATTACGATGCGGCGAAACCAAAACCCACTCGCCATTCAGCAAATTTTTGCGACGATGAGTAAACTCATAATTTTTAGTCATAAAAAACAACTCCCAACATATCACGCTAACATGAACTTAAACTATGCCTACATGTTAACCTCGCAAACCCCACAAATCAACATTAATCGTATTTATATGATTATTAAACCAATTGCCCACAAAAAGGGGGTCAGAGTTACTTAATTCAAAAAATAATAAACCTCGCTGATTCAGATCAAAATGCGCAGGCAAACAAAGGCATAAGATTCAGGAAGTTTAGTAGTCATGTCGTTGAGTGCCTGGTATGCAGTGGCGGCTATGAATTCAAGGGGGAGCAGTAATGAGTAATAAGAAACTAATTTTAGTGATGAAGATTATGATGAGTTTGGGAATATGCTTAATTTTACTTGGCGTTTATTTTCATTTGTTCAGCGAAACCATTGAGAAAATGGGCGTCAACGGCATTATTATAAGTGCTGCATGCGTCGCCATTGGTATGGCATTATCGTTACCTACCAAAATGTTTTTGACATTTGTGTTGATCAAAAGAGAGATGGACGAGAAAGCTGAGAAGCTGACAAAACAAGCATGACACCTTTGTTAGGCTAACACGGCGTCAGTTGTGAGGGAATTTGTAACACCCGCATTTTTTTCGAGAAGGGGGTCGGCGAAAAGGGGGTCAGAGTTACTTAATTTAACAGGCCGCCCTGTTAGCTCCGTTTTCAGTTTTACTTGTAACTTCTGCTCCAACTCATTTCTAAACTTGTCGTCACCCATGACGATCTCGCGTTGGGTAAATTTGCGGATCTCTGCAATTTGCCCAGATGATATTTCATGGTGAAAAAGCTTACGGTAGTTTTGCAGCCTAACGATGGGATTTCGCCCGAGGTTTAAATACACCTCATGTGGGGTGCACAAATCAGAGTGTTTGCCCAAAGCGTTTGTATGATAGCTAGACCATTTGTAAGATACCGGATTGTCGACCATGTTTGCTCGAACTGGGTTTAATTCGATATACCGATAAAGCGTGACTAGATATGAGGTTTCGCACACTAGTGTCGACTTAAATCGCCCTTCCCACAATGTGCCCGTTCTGTTTTGATACCTGTTGTAATACCTCACGTATTTTGTTCCCAAAGACTGCATCATTTTGCTAACACCGCGATTATCTATAGTTGGAGTACAAAGCAAATGAACGTGGTTTGTCATAAAAACCCAGGCGTGTATGGCAACGCCATATTTTTTTGAATATTCCTTTAACCAAGCAACATACATTATGAAATCTTTTTCTCGAGCAAAGCACCGTTGACGATTATTTCCACGCTGAATAACATGTTGAGGGACACCAATTAACCCAACCCTTTGATACCTAGCCATTATCAGCCCTTCAAATTGAAAATATATTGCATTATTGGCGAGCTTAATACCTTGTGCAATCCTGTACCGGGTAAAACTAAACCAAAGGATTAAGTAACTCTGGCCCCCTTTTAACACTATATAAACAAAGCACTTGATGTATATTCCCATGTTAGACAAAAGTAACTCTGACCCCCTTTTTAGTTATTTTTGTTTATAATAAACATATTTATATGATATTTTATAACAAAGCGCGATGCGATCAGCATGCATTGCTACGTATTTACAGTGAGGATCTATACAAATGAGCACTTTGCCGGACTTCGTCCAACTTAATAGTCGCCAAACAAGTTTGGTGATTGACTGTACAAAACACACTGCGGCAATCGCTTATTTTGGCAAGCGTTTAAGTGAACATACTAATTTTGCAATGCTGCAAATCTTGCGCACTAGACAAGAAGCTAAATGCGCTGTCGTTGTCGAAGCGCCTATTTCCTTATCTCCCTGCATGGGGGAAGGATTTACCGGTGGCCCGGGGATAGAATTAAGTAATAATTTCGATGCTTGGTCTATTGGCGCAAAACTGCAAAAAGTAGAACAACTAAACAGCCAGGAAGTTCGCTTTGAATCGGTCGATGAAGTTCGTAATTTAACGCTTAGTCATGTCTTAAAACTAGATCACAAAACCAATGTTCTGAGCGCCAGCACAACACTCATCAACAACAGCGCCAACCCGGTCAACGTAAATTTTTGCGCAGCTCCGACCATCCCTATGCCCGACCACATGACCAAACTCATGTCTTTTGAAGGCCGTTGGTCAAACGAATTTCATCGCAACACAATTGATTTATTTTTGGGCGCTGTGTTGCGCGAAAATCGCAAAGGAAAAACATCTCACGACAATTTTCCGGGCGCTGTGCTGCACGAACCAAACACAAACGAAAGCCAAGGCGAATGTTACGGCTTTCACCTAGCTTGGAGCGGCAACCATCGCACAAGGGTTGAATTGCTTGCAGAGCAGCGGACGTATATTCAAATGGGCGAACTCTTAATGCCATCTGAATTAACCCTTCAAACCACCGAATCATATACATCTCCAACACTGTATTGTTCTTATGCAGAGAATGGCTTCAGCGCATTATCAAACAATTTTCACACCTTTGTTCGCAGCCAAATTCTCAGCGCAAAACAACAAGCCAAACCACGCCCTGTGCACTACAACACTTGGGAAGGCATTTATTTTGATCACGACGTCGACACACTCAAGGCCCTTGCAGAGCGCGTTGCTAGCTTAGGCGTCGAACGTTTCGTGCTTGATGACGGCTGGTTCAAAGACCGACGCGGAGACTTCGCTGGCCTGGGCGACTGGACAGTGGATGAAGCAATTTATCCTCAAGGTCTTTCACCCATTATAGATCACGTAAACAAGCTGGGAATGGAGTTTGGGATTTGGTTTGAACCCGAAATGGTGAACCCTGATAGTGACCTTTATCGCGCTCATCCAGACTGGGTTCTACAAACCAAAGGCAACGAACAACTGCACTTTAGAAATCAACTAGTACTTGACCTAACACGCACTGAAGTTGTCGATTACTTGTTCAAATGCATTGACGATATCCTCAGCGAATACCCCACTATCAGCTACATCAAATGGGATATGAACCGCGATATCAACCACGCTGGTGATGCCTTAGGACAACCGGCAGTTAGCAAACAAACCCATGCCCTATATAAACTGATTGATGATTTAAAAGAAGCTCACCCCAAAGTAGAAATAGAAAGCTGTTCGTCAGGCGGCGCTCGCGTCGACTATGGCGTGCTCAGTCATACAGACCGCGTTTGGACCTCCGATTCAAATGATGCGCTTGACCGCTTAAACATTCAGCGTGGCTGTTCGTTTTTCTTCCCATCTGAAGTGATGGGCGCACACGTTGGACCGCGCGACTGTCATATTACCGGTCGTCACGTCAGTATTGAAATGCGGGCTGGGGTGTCTTTCTTTGGTCATTTCGGGCTAGAAATGGACCCGCGAGAATTAAGTGAGCATGAAATTCAGTCACTTAAAGAAGTGATCGCCTTGCACAAAAAACACCGCGACTTAATCCATTCAGGCGAACTCATTCGCTTAGATAGTGACGGCAACTCGATTGATTTCGGCATTGTTAGTTCAGACAAATCCCGGGCTTTGTATGCTTACAATAGTGTCACCGAAACTAAGCGTACCATGCCGAAAAAGTACAGATTTATTGGCCTGAATGAAGACAAAACATATCAATTCAATATGATATGGCCAACTAAATTGAAGGAATATTCACCATCGATTTTATCTCAAATTGAAGGCCAGAAACTCAGTGGGCAAGCGCTCATTCAGATGGGAATGCAGTTACCGATTAGCTTTCCACAAACGACGTTAATTTTTGAACTGAAAGAAGTGTAGCCTTGTTTCACACTAAGCAAAGTGGCTCGGCAATTCCTGTAACGCCATGCAGTTGATATACAAAGATATTGCCTGCTTGTGGCTCGGCAGCTAGACGTTCCGATGCTAAAGAATGTCTAGCTGTGGTGACAATTAGCCAGTCCATATTGGGCCCGCCAATCGCCACGCTCGAAGGTTGGCTAACCGGTAAGTCTAGGGCCAAATCCACGCTGCCATCCACATTATAACGAATAACTTGCGACGCGCCCCATTGGGCATTCCAAAGGCAGTCGTGCGCGTCCACAATAGAGCCGTCAGGGAATCGGTGCCCTTGGGTTTGTGCAAACACTCGTCTATTCGATAACTCTGCGGTTTTTGTATCAAAATCATAGGCGTTGATTGTGCGCTTAGGTGAGTCGGCGTGGTATACGGTTTTGCCGTCAGCACTCCAGCATAAACCGTTAGAAATCGCGACTTTGGGTATCTTTGCTTTGCACTGTTTATCTAACCCGAAACAATACACCTTACCGAGCACTGAATCGTTATCTTCAGAATTGTAAGCCTCGTTCATCGTGCCTGCCCAAAAACGCCCTTGTCGGTCAGTTCGACCATCATTGAAACGGTTTGTTTTGAGGTGGATTTCTGGTTGTGCCAACCACTCTAATTCTTCTGTAACAAGATTATAGCGAGCGATACCGATGTCGAATGCCGCAATGATTTCGTTTTGAATTGGGGTAAACGAAAAGCAACCAATGCGATAAGGCATAGCAAAGGTTTCGACGGCGTGGCTTTTAGCATTGCAGCGTTGAATTTTGGCGCCAATGATATCGACCCAATAAATGGATTGATCTTGCTCATTCCAGAGGGCGCATTCGGCTAAAATGCATTGAGCGTTGATGCTAAAAAGTAACTCTGGCCCCATTTTAGGCTGCGCCGTTGCTGAATTTAAGCCTGGTTCAGGTTTTGGCGACTGGTTTGAAACAGAGTTAGAAAGTAACTCTGACCCCCTTTTGGTTTGTTTCAATTTTGCTTCCTTTTGCTGGCTTTTAGACAAGGCGATTAGGCTGTTTTTTGGTTGAGGTTTTGGGTGCTTTGAACAACGGAGTTGAAGCCCAGTAGGGTTGTGGTTGTTACTTTGCAAATTTCGGTGGCGATGGATTGGGATTCTAGCACCCTAGCAAAGCATCTGCTTAGGTGCGGTGCGCCGATAATGCTAAGTTTATGCATTTTTGTCATGTTCCATTCTGTCGCATTCATGGCGGCTCGAATGTCGCCTCCAATTAACAGGCCCGAAAGGTAGGAGCTTGCTTCGGAGGCACTCAACTGACCAAATAGTTGTCGTGAACGCACACTAAACAAGCCGTGCACAAAGCTGCCCATTTCGCTGTTTAAGGTAAACGCGGCGCCCAGGTCAAAGGCAGATTGGCTAAATAATGTGGATTTTTCTTGAATAAGCACACTCTGGTTAGCCAGCAAGTCAAATAACTCGCCCGTCAAGGCTGTTTTGAACAACTTAATTTTGCCATCCTCTACCAATACCCACTTTGTATGCGTGCCAGGTAAACAGACTAAGTGTTGTCCAAGCTGATTTTCAGCAGCCAACTGCAGCCAGCCTAATATCTGTAACTCTTCGCCGCGCATGCAATCATAATTGTCATTTTCTAACTGACAACTCAAACCAGGAATAACACTAATATCATGTCCATTGCATTGGAAATTGACACACGCCTCGGCTAATTTTTGGGGTGATATAGGGCATGCTAAATAAGGCGTTTCTTTCCAACCGATGCTCGACCCTATTTGTCCAGACATAAGCACTGGCAACTTACCGTATTCAAACTCCCAAGGTGCAATACACTGCATCAGGGTCTCTTCAAAACTCAATGCCGACTTGCTAACCCCCAGCCCTGCGCTGCGTGCCACCAATTTTAGACTACCGTCTGGTCTTACTCGGCATAAAAAAGCACGCAGCCGGCTTGTGCCCCAGTCAACAGCAATAAAATAGGAAGTGCTTTGCATCAGGTTCTTCCCCCGTCGATATTAATCCCCTGCCCCGTGATCATGGCTGAATTATCTGACGCAAGAAACAAAGCCAGATTAGCCACATCTTCAGGCTCAATACGCTTTTTCAATGCCATCGCGTCAGTCCACTTTTGTTCTTCTTCTTCCGTTAACCAACTGGCCAATTGACGATCAGTAGCCACCCATCCGGGCAAAATAGCGTTAACGCGAATGTTGTCGACACCAAAGTCTCGTGATAGCGATTTTGTCATCCCCATCAAACCGGCTTTAGCCGTAACGTAACCGGTCATTTGCTGAGGTCCAATAAGCGCATTGATAGAGCTAAAGTTGATGATGCTTCCAGAAGCATATTCACGCATGATTTTGAGAGCCGCTTGCGATGCAAAAAACGCGGGATCAAGATTCACTTGCATGCATTTGTGCCAATCATAGGCGGAAATATTTTCAACATCTTGACGCGCATCATTGCCCACGTTGTTGACCAATACGTCTAATCCACCGAGCGATTCAGATGCATCCAGAATGGCAAGCTGCAGCATATCAGGGTCGGTGACGTCGACTTTTCGATACCACAGTTGGGCATTCGGATTGGCCGTTTTAATAGTAGAAATGAGGTGGGCTGACGCTTGCTCATCAATATCGATAAACGCAACTTTTGATTGTTGTCCAACAAAGGCGCTTACCATTGCAGCACCAATGCCTGAGGCGCCGCCGGTAATAAATACCACTTTACCGACAAGGCTGGCGTATTGTGTTGCTGCTGTTTTAACCGTATTGCTAATCGAATCGCTCACTCGATGCTCCATTTGTATAGTTCCTGAAACACTGCTTGCATGCTAGGCACGCTCAGCTGGCTCAAACAATTACTTGAACCTCTTTCAGTTATTAACATACTATAGTACCAAATAATAAATATGATAATTCAAACTTAAAAATAAGTATGATATAACTGACTAATTAAAGTAGTGGAGACGTTAACATGAAAACCCCACAACGGCATAATCTAACTCACCAACTCACGCATGATCTCGGCATAGCCGTGGTTAACGGTAAGTATCCTATCGGACAGGGCATGCCCTCCGAAGCAGAGTTGTGTGTAGAATACGATGTCAGCCGCAGCTCCACCAGAGAAGCGGTAAAAATGTTGTCTGCCAAAGGACTCATTTCATCGCGCCCTAAGCAAGGCATCAGGGTATTGCCCGAAAGCCGTTGGAATATGTTCGACACAGACGTCCTCACTTGGATCCTAAGTAGTAAGCCCTCGCTTTCTCTGCTCAAAGAATTTACCCAAGTGCGCTTTGCCATTGAGCCCGAAGCTGCCGCACTTGCCGCTCAAAATGCAACAGCAGAACAACTCGCGCAAATTGAACATGCACTGACCAGAATGGAAGATGCAGACAATGGTTTAGACGACCCTTTGGAAGCTGACATTGAATTTCATACCTGTATTCTGAATGCCAGTGGCAATCGCTTTTTTGCACAACTGTCTGATTTTATTGGTACCGCTTTGCGCGTGAGTATTCGCTACACTAATAAAATAAAAGGCGTGCCGGGTGCTGATGTACAAAAACATGCGGATATTTTTAATACCATAAAATCTCGTGACACCGACGCTGCGCGCGAAGCGGTATCAACCATCCTCATTGAAGCGCTTGCACTGATCGAATCAAAACTGTAAGTCCTATTTATGGCAAACCACACTCAACAATTACTGAATACGTGGTATCCGCAGCGTGATAATCTCGACTGGGTCTTAGCCACTATTATCGGCACCGAGGGCTCGTCTTATCGCAAACCCGGTGCGATGATGATGATCAACAGTCTTGGCCAATATCATGGTCTGCTCAGTGGCGGCTGTTTAGAGTCTGATATTATGCGTCAATCCCGTCAATGCTGGGAAACCTTGCACACTCGAATAATCCAATATGATATGCGAGAGGAAGAGGATATCGCATGGCAGCTGGGTATCGGCTGTGGTGGTTTGGTGCGGATTTTATTGAAACCGCTTAATGCTCAAAACGAGTATCTACAATTAGTCGAATTACGACATCGCATTAATCAAAATCAAGCCTGTAAATATGTACAATCACTCGACGAAACACTGCCCCAAAATCACATAGAAATGTTGAATGATGACAAAAAGTGCGACGCGAAAAAACCAGCACCTACGAGCCTTGCCAATGCTACTTTCGAACACATCATCAAGCCATCCTTAAAAATAGCTATTTTTGGCGGGGGCATCGACGCCATTCCCGTTGCCAATATAGCGGCTAATTTAGGTTGGCATGTCACTGTGGCAGACCCACGCACAGGCTATGCTAGGCAAGCACAATTCACACACGCGAAAGAAATCGTGAAAGTCCCACTCGATAACATCGAACAACACCCATGGTTAGCCAATATTGATGCCATTGTTATCATGACCCACAATGTTAAATTAGATGCCCAAGCATTGAAATTGGCGCAACAAAGTTCGGCGAAGTACGTTGGCATGCTAGGTCCCATTCACAGAACAGATAGAGTACTTGATGAGGCGGGTTTGCAAACCGACGCATCAACTCAATTAAGCAAACCACTCGCAAATCCGATTGGTTTGAGATTAGGCGGTGAGCTGCCTGAATCTATTGCTCTTTCCATATTGTCAGAAATTCACGCCTTCATTGAACAAGCTGACGGCAAGTCAATAAGTGACGTTTTAAAATAAAATAGCTCAGCTTCAAATACAGAGTTAAATACTCACACTACGCGATACTGAATAAGTCGATATTTGACACAGACCGCAGGCAGAATAAGATGACATCAAGTAAAAATGTGTAGTCTCAGTATATCAAAACACTATCACATCGAAGCCCTATTGCTAGCTGCTGGCGAAAGCAAACGCTTTAATGGTAGCAAGCAACTTGCGCTCATTAATGGCAAACCCATGCTCATCAATACGCTTGCAGTGCTTATGCACACTAATGTCGAACTAATAACTGTGGTGTTAGGAGCCTATGCACAAGCGATTCAACAAGCGCTGAACGAGAGTGAATTAAGCACGACTCGAAACCCCAAGATGCGCACTGTGCTAGCGCTCAATTGGCAACAAGGAATGGGCGCTTCTATTGCCGCTGGTGTAAAAAATATTGATGAGCATGCCACACATGTTTTTATCGGATTAGCTGATCAAGTGGCAATTTCTGCAAAGCAGTGTAATCTTATGCTAAAGCAGTCGCGCGAGAACCCTGACAACATTATCGCGGCTTTTTACAATGGCAAACTAGGCGCGCCAGCCATTTTCCCAAAAACCTATTTTGCCGAACTCGCGACGCTACAAAATGATCACGGTGCGCGCACTATTTTGCGCACCAACCTTGCTAATATCATCAGCGTACCGATGGACGAAGCAGCCAAAGATATTGATACTACAGCAGATTTACTGTCGTATATTAGCAATCCACAAAGGATGAAGACATGATTAGTTTTACCTTAAATGATAAGCCCATCAAAATTGATGCTGACCCAAATATGCCGCTACTTTGGGCGCTGCGTGATCTACTCGACATGACGGGTACAAAGTATGGCTGCGGCATTGCTCAATGCGGTGCCTGCACCGTGCATATGGACGGCTCGCCAATTCGCTCGTGCGTTATGCCACTTGCTACTATCGCAGGTAAAAAAATCACCACCATTGAAGGTCTGCCAAGTGATGCCAGTCATCCTATTCAGCAAGCTTGGCTGGATCATAATGTGCCGCAATGTGGCTACTGTCAGTCCGGTCAAATTATGAGCGCCGTGGCCCTGCTATCGACTAACCCAAGTCCCAATGACGCCGATATTGATAATGCAATGCAAGGGAATATTTGTCGTTGTGGTACTTATCCTCGCATTAAGGCTGCCATTAAAGACGCCGCCAGCAAGAACAGCGCGAACACAACTATTACCCCAAATCCAACTATTAGCCCAAATCCAACTAGCAGCCCAAATTCAACTTTCGACTTCAGCCTAGCTAAGAATGTAGGAGAACAAGCATGATTGACTCATTTCAACGCTCCGCTAAGGCTGACATACAAAAATCCAGTAAACCAGTCTGTCGCCGCGACTTTTTAAAGATGACCGGCTTAACCACTGGCGGTTTTGTATTAGGCTCAATGCTGCCCATGAGTTTACCTGCTTGGGCGCATGGAAACGCCCCACATGACAATACGCTCAATCTATTTGTAGCTATCGAAACCAATGGTCGTGTCAATATAGTCTGCCATCGCAGTGAAATGGGCCAAGGCATTCGCACCAGTATTCCGCAAATTGTTGCCGACGAATTGTGTGTTGCATGGGAAGACGTGCATGTTGTTCAAGGCTTAGCGAATGAGGCATATGGCAGCCAAAATACCGATGGCTCACGCTCAATAAGAAACTTTTATACGAAAATGCGTGAAATGGGTGCCACTGCAAGAACGATGTTAGAACAAGCCGCTGCCGAGAAATGGGGCGTCGCTATTGCTAATGTCTACGCTCAAGACAGCTTTGTAATTAACAAACAAACCAAACAAAAATTATCCTTTGGTGTCTTAGCTGAAGCGGCATCGAAAATCAAAGTACCCGCTCCTGAATCGCTTAGCTATAAGTCTAAAAAAGATTTCAAATATATTGGTAAGTCAGTGCCCATTGTTGATTTACCCGACATTGTCACTGGCAATACGGTATTTGGTCAAGACGTTAAGCTCGAAGGTATGCTGTATGCCAGTATCGAGCGTAATCCTGTCGTCGGCTCTAAAGTCGTATCGTTCGACAAAGATGCAGCAATGAAAACCAATGGTGTGGTGGACGTGTTTAAAATGCCAGAGCAACCAAGTCCAGTGGTGTTTCACCCGTCAAATGGGGTTGCCGTTATTGCAAGCAACACGTGGGCTGCGACTCAAGGGCGCAAAGCACTCAACATAAAATGGGGCGACAGCTCTCATCAAAGCCATAACTCTGAGGCGTATTTGGCTGAACTCAATCAACGTATTGTTGGCAAAGGTAAGACCATTAGAGAGGGCGGCGATGCCTATGCTGCAATGCAAAATGCAGCGCAAAAAGTGTCCGCAACCTATACAGTCCCTTATTTAGTGCATGCGCCGATGGAGCCACCAGCAGCAACCGCCATATTCAAAGATGGCACTTGCGAAGTCTGGGCTTGCACGCAAACACCGCAAAGCACGCAACAAAATGTTGCTGGCGCTTTAGGCATAGACAAAGATAAAGTGACGGTGCACGTTACGCTGCTTGGTGGCGCGTTTGGACGTAAATCAAAACCTGATTTCTCTGTCGAGGCAGCCTTAATTGCCAAACACACTGGCAAGCCTGTTAAGGTTGTGTGGAGCCGCGAAGACGATATCCGCCAAGGTTATTACCATGCTATTAGTTCTCAACATTTTACAGCAGGGCTAGACGCCCAAAACTCAGTGAATGCGTGGATACAACGCACGGCATTTCCCAGTATCAGTTGGACATTTAGCGGCGTAACCGACGAGCCTTCTGACGGCGAATTGAGCTTAGGTTTTGGTGACGTACCTTTTAATGTAGCCAATATTGCATGTGAAACTCATAAAGCCCCAGCGCACATTCGGATTGGTTGGGTGCGCTCAGTGTGCAATATTCAGCATGCTTTCGCGCAAGGGAGTTTTGTCGACGAAATAGCGCATGCTGCAAAGATACCTACACAACAAATGTGGCACCAATTGTTGGGCGAAGATCGCCTTGTAAATCCTAAAGAACAAGGTTTTGAATATGGTAATTACGGTGAATCACTTGAGCGTTTCCCGATTGATACAAAACGCCTTAAAACTGTCCTAGATGATGTTGTCAGTAAATCGGGCGCCAACAAACCAACGATGGAAGGCGAAGCTTGGGGCATAAGTGCTCACCGCAGCTTTGTCAGCTATGTTGCTGTTGCCACCAAAGTACGTGTTAAAGACGGTAAAGTGACTGTTCTCGAAATGCATTCGAGTATTGATGCCGGCCTAGTGGTCAACCCTGACCGCGTGCGTTCTCAGCAGGAAGGCTCCATGATATTTGGACTATCACTGGCCATGATGGGTGAAATATCTATCAAAGACGGTGCGGTTGAACAATCGAATTACAACGATTATCCGGTATTGAGAATGTCGCAAAGCCCAATGATTGAGACTTACATTGTTGAGTCAGACGCCATACCCGGCGGCGTTGGCGAGCCCGGTACACCGCCTGTCGCCCCCAGTTTAACCAATGCTATATTTCATGCTAGCGGCAAACGCATCAGAGACTTACCCGTAAATAAACATTTTACGGTGTAAGTGCGTACACATAATCATGCGCTCAAAAAGTCATTCAGTAGTGGATGTTTTTAGGCGCATTTTTATAGGGCGCATGAATATGTTTTGTTCGCGCGCTGCTAAGTTAACTGACTCTAGAATGATATAATTTATGACCTCACCTAATCTCTTCATAGTATCAACGCTCACTTTATTTATTGGCACAGGCCTAGTTTGCACAATGCCTGCCTATGCCACTGAAAATAATTTAGATAGCACTGTTAACGCCGCTTTAATTGAGTCTTCAGACAAAACACTCAGCGAGGATAATCGCGTTGCCCTTGGTAAAAATGTGGGTCAAGCTGAAATCGGTATGGAGCGAAGCTTAACTGGCTTTGAGGGCACTGACGAATCGCTCTCTTTGTGGGAGTTTGGTGCAGGTGGCGGCGCTTTTTATAACCCTAAATACCCCGCCTCAAGTGAAAAGCGCTCTTTCGGATTGGTCTTACCTTTTATAGTTTACAGAGGTGAAACGTTTCGCATCGGCGATGGCGGTGGTGCAAGAGCCGTAATTGTTGAAACTGAAAACTTCGAAATTGATTTTTCATTTGGAGCCGCTCTGCCCAGCGATAGCGAAGATACGAGCGCTCGTGTAGGCATGCCTGAATTGGACTTTTTGGGTGAAATTGGGCCACAAATGATCTTCATGCTAGGAAAGTACGACTTTGACAAAAATGCCGACGGGGAAAGTATTGGCACTAATCATGGCAAAGGCAGACTCGATTTTCGTTTGCAGGCACGCGCAGTGTTCTCAACTGACTTTAGCAGTATTGACGACCGTGGCTTTATTTTCGAACCACAGATATCTTACCAACATCGCGGCTTCAAGCATGAAGACACGGCATTTAATGTCTCTTTCGGTGCTATCTTTGCAACCGAGCGCACGCATGATTATTTTTATGAAGTTCGCCCAGAGTTTGCCACAGCTGCGCGCCCAGCCTATGATGCCAAGGCGGGTTATTTGGGATCAGAATTAAGCTTGGGATTTTCATTTAGAGTGAGTGAAAACATACGAGCATTTGTGGGTGGCTCAGCTCAATTCCACAGCCTTGCAGCAAACAAAGACAGTCCTCTATTCGAGAAAGAAGTCACATACTCGATAGCGACCGCATTTGTATGGCGTTTTTATAAAAGCGAAACGAAAGCCAAGTGGTAGCTCAACCCGCCGTCTTTGTGGGATAAACTCAGTCTTCAACCAATATCTGCCCTGTATTGGAATAATATTCTACCGTCAATGCGGGCTTTGCGTTATAAGTGTAACGACACGCATTACCGCCTATATACACCACACTAAATAAAGCTGAGTTGTCTTCGGCAATATCTGCATCTTGAGTGGCTAACACAGCACGCCAGACATCAACACAATCGGCCTGACTGTTCAAAGTCGTGCTGACTCCGCGTGTGTCCGCCGGATAACCAAAGCTATTGACCGTTAGATCACCCAATACTGCCGTGTCTGCTATAGGAATGAAGTTTTGGATAGCCTCACCATTACCGCGTACTAACCATGCAATATGAACTTGGTCTATACCCGCTTTAAAAGCACTTGCAATGGCTCTGAATGTGGCTTTTTCGGCATCCTCAGCAAGACTCAAAAAGCGTGGAACAGCTGTTACAGAAAGCAAGCCTAGCAATACGATCACGATTATTAGCTCTATTAATGTAAACCCTGATTGTCGTTTCATAGTCGCCTTGTTGTGCTACATTTGTGCTATATTCGCAAACGAAATTGTGTTTGGGCTATGATAGCAAAGGCCATTCAAGTTCAAATCTAGCAATTGACATATAGGTATATATTTTGAACACTATTGTGAATAATATTTCGAATACCACACACTACGCATCCTATTTTCATGCGCCTGATGGTATTTATGCATTGTCCCACTCTGTCGGGCCTTTACCACTAGTGTCTAAAAAAGCGTTGCAACAACATTACCTAAGCCCCTGGGAAGAACTGGGCGGCGATGCTTGGCCGAGTTGGCTCAGCAGCATTGATGATTTTTGCACTTCGGTTGCACGTCTTATTAACGCGACACCTGACGAAATTTGCCCGCAAGCCAATTTAGCATCGGGCTTTTCAGCCTATTTAACTGCCATCGCTAAATTACCTCAAAACGAGCGTAAGAAAAAAATTCTAATGCACCAAGACGCCTTTGCATCGATGGGTTTTGTCGTCACCGGATTAGCAGAGTCATATGGGCTTAAGTTAATATTAGTACAAGGTCAGCCCAATGATTTGCAAGCATGGCAAACACAGTTAAATAAAGGCGGAGTGCTAGCATGTTTGATCACGCATGTGCATTCAAATACCTCGGTTAAGTCAGATGTCGCGCCTTTAGTAAAGCTAGCTCAAGCGCAGCAATCTTATGCCATAGTTGATATTGCGCAGTCGGTTGGCGTTGTGCCTGTTGATGCCAAACACTGGAGTGCCGATGCTATATTCGGCTCTTGCGTTAAGTGGTTATGTGGCGGCCCAGGTGCGGGTTTTATGTTTGTCAAAGCGAGTGATATAGGCCAGTTGAACCCTGATCCTGTGGGTTGGTTTTCACATCAAAATCCCTTTGAATTTGATATAAACCATTACGCGCCGGCCAGCAATGCAAGGCGATTTTGGGGAGGGACGCCCAACGTTAGCTCATATGTGATGGCGCGCGCTTCGATTGAGATGATACTAGAGATTGGCGTTGAAAACGTAGCACAACACAACCTACAACTTAAGCGCTATTTACTGCAACATTTGCCGCATGAAATCAGTAGAAAGCCGTCTTTTGATGAACTCAAGCAGCAAGGTGGCAGTTTATGTGTTGGTGCGACTGATATGCACAGCGTAGCGACAAAACTAAGCGCTGCTGGCGTGAAATACGATCGTCGTGGTGACATATTTCGACTTTCTTTACACATCATGAACAGTACTGAAGATGCTGATGTTATTGCCAAGTGCTTTAACGTTAATTAAGCAATCAGTCATTATTGCGCAGCATCGGTGTTTTTCAAGGTACCGTTTGGTTAAGACAATCACCATGATTCGCGAGACGTCGGGGGGCGCTTCACTAGATCTCCGCCTTCGCGGAGAAGACGAGGGGGGCTTCACTAGATCTCCGCCTTCGCGGAGAAGACGAGGGAGTGCTTCGCGGAGAAGACGCGAGGTGGCTTCACCAGATCTTTGCCAAAGCAATTGCCGTCTGCTTTTGCATATACCCGTTCAGTTTATAATGCTCTGGGGCCCAGCCGGCTAAAAATCGTTGGAAATCAGCCCAAGCAAAAGGAACTAAATCGCGCCATTCATACTCCAGTGCAGCAAATCCTAAACTAACAAAAGTACCCTTGTGATATCGCTCCACAGCACGCTTCAAGATAACAAAATATTCATCCAACAAATCATCCGCCAACTCAGTTAACTCTGCGTCATCCAAGCAACTGCCCATAAAGTACATCACGTCTTTAATACCTGCCCCACGCCCAACATATTGAAAATCAACAGCCGCTAAATCGCTGCCATCATCAGAGAAACAAAAATTAGCGAGTTTCGCATCGCCATGCAACAAGGTTTGAAAGCGCGCATTATTGAGCGCACTGTCTAACTGAGTCGCTTTTTGTTTTAGCTCACCTTCTGGCATCTGAGCGAATTCATCAGGGCGAGTTGCTAGATGCCAATAAGTCCCTATTGGCCATAACATATGCAAAGCTTGGTTAAGAAATTTAGCATGAAAATAGGCTAACCAACGAATCCCTAGTCGCACAGACTCCAAAGAGCCTTCATCATAGCGCTTGGCAAATCCAGCTTGGTCTAAGTCTTCCATAAGCAATAGGCTGACAATGTTATCCTGCTGAATATCCTTAACTGCGTGGTCCTCACCTTTTGCAACAACAGTCTCTTCAGTGGATGAAAAATAACACAGAGGAGTGCGACAAAAGCGGTCAAGCCTTTGACTAAAGTGTTGATAAAACCTCGATTCATTCACATATGAATCAAGTTTGCGCGCATGCGATTGTTGCCCATTCCAACCCCGTGGGTGTTCTATATTAGCAGGAGGCCTGACTAATTTGGCGATAACGGACTGCTTTGAACTCGGCAGATAATATCGCGCTATTTCACCATAGCCACTCCATAGCGTTTGGATACTCTGCACTTTGCTGGCTTGCGGCTCTGCAAAACGGGTTTGAATATAAGTTAGTGTTTTATCGTCACACACCTTCGACATAATCTATAGGGTACTTTTATCGTCTGTCATTAATGGTCAAGTTTGCCACGCACAAGCATTGCTTACAAACGCAACGGACATAGGCTTAAGCTAGAAGGCGCTATGCTGAGCACAACGACTCGATTAGACAGAACGGAAAAATTGATTATCTAAGTTCAAGATGTTCGACTATTGTTTAGACAGACAAAAAACTTTTGATGCAAACCGAGGTTACTATGCAAAACAATAATTCAGATTCAGGCGCAAAATGTCCATTCATGCACGGTGGAAATACTCGCGTAGGCGGCAACAATACCAAGAATATCGATTGGTGGCCGAATCAACTTAACCTCAAAATTCTTCATCAAAATGATAACAAATCCAATCCAATGGGGGCAGATTTCAATTATAAAGAAGCATTTAATAGCCTTTACTTGGATACCGTGAAAGCGGATATAGAAAATGTGTTAACCGACTCACAAGATTGGTGGCCAGCCGACTATGGTCATTATGGTCCGTTCATGATCAGAATGGCGTGGCATGCTGCGGGCACATATCGCGAAGGCGATGGGCGCGGTGGCGCAGCAACTGGTAATCAACGCTTTGCACCTTTAAATAGCTGGCCCGACAATGGTAACTTGGACAAAGCGCGTCGCCTTTTATGGCCAATTAAACAAAAGTACGGCAACAAACTATCCTGGGCAGACTTGTATATTCTGACCGGCAACGTTGCGATTGAATCAATGGGCTTACCTACGTTCGGTTTTGGTGGCGGACGAGTCGATATATGGGAGCCAGAGGAAGACATATACTGGGGAACGGAAGACACGTGGTTAGCGAATAATCGTTACAGCAAAGAGCGCGAGCTAGAAGCACCTTTAGCGGCGGTACAAATGGGCTTAATTTATGTGAACCCTGAAGGCCCCGATGGTAATCCAGACCCATTAGCTTCAGCGCGGGACATTCGCGAAACATTCGCTAGAATGGCAATGAACGACTACGAGACAGTTGCCCTAACCGCTGGCGGTCATACCTTTGGAAAAGCACACGGTGCAGCACCTGAATCTCATCAAGGGCCAGAACCCGAGGCAGCTCCAATTGAGCAAATGGGCTTAGGTTGGGTCAGTGATTATAAATCAGGTAAAGGCCGAGACACCATTACCAGTGGTATTGAAGGTGCTTGGACACCCACGCCAACGACATGGGATATGAGTTATTTTGGCGTGCTCTTTGACTATGAATGGGAGCTCACTAAAAGCCCAGCAGGTGCACAGCAATGGCAGCCTGTAGGACTAGCCAAACAAGATCATGCGCCTGACGCCGAAGATGCATCAATACCGGTTGGTATTATGATGACGACCGCGGATATGGCGATGAAGATGGACCCAGAATATCGCAAAATTGCGCTGCATTTTAAAGCTAACCCTAACGAATTTGCCGACGCATTTGCGCGTGCCTGGTTTAAGTTAACGCACCGCGACATGGGACCAAAATCACGTTATTTGGGCAGCGAAGTGCCAAACGAAGACTTAATTTGGCAAGATCCCTTGCCGGCAGCAACTAAGGTGATTGATGATCACGACATAGCACGGTTAAAGCAAGACATAGCAGCATCTGCACTTACCCAATCAGAATTGGTTTATACCGCATGGTCTAGCGCTTCGACCTTTAGAGGCTCGGATGCCAGAGGAGGTGCCAACGGTGCACGTATTCGCTTGGCACCACAAAATAAGTGGGAAGTGAATCAGCCCGAACAATTAGCAAAAGTGCTGGCTGTATATGAACAAATCAAAGACGCGTTTGCACAGGCGAAAAACGGTAGTAGCGAAGTATCCATTGCTGACTTGATTGTGCTGGGTGGCTCAGTTGGGATTGAACAAGCAGCAAGCGCAGCTGGTTTTGAGGTAAACGTTGCATTTAGCCCTGGGCGTGTTGATGCCAGCCAAGAGGCGACCGATGTCGACTCATTCGCTGTGCTAAAACCTGAAGTAGATGGGTTCAGAAACTACAGCAACAAACAATTTACGGTATCGGAAGAAGAACTATTGCTCGACAAAGCACAACTACTGACCTTGAGCGCACCTGAAATGACCGTGCTAGTGGGTGGCCTAAGAGTCATTGGTGGCAATTATCGCAATAGCAGTAAAGGCCTGTTGACTGAGTCTCCGGGCTTATTGAATAATGCGTTTTTTGTCAATTTACTTGATATGAGCACGCAATGGACACCCACCAATAAACATGCAACTGAATTTGTTGGCACCGACCTTAAGTCAAACAAACGAAAGTGGACTGCAACGCGAGCTGACTTGATTTTTGGGTCTAACTCGCAACTAAGAGCAATCGCAGAGGTTTATGCTACCAATGATGCTAATGAAAAGTTTATTACAGACTTTGTGAATTCATGGGTGAAGGTAATGAATGCAGATCGCTTTGATTTGCGCTAAGCCACAATAATGTATTTAAAAACACCCGAGAGTGCTGTATAAACGGCGCATGAAAATTCCTAAACGTTTACAGCCTCTCGTCGAAGATGGCCTCATTGATAATGTACTTTATCAACTTATGAGTGGCAAAGAAGCCACCGTCTTTGCCGTTACCAGTCAAGGCGAAGTTCGTTGCGCTAAAGTATATAAAGAAGCAATGAAGCGCAGCTTTAAAAAAGCTGCGCAATACCAAGAAGGCAGAAAAGTCAAAAACAGCCGCCGCGCCAGGGCCATGGAAAAAGGCTCTAGCTTTGGTCGCAAACAACAAGAAGATGCTTGGCAAAATGCCGAAGTCGATGCCCTATTTACCTTGTCAAAAGCAGGTGTAAGAGTGCCACAGCCTTTTGGTTGTTATGATGGTGTTCTGTTAATGGAGTTAGTCACAGACGAAGAAGGCAACGTCGCCCCCAGGCTGAATGACGTTTCGATGTCGAGCGAACAAGCATTAGACGACCATGCTCAAGTAATGCATTACGTGAAGTTAATGCTATGTGCTGGTATAGTACATGGCGACTTATCTGAATTTAACGTTTTAGTTGATGACTACGGACCCGTCATTATCGACTTACCACAAGCCGTTAATGCCGCCGCTAACAACAATGCATTTAGCATGTTGCAGCGTGATGTTCGTAATATGACAGACTACTATTCAGAGTTTGCCCCAGAGTTGCAACAAACACATTATGCCGAAGAAATGTGGGCGCTATTTGAAGCCGGTAAATTAACACCTGAAACGGAACTCAGCGGTCACTTTGAATTTGATGAAAGTGAAGCCGATGTTGACACCGTCCTTGAAGAAATTAAAGCTGCTTTTGAAGAAGAGCAAGCAAGATTAGAAAGAATAAGCGATGCCCATACTGATAATGAATAAATTCAAGCGTATGAGGAATACCTTCAAATGACCGACACGACATACTCACCAGGCAGTATTGCTGTCAGAAACAACGTCAAATTTTCGGGCAAAAAAGATGCCCCGACACTTGTTCTCGCACATGGCTTTGGCTGTGATCAAAATATGTGGCGCTTTTTACTACCTGAATTAGAAAAACATTATCAAGTGGTGTTGTTTGATTATGTCGGTTCTGGTGGCTCTTTAATGAGTGACTATTCAGTTCAAAAATACGCAACTTTAGCCGGCTATGCGCAGGACATTAACGATATTATTGAGGAGTTTACGTTAAACAATGTCACGCTAATCGGTCACTCTGTAAGCTCGATTATTGCCTCCATGTCATCCATCAATAAACCGAGCTCTATCGGCAGTATTATCATGGTCTGCCCTTCTCCATGCTTTCTAAATTATCTACCTGAGTACAATGGTGGCTTTGAGAGGCTTGATCTGGAAGAGCTACTTGAATTGATGGAAAAGAATCACGTCGGCTGGGCAAATTATTTGGCCCCTCTTGTCATGGGCCAATCTCAACCTGATGAATTAATCAGCGAATTGTCAGGCAGCTTTTGTCAGACTGACCATTTAGTTGCAAAAACATTTGCTCACGCAACGTTTCTATCTGACAACAGAGCGATTTTAGCTGATATAAAGTGCCCAGTGCTTATTTTACAAAGTTCATCCGATGCGCTAGTTGATGTGAGTGTCGGTGAATATATGGCAGCGCATATCGAACACAGTGAGCTGTCTATCGTAGAAGCCGAAGGGCATTGTTTACACATGACCAATTATCAAGATATTGCGCCCATTATGCTGCAATTCCTTGAACAGCATGCTGACTAAAAATGACCAAGCCACACAATTTGGATCTCTTTTGCTCGGGCCATCTAATTGTCGACAAGCACAAGAAAATAACTTTCTGCAATAGTTACATCAGTAACTTGTGTGGCAGCACGCCTGAACAAATAATTGGTCAGTCTATTGATACCTACTTTACAAAAGCATCGACTATTTTTATTAATAGCCATATCTATCCATTATTGTTGAAAAACTTATCGGTACATGAAACACAAGTGACGTGGCTGGGCAAAAACGCTGAGCGAACTCCCGTCGTTGTCAGCATTAAGCTAGCGCAAGACGATACCTCTTATTGGGGTTCTAGGGATTTTCCCCTCTGAAAAGACATAACCTTCTGCAACCCCAGTTAGTATTGCCTTTCAGAGGTGGATTACTTTTCAACTTTGTACAATAGATCGCGTTAACTCATATAAATCTGGCAACTTTTTGGTGCTGGTGAAGTTGTAAGTGCCGTTTAAATTAATATTCTGCCATGCCACAGGTGATACTTGTCGAGTAATTGCCGCTTTTTTCTTCGTCACCAACTTCTTCAAAGTATTTTAACAGATGATTCAGGATCATCGAGTTAAAGTAGATAATGGCATTGGCCATTAACCGTGCACACTCGTTCCAGATCATTATTTCTGATTCATCTTTTCCTCGGAATTGATCGCGATTAACAGAGGCAATTGCTCGTCTGAGAAAGTGCCAAGCTTCACCTCGGTTCAGTGCTCGTTGAACATATTGGCGTAGACTTGCATCATCAATATAATCAAGTAAATATTGGGCTTTTATGAGCCTGTTATATTCCGTTAATGCTTGTAATATAGGGTGTCCGGATGGATAGCCTGACAGCTTGCGTACAAGCAATGCTTGTGTGGTTCGCTTGCCTTGAAGCGATAGAATGATACGCTGAATGTCCTGCCAGCCAGCCTCAATCACGCTCTTTCGAATTGGCTTTTTCAGTATTAGTTGCGTGTTTTCAGAACTATTTTCTAGTACATCGAACATGTCATTTATCACGCTACCAAACTGCGCATACCTAGGTGCGAAAGTGTAACCGCATAGATCTAGTAAGGCGAAGTTGACATGATTAACCCCATGAGTGTCGGTCGAGAGTACATCGGGTTTAATATCACTGGTATTGGATTGTAGTAAGTCATAAATATAATGGGACTCATGTTCATTTGCCCCAATAACACGCGCATTTAGCGCGCTGTGATTTGCCACCAAGGTCATGGCCGTAATGCCTTTATTGGTGCCGAAGTATTTCGAGGAATACCGTGTTTTAAAGGTCTCTAGGTGAGTTTCGAACTTCTGTCCATCTGTACTGGCATGAAGCACATCTTCTTGTATGTAATAATGTCGGGAAATGGGCAATGCTGCTACCGCATTGTTGATCATGTCATTTGCGTTTTGCAAGGTTTCAGGTCGAATATAGTTAGCTTGCACGTTGCTTAGGTGCTCGTAACTGCGATCAGATATTTGCGCCATCCCATACACACCACGGTGCGTTGCGTTGGCGATCAGAATAGCTAATAAATCGTCCTGATTTGACAGGGCTTGCTTTTGTATTGGTAACACGTGCTCGAAGCATTGCATAAAACCAGTTTCTTGTTCAACATAACGCAACACGTCAGCGATACTAACAGGCACCATTTGAGTAAAGAAGGGGTTGTTGAGAAGTGACTTTCTTCCCTTAGTAGGTAGACGCCATTTTGTGCCAGTGCGGCTTTTCATGATCACATTCCGGTTATCTCCATTATCGATGTGATTGGCAACATCCTTCAGCGACGTATTTAGACGAGTTTGTTTTTCCTTCAACAGTTCGAGAACAGGTTGTTTGAGCCTTTCTAATGTTGAAGATGCAAGTAGCTCAGATTGTATAGATGGTGCAATCAAATCGTCTTCCAATGCACGATATTTAGTGACGTTTGATAAGTAAATACGGCCATTTAGTCTCGATGTAAGTTGTCGGTAAAGGAGCCATTCGTATCGTTTAGAATTAACCTTATCTTCAGTTACCAGCCATGGGCGATGTTTTTTTGGAATAAGGCTAGCTTCCATTGTTTGCAGTTTCTTATCTGATAATAGTTGCACTTTAGTATTGTTAAGCTGCACTACTAAAGCTTCTGAGCCACCTGCTGCTTGATACTCAAGACATAAAAATATTGGCCTTAATAGTTGTTCTATTAATCCATTTTGCTCATCATAATATTGCCACTGATACTCTTCTACAGTGCGTTTTTGCTTTTTTAAGTAAAGGCACAGGGTTTCAATATCGCGATTATTCATTAGCTTTAGTGCTTGTTGTCTAATGCTAGCGAAGGGCTGACTATCATCGATGCTATCATCAACGAACAAGTGCAGGAGCTCTGCCGCTTTTGTGACGTTGTCTGCAGCTGACTGCCAAGAATGGAAAACAGCTTGCTGGGCAAAGACATTGGACGCTTCTTGCTGTTTGCGAATATGATAAATGAAGCCGTCGGCCATTCGCTCTAGACTTTGTTGTATGCGTTGGGTAAGGAAACACAACAGCCACAAGTGTTGTTGTGGACGTTTAAACCGTTTCAGTTTACTGCCATAGTAATCTACCATCTCAGCAAAGTGCTGCTGATTTTTAGCAGATAACTGCAAACTCACTACGGTATTATCAATCTGGCCAATGAACTGCTGGAACAAGTGATATACGGTAAGTTCTTTTTTCAGCTCTGCTGGTGTGACACTTTTAGCCCCCCCTCGGAGCTGACTTAAAGAAAGCCCACTGTTATCGTCAATAACGGTATCTAAGAAAGCTTTCAAGTCAGGTGATAGCTGAGTACGAAGCTTGCTAGTTAGCTCTTTTCTAACCTGCTGGATCGTGCGGCTGATTAGTCTTTGCAGGACGGAATATTTGGGAATAGCGATTTTATGCGTCGCTAGGTATTCAATTACTGCATCGAACAAATAACGGGGTTCGAGCCACGCATTGCCTATGATCACAAGGTGATTCATTAAAGGCGTTGAATGTAAATTTTCGTCCCATTTCTGATAACCCAAAATCTTCATGACTTTGATGTATAGTCGTTCTTTTTGTTTTTGTGACGGAGTAAAAGGCCTTAACTTTTTACCACCACTGATATTAATTGCGATGTATGTTAAATCATCCATCATTTTTGAAAAAGTTACGTCTAATATAACGGGTTTTGTTTTGAAATATCCTAGAAGAGCGATAAAGTAACAACGGTGAGGCCTCTGGCGGATAGATTTACACACAGT
>OJAZ01000224.1_pt1 | contig 30435 bp, 39 predicted proteins | sample 1589851 | NCBI WGS metagenome assembly OJAZ01 (sample SAMN05416792, study PRJEB24817) | seawater metagenome | isolation source: Sea water | place: Canada:Atlantic | collected 2013-07 | reverse complement strand
CCTTACCAAAAGGTTTAGTCACCATTAAATTGTTGTTTGGTAATAAACGTTATACACCGCATTTTATTTACGACAGTGTATTGAATACTCAGCAGCGAGCAGTACTTTGTTATGCATCGGGGTTTTCTCGTAGTGATTGTAGTAAATCATTTTGTGATTTCTCAGATGAACAAAAGTTAAGGCTTCAAAAATCGGTATTAATGCTAGACAACATCTATAAAGCGTTTAATAAAGTAAACGCGATCAGTCCGGCTAAATTTATTGCTGGTGCCATGACGGACGTTTCAACTAAAGGCGCTTTATCATGAGTAGTACAAGTGGATTGTTTTCTGATGAAATGGAATGTTGGGAAAACTGTTACGGTGAACGCCTTATTCTAGGTGCCTTTGTTAAAGCAACCGATTATGGCGAAAACATTGAAAGCTTAGAAGACTATAAAACCTTTATGGTTACTTCTTTAAAGTTTAATGACAAACAAGAAGTGCGTATTGGCCTAAACAACGGCTCAAGCACATGTACCAAAACTCACAAAGACCATTTTGGCATTGCTGATTTACAACCAGCTTAGACACACCCAAAAAACTATTTCAAATACCAAAAATTAACGCTAAGGAACTAGCCATGACCAAACTCACCCAAAATTCACTAAAACCAGTAGAAACTAACGTAGAAGACAGCATAGTTGAACATATTTTAGCAACGGTAAATCATGCGATTTTCATGTTTAACAAGCGTTCAACCATGCATTTTTTTGTTTACTGCGAAGAACAATTAACTACTCTGTTGCCATTGGCCAGAATATTAACCAAGGGAACGAGTAGACAAATTGCAGACCAAATTGAAAACACAATTCACTTGATGCAAATAGGCGAACCAATAAGTGAAATTAAATTGGGGACAGTGTAATGGCCCTTACTCAGCAAAGAATTATTAACAAAATTCCAAATGTGTTTTATGAGCACATGACATACGGACTTAGAGTGTTCAGTGAATTAATTAACAGTGAATGGCCAAATTCAGAACTTGGGGAGAAAGTAACTGCAGCTTCAAATGTTCTTGATGATAAAGAAGAGTTTCCGGTTAGATTAAATAAAGAGACTTGGACTTTTACTAAAGTTAAGTGTTTGGAATGCCATGATAGTGGATTGGTATTTAACTTTAAGGTACCAGGTGATTTAAACCAATACCCATGCACTGGATGCACCGCTAATGTGAGTGCTAATGGAGCATGAACAAAGACCAACGCTTAAATTTAGCCACGTTAAACCTATCGGGTACTGCTGCCAATATGGTTCGTGGCATTGAAGACATTCGTGACTTCAATTTTTTAGCTAAAGGGTTAAGTAGAATGCCCATTCCGTTGCAAACCCGTGTTGCGCGTGAATATATTGCCATGTACACCCGAAAGGCTGGCAATGCAGAAAAGAATGCTAATAAGTGGTTAAGGCGCACGATTGAAAAAGGCCGCAACCGCTTTGCTCGTTTATTTACCTTATGCAACAGCATGCCATTGCCTTGGCACATTATTGAAAGCAAAGAACGCACTCAAGACCATGCGATAAAAACAGCGCTTGATTGTAGTAAAGCTTTTTCTGATCTCGCTCAAGAAACATCAGCACTTAGCCACGAAGAAAGCGTTATCCACACTTTTGAAAAATTGGGTGAATTTTGCTTGTCCATGAATGTTACTCCTAAGTATTGGCACGTTAGAGACCAGCAGCCCGTTGAAGCGCTTGAAATATCGTTACTTAAAATATTGTGTGAAGACTGGTGGAAGAAAAAACTTAAAACCGTGAGAAAGCAATTTCTTGAACATATTGAACTTGCCATGGGCAGTGTTGGTAAAGCGACATTTTATGTCGGTAAAGGTAAAAAAGTTACACATAAAAATGTTAACCCGTACACCTCAAAAAAAGCACAGCGAGAATTTGCAGAAGACCAACGCTCAGGTCTTGATTATCTGAGCAAGTTAGAAATAGAAAATGAAGATGGCGTAGTCATTGATTTACTCGAAGCAGTAAAAGCAGGTATTGCCAACCCAGCAATTAGACGTTGTGAAACCATGTTGCGTTTACGTGAAAGTGAAGAGATAGCCACAGAGCTAGGCTTTGTTGGCGTGTTTTATACGCTTACTTGCCCGTCAAAATATCACCCTGGTGCAGTAAGTTGGAATGGCGCCACACCAAAAGAATCACAAAAATATATGGTAGAAACTTGGGCACGTGCCCGAGCAAAGTTAGGCAGATTAGGCGTAATGTACTTTGGTATGCGCGTTGCTGAAGCCCATGCAGATGGTTGCCCACATTGGCACATGATGCTATTTGTACCAAAAAAGAAAGAGCAAACCGTTACCGCTATTATTCGTAAACACTTTATTTCTGAAGACCGAGAAGAATTAATAAAAAGATACGACAACAGAAAATCACTTTTTAAGGCTTACAAATTAAAAAGACGAGACTGGGGCCATAAAAAAAGCCAAGGTATTAAGGCCAAAGAGCCAAGTAAAGATTTTCGCACCTTTTCACCACGCGTTCTTGTTGAACGCATCGACCCGAGTAAGGGCAGCGCTACCGGGTACATTGCCAAATATATATCTAAAAACTTAGATGCTTATCAAATTACCGATCTTGAAGATGAAGAAACGGGCGAAAAAATCAAAGTTAACCCAGTTTTATGTTGGGCTAGCACTTGGGGTATTCGTCAGTTTCAGTTTCAAGGCTCACCAAGCGTGACCGTTTACCGTGAATTAAGAAGACAACGCGACAAAGTTGACCATGCCGAATTAGAAGAAATCCGCGAGGCGGCAGACCGTGGCAGTTGGAAAGATTTTGTGAAACTTATGGGCGGCATGTGTGTTGGCCGTAATGCCAATTTTAAAACCGCTTATGAACAAATACCCTTTGGTAATAAATATGGCGAGTTAACACGCAAAGTTAAAGGCGTTACTGATAGTGAAGAAACGGTAAGTTTATTAACACGCGTTACCCTGTGGATAAAACAGTTAAAAGGTACAGCAGCTAAGAATGCTCAGGAGTTGGGCTTTGTCGGAGAATCCGACCTATCTTGGACTAGTGGGAATAACTGTACGCCTTTGGGTGCAGTGGCTAGAGAGGCGAGAAAGCTTTTTAGTTTAGGTTTAGGTGATCACCAGGTTAATGAGCTGAAAAAAGGTAAAAGGGTCAAGGTTGATGATCGAATTTTATCTATTGACGATCAAAAGCTGACCATTTTAGAAAACGATAATCAGGTTGAACTACAAAAACGCAATGAAATTGACCATTGGGCGCATATTTTTGCGCGTAGTGAGGGGCGAAACCGACCATTTGAAGCTGATTGGAGTAAATCACGTGAAATGGTAGCTACAGCATTCGTTAAAGCAAAGAACGAAGGCAGAGCGATGCCAATTGGCAGTGATTGGATTTATGCCAGAGAAATAGCAGACGGTGAAGCTGAAGCAGATTGGTGGGATGCCGGCTTAATGCAAGCGTAATCACCCAAGCAGATTAAGTTTTGGTATCAAACATTTGTTAGTGGAATACACACTTAGTGCGGATTATAGTCCTTTCAGTCTGAATAAACCTATCATTACTATTAGCAATGGTGAGATGCCCTACAATGGGTTTATTCTTTTTAACTTTTAACTTTTAACTTTTAACTTTTAACTTTTCACTTTTTAATAAATTAATATTAAAATTATTATTGACTAAAGTGAAAAACCTAAAGTATATTCACTTCGTAGATATAAACCAGCTCTGTTGGATGACTAGGCTGTTATATCTAACTATATGAAACGAATCATATAGGTGTTATTTCAATCATATATAAAGGATATATATCATATGAACAAAAAATTAAAATTAGCCGCTTTATCTCTTGTATTATCAACCTCTCTTTTTACTAGTCTTTCAGCTTCAGCTGCAAATGTTTTATATTCAGAAGACACAAAAACTAAAAATTGTAGTGGTTCAGAAGTATACATGGGGCCTAACCAACCAGATAAGCATTGGGGGTCATGTGTGGGGCTTAGTTCAAATCCAGGTGGAAATTTGAACTTGAATAATTATACTGGAAGTATATACACTCGTGATAAGGGTAGTTGTACATCTTTTGGTATGGTTTATGTTGGCCCTTGGGACGCGGCTAAGCATGGAGGATATTGCGTAAGTGGTACAGCTTATCCTGTAAGAGATAGAGGTGCTTGTGGAGCACTTCGTTTTGCTACAGGGGGCGGTATGGAAGTTCAATCTGGTGTATCAGTCTATGTTGGGCCTCACGATGCAGCTAAACATGGTGGTTATTGTTATTCTAATTCTAATACAAATTAATAACTAGCATGAGATAGACCAATGGACTCTTTTTGTTTTAGTTAACATCATTCTTGTAGAGTGGCGGAGTCCATACTTGATTAATCGTACATAATTCCTTTCTATTTACAAAACAAACGCTCGTATATTCGTTAGATTAACATCACTATTTTTATTTTATCCAATAAACTTCATTTAATTCACATTAATACCGCACAATTTCCAAATATTTAAACAAGCCAAATTGGTTTTGTCCTTTTTAAGAATAATTGTCCTTTAGTTTTACGGCTTATAACTACTAATCAAAGCTCAACAATTCTAACTGCTCATGTCTTGGTAAGTTTTTCAGTAAAGCAGCCGACATTTGTGCGGTTGATTTTACAGGTAGGATTGATAAAACCATCAAATGATTGAATCGTTCTAAACGTGGCACCGCATTCTTTGGTGTTATTGCAGGAACAATACTGATCATAAACCGACTACCCCAAAGTGTTGCATTTAGATGATTCGGCCTAGCGATAGGCCGCATTATTGCGTTTAGGTGATCGGGAATGTTCATTGAATGGTGCAACAAAACTATTAGAGAATAGAGGCAGCTATTGCCACATTCGAGACATTAGCATTTAACCTGTAGCTTTGATTTGGATTAGATTTTGTATCGATAATGCCCGCTTAAGCGGAAAAATGTAGTTGGCAAAAATGTTGAACGGAGTGAAAACAGCCAACTGTATTTTTTCCGTTTAAAGCGCTTGTTGATTATCTATACGGACTCTGAGCGATAGAAGTTTGCAATATCCCGAATAATATTAATACCTTTTAATTCCAAAATCCCTTGATAATTTGAAAGTTGATAACTTGCCAACCCAGTTATTGCACTCCCATTTATCACCCCCGAAGACACTAGCTTCGTGAATTCCATTAAAAGATCTGAGTTTTCATACTCTTTTATCAACTCAGGAGTAATATGACGAACAGCCTCTTTTAAAATGTTAAACCTACCAGGAGTTATTTCGTATTTATTAACTAAGCTCTCAGATATTCGTTCGTCAGAATGTTCATCTATCGGTAATATATCGTTGTTTTTTATATTGAAAGTATCCCGATTACAACGAGCATGAATCACTATTTCCAATAGAATATTCAACAGGTTATAGTCTAAAACAAAGCTATCATTACTTATCGAAAGACTTAAACCAGAATGATCATTTTCTGGCGGTGCAAATGAAACATCTGAGGGTAGTTCTCCTTCATGAACTAATTCACAACGATAAAATTTATAAAGAATTTCAGATAAATCAAACTGTTGCTCTCTGAAATTAACAGAAATCCCTGTGTTTTCAGATTTAGCATCTGAATAGTCACCAAAAAGCATTTTTCTCATGCTACTAGACACAAAAACTTTAAAAGCTTCGTTATCTCGCATGATGTCCTTAGGGTATTTAAAAGATTTAGTGATTTTTTTAGGGTAGGTTTTCCTTGATGAGGCAGCTACAGCAAGCATTAGATTCGTCAACGCACCTAGGTATCTTTCATTTTTCATGAGAAAGATAGCATCTTCAACTTGAATTTTTATACTCATGCTTAACACTCCTTGATAATCATAACAGCTTATTATGGACCCAGCTCAGTAATGTCCGCTCCATAACTTAAATTTAAGTTATATTAATATCCCACGAATTCAAAACATTAGAAACTACTGCAACCAACTTTTTTATCAAAAATAGGATGTTACTATGCCCGCGCAGTAATACCCCTTATAGAAAACGGTATTAATTACAGTAAGATCAATCAAATAGACGTTTATTGGTGTTCTTTAGGTGTGTTACTGAGCCGGCTCAGTAACATGACATAAAATATACATTAGAAAATATATGGCTAAAAGTTTTAGGCCAATGTCGGCAATGCGCACACAGCAGCCTTTTAAGTATAAATTCTGCTGTGCCATCAAGGAGAGTAACTAATGGGAAAACGAAACAGAATAACCAACTCAACTTATATCAAGCAAACTAAGTTGTTCATGCCTTGGTAAACGTTTAAGAAAAGCAGCAGCCATTTGTGCGTTAGTCATTTTCGGTGGGTTCAAGTAATGGTCAAAGCCTATTGTAACTCTAAAGCTAGCACCACAATCTTTGCTATTACTACACGAACAATACAAATGTGTAACGTGCGTGCTCTGCTTTTCTCTTGAAGTTACAAAAGCTTTTTCTTCACAGCTAGGACAACTAACGCGAGCCATAATTAACACCAAACAATAAAAGTTAGCTGTGATTATATACAGTCATAGGAATGCTGCAATAATAATCTCTCAACACTCAGCCTATAGAAAAAATCACTCCTCTTCGCCTACCGCTTTCATGCAAAAAATTGACGTTTTTGACATTAGTTATGACATTCAACAATTAGCATTTTTAAGGGCAGGGCATATTTAATAAAGGTTTAATTAAAAATAAAGGATCGAAAAAGATGATCGGAATGTCAAAAGGGTGACACTTAATGTCATTAAAAGGATCAAAAACTATTGCGAAAACGAACAAAGGCGATAAACTAGCAAAAGATTATCACTAAACAGATAGGTTTTATGAAAAAATTAATACAAGGTAAAGAAAACTTAGAAAAAGTAACTCTGCTTATCGGGCTAACAAGTATTAAAAGTAAGGCTATGCACCGCGCTTTAATAGAGTATTACTGCAGTGATACAAATAGAAAGAAACGAGCAACGGCGTTAATGAATGATGTTAAGGAAACCAACTTAAACAGGGACATGAAAAAAATAAATATCGTGGCAGGTAAGTTGGAAAGGTTAAAGGAAATTGATTGGCCAGAGTACAAAGAATTAAGAGACAATAAAAAAGCCGCTTAAATAGCGGCTTTTTAACACTTGGGTTATTACTGTTATCCAGTAGCAACTATAGGTTTGTTTTTGTCGTTTTCTTTTGCCCTGAAAAACACCCTAAACAATCGCATTAGACCTAATGTACTAACGGCAATTCCTACAATGATAAATTCAAAGAACCATGGCGCGCCTTTATAACCCATGGCAGTCCAACCTTTTAACATTATTGGTTGAGTGCCTGGTAAAAAATGCATAGCGAACAATGCTAAAAAGAAAATAATGATTATTTCATCCATGTAAGTATTTTTACGATTTCTCAATACTTGCATATCATAATCAGTGTCGTTGTTTTCTGTGCTTAGCAATCGGTTTTCTTCAGCTTTAAACTTAGCAATTTTTAAATTTGATTCAGCAGTTGCTATATTTCCAGCAGTTTCTGAAGCAATGCGCTTACGTTCACGATAGCCACCTGTTAAATCAGCTATAGGGTTAGTGAAAAATGAAATTATTGATTTTAACCAGGGCATAAAGTATTCCTTAAGTCGTTGATGTATCGACGTCAGTGAAACGGAAAATACCAAAACCGCCGAATAATTCAGCTGTTGGTACCGGACCAACATCTACGCAGTTTGCCCCCTCCCATAATGAATAATGAGTGATTTTTTCACCCGATGGTATTGGAAGTTCAGGAATAACATTAGAATCACGTGAGCCCGATACTGCAGCATCAAAGCTAATTGGCTGGTCTGCATAAGGTGTTTTTCCATCCGTAACTTCTTGAGCTGTTAAACCACGAACTTGGTTGGCCGTTCCAGCTTCACCAGGTGCGCCCGTATGAACTCTTACTTTATCGTATACAATTGAATCGGCTTGTTTGTTTTTACCAATGGTTGTTAAAGCCATAGTGTTTTTATCCTTATTATGATTAATGATTAAATTTTTGTTTAACTAAGTAAGTTTCGGTTTGCTTGAAAAGTTACTTCTCCTTTGAATACGGTTGATTCGCCAAACTCAGGATCAACTATGGTGAGTTCATGGTAAAAAACACCGCGTAAATTTTTACAATCTTGTTTAGTAATTTGGATTGACAGGATATTTTTATTTCCCGTAATACCTGCACCAATGGCCTTTGTTAACTTTTCTGTTTTCTTATTAAGGGCATAAATTTTATATTCGGCTTTGTCTAAGTCAGCGGTATTTATTGGCAGACCATCTTTAGTGATTGGACATTCAATAAACTGGTCATTGTTTTGCTGTAGTACATGTAACGAATTTTCTGACATTAGAAACTCCCTTTAATGATTAATTTATTGTTAATGTTTGCGGGTATGCTTAAGGTTACTAATTGCCCTTGAATGCATAAACGGCGAACTACAGGTATATAAGAATCACTGTGTTTTGTAATTTTTGTTGTAACGTAGTTTTGTAAGTTTAATGCGGAATTTGCTGATTTTTGGACAACAATAGTTACATTGGCAGCGTTGCTTAAATTAACGCTAGCGGTGTTTTGTTTGTGCGCTTTTATGGTGACAATGGTTGCATTACTTAGTGATAAAATAGCATTCCGGCTATCGATACTTACTTTTGAACCATTGATGGTTGTTATTGCTAAACTTGTTGTGGTTAACGAACTGACAGCAACTTTTTGACCGTAAGAATTAATGCTAGCATTTGCTTGTAAAGATAATTGTGATCTTGCTAATTTTTGTGTTTTTAATGTGACTATGGTTTGATTAGTCAACAATAAAATAGCGCTACGAGTATCAGCCACAACCTTTTGGCCGTTAAGGGTAACAACTACAATATTGTTTAATTGTAATGAACCATAAGCTTGCTTGAAGCACTTCATATTTACTGTGTTTACTGAATTAGCAGAAACTTTAGCACTTACTTGTTTTGATGAATTAATACTAGCTGTACTTAAAGCGTCATTAGATAAAGTAGCGCATGATAATTTTTGGCCTTTAATGCTAATAGCTGTGTTGTTATTTACTGAAATATTTTGTTGATTGACCTTTTGAGCTTTTATATTAATGGCTGCATTGTTTGTCAATGATAGAACCGTGCTTACATCTACTAGCCCCCCACCAGTTGAACCCTCAAAAGTCCAATGACTACTATCAGTAGGAAATCCAATGCCAGTACCAATCAGTCCAAGCTGTGTATCTGTAATTGTTGTTCCGGTTCCTTCATTAATTGGAAAGTATATTGCTGGTGTAAATACTACATTGTCAGTTGGATCATAATTCAGAAAGTCAGCTGCTAGTGCTTCAATATTTGCGTCAGTTAAATAAATATCACCTTTTGCAAAGTTAAATATTTTACCACCATAATACCTGTCAGCGTTGGCGTCTTGTCTTCTGCCTAAATTCCAATTAGCACCCGCAAAGTCATTAAATGACACGTTTGTCGATACACTTCTATTATTAAGTCCACCCTCTGAACAATGGGAAATCTCAAGCCTATTGTTAGCAGCGTTATAATGAGCAACAACGAAAATCTTCCCCGTTGGCACTGCAACAGATGTCGAGGTGGTCGAGTCAGAACCACCGCCTTTTAATTGAAATACATCACTTGAATTATTGGTATAGACGTTTATATGGTCCGTACCGTTGTAACTACCATTACTAAAAAAATATTGGTATTGATTACCCGTAAGCGAATCAATCTCAAGCCAGAAAGCATAAAATCCAGAGCTATTAGCGCGAATAATATCCATTGCTGGATTGTCTTCTAAGTCAAAGAAATCATTTACTCTGTCAAACTGTATGCCATAAATATTAGCCAATTTCTTCGTCCTCTGTTGGAGGCTGATACCAAACGCTTTCAGGTTTTTTTAGTTCGCTAAAATAATCATCTTTTGTAAATTCGATTGATGTACTTATTAGCGTGTCTAAAGTAGCAAATGGATCATCTTCCCATTGCAACCATTTAATAAGGCTTGATAAAGAATGAACTAACTCACCATCTTTATTATTCCCATCAAGCAATAGCATTGATGGCTCACCTGTCAGTGTTTTTTCTGCATCGTTAGAAAAATTACCACCCCAGAACTTAGGGATATATTTTTTTGTTTCTTTGGGGATCAAGGTCATATCAAGCGCTAAAAAAGTATGAGACATCTACTTAACCTTTAAAAAAGTTGATAAAAATTCTTTCGGGTTTTGTGCTATGAACTGCACAAACTTGGTTAAACCATCTAAAATACTTGGAGATGTATAAGCTACTAATGCAATTATGCCTGTGGTTAAATCGCTGTTAAATTCACGCCATTCACAAAGAGCAGCCGCAGAATAAGCAGCAAAAATAGCCACTAATACATTCATAAAATAATGAAAAAAAGTAAAAGTTTTACGGCTTAAATACATTTGTACTGCCGCAGCCAAAAATGACAATACAACCAAACGGCCCCATTGTTTTAAAAATTCAATTCCTGCAGGGTCAATCGAATGCATTTGGTTAATATCCTTATTTATCGTCTTCGGTGGCTAGCTCAGGGTGTAAATCTGAATAAGTAGGTATGTTAAAATCTAGATGTAAATGCGCTGGTAAATATTCGTTTATTTGCTGCATTTCTTGCTGCAATGGCACCACTTCGTTATTGTAATAACTTCGAGTTATTTTATCTAAATCACCAAACCCTGGGCTATCACCACTTGCTTGACCGCTTAATGCTTCACTTGCGCGGTGCATGCTTAACATATCGTTTAGCGTTATTTTTTTAATACGTTCAAATTCGTCTTTAGTTGAAACGTCACCAATGGGCGTTATTTTTATCGCCTTTTCAGCATCGCCTTTGGGTGATTTTGTATTAATAAATAAACTTCTAAAGTTACCCGCACCTTTACTTTCTGAAATCGCTTTTTTGAGCTTAGCTTCATCATCGCCATTCAAGTTGGGATCAGCCATAGAAAAAATAAAACCCATGTGCGCGCCATTTTTATAATATTTACGGCGAAAAAGAGTTGCATCTTCATTAAGCAAAGCTGACTGAACACCCCCGTAATATTGTGGAATAGAATAAATACCTTGGCGTGGGTCGTATTCTTTTATCTGAATAACTTCACCTGGTTGAAACTTTAAAACCTTTCCATTGTTTTGTAATTGCGCATATACATTAGGTTCAGTGGTATAACGCATATTTAATGCAGGTAAATGTTTTAATTTTATGGGCTTATTAAACGCATTGTTAATTACCTGAAAATAGCCCATGCCCGACCACAAATAATCAAAAGAGAACTTACTGAAATTGTTCCTGTTCAAAATGGGGTTTGATTTAAACCACTTTAAAATCATATTACGTTTAAAAAATAAAATAGGTGCATGCTGGGCATTAACATCAAGTAATTTTATTAAGCCGGTTAATGAAATCGGTGGCGTATAAAGGCCATCCATGTCGGCATAAATGCCCATGTATTCCGTTAAACGGTTGTCTAAACACGGCTCAGGGTCACCAAAACTAAAACTATTGATATTTGACTGATTTTTAGTAAGTTCAGGACTGTTCGCATTTTCAGTTTTTTTATTAAATCGTTTCTTTTTCATTAAGCCGCTATTCCTATTGAAGTTCGTGTACTGTCGATACCACCGGAAAGTGGCTCGTATATAAGCGCATGCATAATGGCCCATGCAATATCAGCATGGCCTGTTGCTGCTGTTCGGTTGGTTGCGTAACTAATTTGATCGCCAACCACCTTTTTACGAATATTAATAAAGCTACTTGCTATACCTACGGATTCTTCATCAAATTCAAGGCGTTTATTCGCAATAATATTTATTGCTTTTTGTACCAAGCGGTTTTTCATAATAGGGTTGTAATAAATAGGCATAGCCATAGCGAAAAACTTTTGTATTAGCTCGAACACACCTAAACCAATGCCTGTTGTATCAACCCCTATGTGTACAACATTGTATTTTTTAGTGAGGTCTTCAATTTGGCTAGCCATGCTTTCAAAATCGTTACCTGATAAGTTTAAGGTTTCAAGGATGCGGAATTTTTCAGAAGCATTAGCGGGTAAAGTCATCACCACAACAGCGGCCATATCACGGGTTCGTGCAGGGTCAAAACCAATAACAACAGGTTTCATTCCATAGGGTCTTTCCCATGTATGATCAACATCTTTCCACTTGCTGCTATTACCGACACAAGCCATGATTTGTTTCAGGCTAAAGGCAGAATGCGCATCATCAATAAATTTACATAAAAATAAATTGTCGAATTCTTCTTTGGAATACTCACCCTCAAGCAGTTCAATATCAATGCGATCGAAACCCTGCTCTACAACCTCATGAACATGTAAACGCTGACGCCAAATACCATCGTCACAAAGCACACCATTCTTTAAATGCTTATGACTCGTAGTAACCTCAAATTCAGGGTCGTTACACGCCTTAGTCTTTCTATACCACCGACCATTCCACAAATCGTAAGCTTCATGGCTGGTAACACTTGGCGTGCTGAAATAGGTAATTTTAAAATCTTTATGCGTAGCCATTGCTTGGGCTAAACTACGAAGTTCTTTAAATTTAGGTATCCAAAAGACTTCATCAATATATAAATCACCACTGGCTGACTGTGCAGTACGAGCGTTAGTTGATTTAAAATAAAGCGTGGTGGTTTTGCCATTATTATTTAAAGTAAGTGGCGAGCCGCTTAATTCAATACCAAAGTGTTCACGGCATAAAGCAACAATGTTGGCTTTAAATATCTCTGCCTGGTCGCGTGATGCTGAAATGAATATTTTATTACGGCCATTAACAACTGCATCATAAAAAGCCTCAAAGGCAAAATAAAAAGTAGCGCCAATTTGACGAGGTTTTAATATAAATCGGCTGCGATGATCTTGATTGTCAAACCAATACAATTGATGAGGATAAAGTAATTCTTCTTTAAGCTGATCCAGCATTTCCTTTGTAATACCAGACACATCATTTTTAACTTTCTTCTTAGATTTTTTCTTACTTTTGCCTTGATGCTCACCACCATCATTAGATGCATTAGTTTTAGGCTGTGCTTGCCCATATTTTTTAGTTAACCCAGCACTTGGTAAACGAGATTGATTTAATGCACAAACCTGCTTAGTTAAAAATTCAATTTCTTTATAGTGCTTATCGGTTTTCTCTTCTAAATCCACCAATAAATTTAAACGGCGTGATATTTGAATTTCAACGTTTAATGACGGACACAACTCATTCCAATCACCATCATCAGCCCAACGTCGCAAAGTACGTGCGCTTGGCATATCAGGTAATTCTGCTATTTCATCAAACGTTAGCGCACCAAAAACATAATGGTTGCGTGCTTGTTTTATCGTTGCAGGGTTGTTTCTAAGCTTCATTAACGAAAAAGACACCAATATAAATAAGGAATATCGGCAGTTTATAGCGCTAAAAATGTTAATTCTTTAACAACAAACCCTATACATTCCTAAATGCTAAATATAGGAATTTCAAAAGGTTAAAAGGATGGAATGGAATAAAATCAGAGGGCAAACTTAAAGCCTAAGTAATCATATTTTATTTTTCATTAATTGTACAAGGGTTAAAAATGGCTGGTGATTTAAGAACTTTACCGCAAAGCATATGTTCAGTTGGCATGACTGTTGATGGTCGTGAAATTACAAAAGCACATATTGACGACATAGTGGAAACGTACAATTTCAAAAAATATGGTGCGCGAATTAATTTAGACCATTCAGCAGAATTTGGAGGCTGGTTAGCTAAAAACTATTACCAGATAGACCTTAACGGCGGCATGCTTGGCGATGTAATGGAAGTGTATAAAGCCAAAAATGATGAGGGTGTACTTTGTCTTTATGCCATTTTAAGCCCTAATGCCTCCTTTGTATTATTGAACCAATCAGGCCAAGCAGTTTATTACAGTGTTGAAATAGACCAAGATTTTCAAGGCTCAGGTAAAACATACCTTACTGGATTAGCAACAACAGATTACCCCGCTTGTTGCTACACCACACGTGCTAATTTCTCCTCTAATAAGCGACAAGAAAATACCATTGAAAACTTTAAATCAACGCTTGATCTTACTGATATTTACGCGTTAACCAATTCAAACAAACCACCGGAAAAGCAGACTTTTAGCTTTAAAAACTTATTCCAGAAAAAGGACGATGAAGAGATGAATCAAACCCAATTTACACAATTACAAACCGCCTTAACTGAGCCATTAACTACATTGGCAACAGGGTTTTCAGCATTAACCGCATCAATGCAAAATATTGAGAATAACTTTACTGCAAAACTAGGTGAAACTGCTGGTGGAGATGAGACAGAAAAAGTTATAGAAAATAAAACTGAATTTTCATTAGCTGACAATGACGATTTTAATAAGGTCACTAAGCAAGTAGGTGACATGGCAACACAAATTGAAAATTTAAGTACGCAATTAAGTAAAGCCATTGGCGAACCTGCAAAAGACACAACAACGGCTGATGAGTTCAATTTAGGTGAAAATAGCCAACTAGTCGGCATCTTATAGGCCATATTTAGCTGGCATCTTATAAGCCACATTTACGTATTTATTATTAGTCAATTTGGAATTTAAAAAATGAAAACAACCACTAAATTAGCATTTAAGGCCGTTGTAATTGCTTTAGCTGCAAGCTACGCCGTTACCTCTATGAGTGAACAATTTACAGTTAGCCCAACAGTAGAACAAAAGCTTTACGACAAAGTGTACGAAAGCGCTGAATTTTTGCAGCGCATTAATACACAAATGGTTGATGATTTAATTGGTAGTTCGGTATCACTTGGTTTAACTAGTAGCGTTACGGGTCGTGCAGGTGTTTCAACTGATAGCAAAGAGCGAACTACGAAAGACCCTAGCGGTTTAGATGACCGAGAATACCGTTGTTATGAAGTGGAATGTGACACTCATATAACATGGGCGCAAATAGACCAATGGGCAAAATTTCCAGATTTCGCTAATCGTTGGCGTACACATATCAGACAAGTTATAGCCTTAGATATTATCAAAATTGGTTGGAATGGCACTAGTGCCGCTAACATTACTGATATGGCAGCCAACCCATTATTACAAGATGTAAATATTGGCTGGTTACAATTAGTTCGTCGTGATGCACCTGAACGAGCGTTAAGTGATGGAGACCAAGAAGCTGGTGAAATTCGCATTGGTGAATATGGCGATTACGCTAATTTAGACTCAGCAGTACACGATTTATTACAAGGTATTGAGCTTCATAAACGTATCGGAATGGTAGCCATCATTGGGTCCGATCTCATTGCTGCTGATAAAGGCAAAAAATATGCAGCACAAGCAGACACCCCATCAGAAAAAGGGTTAATAGAGCTTGAACAAGTGATTGGAACATACGGCAGCTTAAAAGCTTATCAAGTGCCTTTCTTTCCAGTACGCGGCATTTTAGTTACTAGTTTTCAAAACCTTGCTCACCTTATTCAAAATGGTTCAACTCGAACTCATATTGAAGATAATCATAAGAAAAAGCGTATTGAAGATTATCAGTCACGTAACGATTGTTATTTTGTTAATGATTTAGACAGCATCATATTTATTGAAAGTGCAGCGGTAAAAATCGACAAAGTAAAACACCCAGGTGTTGATTTTGAAGTGGAAACGTTCGACCCAGAAAACCCAGCGCATTGGGAATGGTCATAAATCTATAAATAGGCAATAACTCCCAATTTTCTAATAAGTTAATTAGAAATATTAGCTACCTAGTTTCATGTTCTAGGTAGCCATTTTTACACAAGAGAATTATTTAAAATGAGCTTAGTTAAAAAGAATCTTGCGAAAGCAGTTACTAATACAGTAATCAGTAGCAGTAAAAATGTTCTCAAAAGTAATGATAAAAAACCTGTGATTATTGGTTTTGACCCTGAAAAAGCGGGCACTGATAAAACGGTGATCTTAAACAAAGGTGAACGTACTCAAATCATGAAAGATTTTGACATGTACGGCATCGGCATGGATTCCGACTTAGCTCAACTTAAACAATTTTCAAGTATCGAAGATAAAGACCAATACAAAAGTGAGGCGTTAACTAACAACGAATATTTGAAATACGTTGATGACTATATAGCCTGTGGTGCCAACCATCCAAACATAGTACTTGCATGGGTATTTATTTGGTTAGTTGATTTAAAGCGTTGGTCAAAAGCCCTTGAGCTTTTACCGCTAATGGTTGAACAAAAGCAGCCATTACCAACACGTTTTAATACCAAGCATTGGGGAATATTCATTGCAGATCAGCTTTATACCGAGGGGGCTATCCAGTTAGAAAAAGGCCTTAAAAGTATTCAAAACAGCAATATTATTAAACCGTTCTATCTACTCATTGGCTTGGCAGATAAAGGCAACTGGGATTTAGGCGAAATTGTTGGCGGTAAAGTTCATGCCATGGCTGGCAAATTAGAACATGTCCGGTTCAACTATGGCAACGCACTACACCATTACATTGCAGCCACCAAAATTAACGATAAAGCAGGGGTTAAAAAAGCCGCACGCGATATTGCTAAAACCCTAAATATTGAAATAGATCTTTAACGAAAACTTAACAGCTCTTACGCCATGCGGCCAACATCAACTGATTAAACCATGAAATTGTTTTAATCGCTTGTTGTGGCGGCCGCACCTAATTTAACACTTGGTAGGTAGTACATGAATTTACACGGCATGCCCAATGCAGAAACACCCGAAAACGTTGTAGCAAATGATGACTTTTATCCTGAGCTTAACGTAAATGAATTGGGTGATAATTTCGGAGTAACCAGTGGTTACGGCACCAATGTTGAAGCGATTATGACACAGCTAAGGCTTGCCATGGTTTTTGTAAACAGTGAATTGGCAACATACCAGGTAATCAACTGGGCAACCCATGACACCCTTGAAGACGTACCGAGCAAACTAGTTGATGGTTCAACGCATTTAGAACTTTTGTATAAAGAGGCTGTTTATAGCCTAACCAAAGCAAAATTATTGCTTAGCCGGTTAAGTGAAACTAACCGAGATAAGCAAACAGCACAGCAGCAGCAAGCTAATGACAATGAAGACTATTGGCGCAAACAATGTTATGCCGCTATTCGTCAAATGATGAATCAAAGCACAACACTTACCGTGGACTTGTTGTAATGGCGAGTGAAAGCAAATTACAAAAACTGGTTAAACATTTAATTGATGCGCAATACCAAGGAAAAATTTTAGCACTACCCAAGCAATTTGATGCATGGATAGAGGGCGGGAAAATAACCCCCTGCAGTAAGACAAAAAATAGTAATGGTTTAATTGCCGCACGCTTTAGTTATAGCGGTGTTATTAGCATTAACCCCTGTGCTGCACCTGTTGAATTGATTTGTGCTTTTGTTAGTTTTTACTTGCAAGAACATGCCGAAAACTATGACAGCACTGAAGTCGAATTTAGCAGTGATATTAATGATGATGACAGTTGTGATGTTGAGCTAACAATAGAGAAGTTTGAAGAAGAAATTGAACTGATTGAAAGCCCAAGTGGTGTATTTGTTTTAAATGGTAAACGTTACGACTTTGGTAAACAAAGTTTGTGGATAGCTGAAACCTTTAGCATAACCACTGAAGTAACAAGCAGCTAAGCACATGCTGAAGCTAGGGTTCAATTCAGAAAAAGCGAGTAACGAACTCAAGCTTTTATTGTTAACACCGCAAAAACGTAGACGTATTTTACGTGGTGCAGGTCGAAAAGTAAGACGAGATAGCCGCAAAAGAATACGCGGCCAAAAAGATTTAACTGGCAAAACATGGCAAGGGCGATCGAACGGTAGAAAAACCCGTATGCTTAAAAAATTGGGTAAACATGTACAAGTTCAAACTAGCCCCAATACCGCAAAAGTAACGTTTGGTAATAAACGACTAGGGCAAATTGCCAGAGCTCACCAAGATGGTATTAGCCAAGAAATGACAGCGGCCGAGGCATCAAGAAAATACGGCACAGTGAAAGAGGGCGCTAAAGCGACCAGAGAACAAGCCAAAGCGTTACGGCTTGAGGGTTACAAGATAAGACGAAATAAAGGTAAAGGTTGGAAAAAGGCCACACTTAAGTGGATAACCACTAATTTAAGCCAACAACAAGCAGGCCTTATTTTACGCACATTACGTGATGAACAAAGTAAAACACGTTGGACTATTCAATTACCAGAACGTTCTTTTTTAGGGCAAAACCAAATTGAATATAAAGCGTTAAGAAACCAAGTGTTAAACGAGGCTTTTCGCCTTTCTTAATCACAAAAGTAATAGACAAAAAAAGTAACAAATTTACGTTAATACAAGGGTAATAACATGGCACAAGGTAAAGTTTCAGTAGCCGCGCTCAATACAGGCAGTGGTGCAACTAAAGAAGTAGAGCGCTCAGTTTTGTTTATTGGCGTTGGCACAGAAAACTTAAAACAAGTAGTGGCTATTAATGCGCAATCAAACTTTGACACACTGATTAGTGCAGGTGATTCCGCGTTAAAGTCTCAGCTTAAAGCATGGCAGCGTAACGGTGACGACTTAGTATCAGGTTGGGCCATTCCTATTACCCAAGGTGATGATATTTTGGCATTAGTCAACAAAGCCATGGATTTAGACGTTAGCCCTGAAATTATCGTTATTTGTACTCCTGTGACAGGCAAAGTTGACGTTAATAACTATCAAGCCAAAGCGCTTGAATTATTAGCAAGTCATGCCCGTAGAGTACGTTTTTTAGTTGCGGTACCAGGTTGTGACATAACACCAGAGACAGGTCAAACATGGTCAGAACATTTAGCAGCAATTACCCCATTGCAAGATGGTGTTTTAGCTGACCGAGTGGCACTAATACCACTTATGTATGGTGATGAATTAGGCGCGGTAACAGGTCGTTTATGTAAACGATCAGTAACTATCGCTGATAGCCCAATGCGAACACAAACAGGTGCATTGTCATTAATAGGATCGCCAGTTGATAAAGATAGTGAACCTCTTACTAATGCCGTATTAGCTGCGTTAGATAATATTCGCTTTAGTTGTACTCAATTTTATCCAGACTTTGACGGTATATTTTTTGGTGACGTTAACATGCTTGATGCAGAGGGCGGTGATTATCAAAAAATTGAAGCGGGTCGCGTGGTTGATAAAGCAGCACGAAGAGTACGCATAATCGCTATTTGGCAAATTAAAAACCGCCGACTTGATAACTCACCAACGGGTATTGCTTTTGGTAAACGGGTATTAGGTAAGCCACTACGTGATATGAGCACAAGCACCAATATTGGTGCAGATAAGTTCCCTGGTGAAATATACAGACCTACTGACGATTCAATCGGTTTAACGTTTGTTTCATCAACGCAATTAAATGTGTTGTTAAAAGTACAGCCGGTTGATTCACCTAGCACAATTTTAGTGGGCATTATGCTCGACAGTAAAGAATAAGGGGCGCAGCTATGAGTAAAACACTAGGTGGCAAAGATTTTGACATTTTTGTCGGTGACAAAATGGTACACGTTATTGAGGGCTCAGTAAAAATTACTGATGGTCGCAAAGTTAAATATGTTCGTGGTGTACCTGTTGGTCATGTTGATGGTCCGGTAGAGGCTGAAGTAACCATTAAAGTAGATCATGAAAACTTTTTACTGATTGAGGGGCAAGCAAAATCTGCGGGTAGTTGGAAAGGTATTGAACCGTTCGACGTGTCTTTTACAGCTGAAGTTAAAGCGGGCTCTAAAAACGTTGAAGCCTTTGGCGTATTACCCATGCTTGATGAGATATTGAATTTTAAAGGCGAGGGCGGTGAAGAAGACACCACCACCATTAAAGGTCTTATTACCTCACCAGATTTTATAAAAATTAATGGTATTCCATATCTAACCACAGAAGAAGTACGCGACCTGTAGTCGTTGGGGCACTGTATGAGCAAGCTAAACATTAATATCACCGTTGACATTTTATTGGCCGCCATGGATCGCAGCCAATACCGTATTTTTAACGGTGAATTAAACCTTAATATTATTGGGGTTCGCCATAAAAACACCCGCGCTAACACGTTTAATGATGTGTTGTGTGTGTTATTTGAAAAAGAGGGTGTATGGCAGCTTGAGCAATACAAATGTACCACTGACCCAGGCATTTATTATCGCACTAATCCATGCAATGTTGATGGCACCGCTATTGTTGTGCCAATGCAACATCGTAGTTTGTGGACCTTTGGTTACCACCAAGGAAAATACCCTGCATTAGTGCAAAACAAGCCAGTAACCGTTTTTCGTGATGGAAACAAGGACGAAACGATAAACACGGACGTTACCACCGGCAATGTTATTAAACAAAAGGGTTACTTTGGCATCAATTGCCACCACGCCAATGCAAAACGCGAGTCAACGCAAGTTGATAAATGGAGTGCAGGTTGCCAGGTGTTAGCAAAACCAAATGATTTTGATAATTTTATGGCCTTGTGCCAACAATCAAGCAAAAAGTGGGGTGATACGTTTACCTATACCTTACTTGATCAACAACAATTATCTGATAAACCGTAATTAACTAACCATAAAGTAAGAGAGAACTATCATGGCGTTTGAGAAAAAAGTAGAAATTTCAATAAATAGTATTTCATTAGTGTTTAACGTAAACCTTAGTGCTTATAACAAATACATTACCGGCTCAATGAAACCTACAGCCAATGGCCTGCAGTTAGCAACAAATTTTTTAACCAGTGTTGTTGATGACAAATGCAAAAGTGAATTGATGGAATTCACTAAACAGCCTGGTGCAGCATTGCACATTTTAGGTACGGTTATTGAAGAGTATCAACCAGATTACGACATAACAGTAAAAAAATAGAAGAGCGAGCAAAAGAGATAGGTAATAACTACCTTGATAAAATGCTCGCGTATAAACAAAAGTGGATACCACAATGCGAGGTAAACACAGAAAGCCTAGCACAAGCCTTATTTTTAGAGAATGACAGTTTTGAAAAGCAACAAGTAGCCATTAATAACGGCATTTGTAAGTTTTTTGAAAATGGTTAAAAAGGAATAGTGATCATGCAAAACACCCATAATTTGATTATTGATAAAAGACCCTGTTGGCCTATTTATTTTGTTTCAGCCGTTGCGGGCATTATCCCGCTTATTGTTATTTGCCAACACCTTGTTAAAGGTTAAGGCTAATGAGTGCGTTAAGTAAACTTGAAAAGCTAATGTATTCAATTGGTGTAGTGGATAAAGCCAGTGCACCTGTGAATAAAATCATGGCTAAAATTAACCAGCTAAGTAGCCAAACGGCAGGTGCACAAGACCAAATGATGCGCGGTTTTATGGGAGCAGCTGCTGGTGGTTTAGCACTAAGTCGCTCATTAGCTCCTGCTATTGATCATGTTGCTGCTCTTGGAGAGGTACAGTCCCTTGGTGTGATGCAAAGCGGTCTGGATTTACTTACGAAAACGTCCTTTGAATTTGGAGCTCAATTTGGTGGTAACTCTGCCGAATTTGTCCGAAGTGCTTACAATATTCAATCAGCAATTAGTGGCTTAAGTGATACAGATTTATCATCTTTTACTAATGCCTCTAATATTCTAGCCAAAGCAACCAAAGCGGATGCCTCAACTATCACCAGTTATATGGGCACTATGTACGGTGCCTTTAAAGAAAACGCTAATAAAATGGGTAAAGCTAACTGGGTTGAGCAAATCACAGGGCAAACAGCAAAGGCGGTGCAGCTTTATAAAACAACGGGTGCAGAAATGAATGCCGCATTTAGTACGCTTGGTGGTAAAGCAACTGACAAAGGGGTTGATTCGGCCGAACAAATGGCAGTGTTAGGACAGTTACAATTAATGACTGGTTCTGGTTCTAAGTCAACAACTCAATATGCTGGATTTGTTGATGGTTTATTTAAAGCACAAGAAGCTTTAGGTCTGTCGTTTTATAAGGAGTCAGGTGAAAATAAAGGCGATATGCTGCCAACTAAAGTGATAATTGATAAAATTAATGAATTATTTGCGGGAGCAGGAGCAGGACAAAAGGCTCATGATCTAAATAAAGCCTTTGGCTCCAAAATGGGTGCTGACTTTGTAACTAATATGACGCCAGGGTTAGTTAGCTTAGAGCAAGAAATCAAAGTAATTCGTAATATTTCTGATGCTACAGAAGCTATTAATATGGCAAAGATTATAGCTAGCCCTTGGGATAGATTGAGTGGAACATTCAATGCTGCAGCAACAGCGATGGGACAACGTCTTTTACCTGTAGTTGAGCCATTTGTTGAAATCTTATCAGCCACATTTATGGGCGTAGTTGGCTTAACTGAGAAATTCCCCGTGTTATCTTCCGCTTTAGCAACCTTAGTTGTTGGCGCTGTTGGGCTCATGACAGTCATGGGACTTGTGAATGTAATGATGGGTTTATATAGATATACCATGATTGCCACAGGAATTGCCACCAGTGCAATCACCGTACTAACCAAAATTCACAGTGTAGGTTTGCTTGCATATCGTGGCGCAGTTATGGCGGCACAAGCAGCCACATGGTTATTTAATGCAGCCTTAATGGCAAACCCTATCGGGTTAGTTATTGCAGGAGTAACCTTATTAATTGCGGGTGTTATTGCGCTAGTTTATTACTGGAACGATATTGTAAGCGCCTTTAAAGATACTGCATGGGGGCAAGCGTTGTCGGGCATGTTTGATAATGTGACTGCAAAATTCAATGCGTTTATTGATGGTGCCAAAAGCATACTTGAATGGCTAGGGTTACTTGATGGGACAGAGGCCGAATTAAAAGCCCGAGTTACAACAGCTATACCAGACAATGCGATAGCAATTAATACACCTCTAATGCAAGGGTATATGCAGCAACAGCTAACAGCGCAACAAGAAAAAAACAAAAACTCAAATGCAAGTAGTGCTTATAAAGTTGAAAAATCACCATTTGCCCAACAATTAAGTGGTTCAATTAGTCATAACAGCAATGCCAATACTGACCAAAGCAAACGGGTTTATATTGACAATGTGACCATGAAAAGTGATGACATTGCCAATGATTTTGAAAAGCTAATGGAGCTCGCTGGGTAATGCCTGTAAATATTGACTTAAGCATTATAAATAATGACTTGTCGCTTGATGCGGCACTAACACCACTGCAGTTAACTAAAACCCAAGTGATCGGCCAAGATATAAAACACAGAATTTTAGAAAGTGGTTTATTAGTTCGGCTGGTTGGTCTACGTAATACCAATGCTATTGCCATGATACTTACCGAAATTGAACTAGTAGTGGAGAAAGACGAACGCATAACACCTGGCACCATTGAAGTGAGCAGAACTGAGCTAGGGCAAATAAGTGTTAAAGCGCAAACGCTAAATAAAGGTGAATACTATGCCAGCTGATTTAGGCAAAACTGATTTTAAACAAATATTAATTGATGCTGATATTCCACTTACGGAAGAAGACTTTCAGGCCCAATGGGATAAGCAATTAGTAACGCATGATTTTATTGTTAACAATGACAGTCCATTAAGCCCGTTTTGGCGTTTACAAAAAGCTTTAGTAGGTAAGCCAGCTGCACAGATTGTAGATATTTTAACAAAAAAGATAATGCCAAATAGTTTTGTTGCTACTGCCAAAGACGAATGGCTTGATTTAAAAGGTTCTGACAGAAAAATAACCCGTTTAAAGGATGTAAAAGCACAAGGTAACGTTGAATTTACCCGCACTGATACTACAAGCGAGTTAACCATACCAGCAAGCACAATTATTGAAAGTACTCCCGTAAATGGAGTGGTTTATCAATTAATCAGCTTATTTGAAACAAACTTCGATATTGGGCAAGGCAAAGCTTTAGCATTATGTGAAGCACTTGAAAGCGGTGAAAAATACAATTTAGCTGTTGGGTATTACAGCAAAATAACCCCTGAAATTGAGGGGGTAAATGTAAGTAACAAGCAAGATTGGTTAGTTAGAAACGGTCAAAACATTGAAACCGATAATAACTTTAGTTTGCGTATTCGTGATCAATTTGCAAGTTTGGGCGATTTTCACGTTAATGCGGTTTATAAGTCAATTATTGCCGAGGTATCAGGTGTACCCATTGACAACATTATTTTTGAACAAACAGCACCCCGAGGTGCAGGCAGTGCAAACGCCTATGTTTTTTTAAATGTTGGACAAGTTAGTCAAGCGGTAGTTGATGTCGTTAATAACCATATTGCCAGTGGTTATCATGGTCAAGGTGATGATTTAAAGGTTTTTGCTATTCCAACGCAAGCGAAAGCTATTGCACTTGATTTGTGGTTAAAACCAAATAGCACAGATATTACCGCTGATGTTGAAAACTTTATACGTGCAGCTTTTAGAGAGAACGCCGGTTACCAGGTAACCCAATGTTTAGCCAATGCAGTGTTTAGTTTTAGTTTGTTATCGGCAGAGTTACACGCAGAATTTGAAGAAATAGCAACACTAAAATTTACCACTGACGATATTAATGCAGGGGTTTGGCTGCCAACAATTAGCACATTAACGGTAACAAATAATGTCTAGCGAGTTAACAAATGTTGAATTGCCTACATGGTTAACGGGTGTTAATTCCGTAGCGCTAACAAACGCGGCCAATGTCTATTGGCAACAAGTAGAAACTTACTTGCTTTGGTGGCTTGAGCAGATGCACAACCAAACAGATGCCATACCCATTTTAGATTTATTAGCGTGGGAGCGAGGCATAGAACGTTTACCCAATGAAAGCGTTGAACTTTACAGTAAACGAGTAAAACACGGCATTGCTAACAGTAAAGATGCTGGCTCTACTGTTGGCATGGAACGAATATTTAAACGGCTGGGTTTTGGCTATGTTGCGTTTAATGAAAGAATTCCAGGTTTTGATTGGGACATGATTGAAATTGCCATGATTGAATCTGAGTTTGCAGGCAAGCAAGATTTAGTAAACAGCATAATAAAACAATATGGCCGTACCTGTCGTAGATATTTTTTAAGCGCGGTAATTGTCATTGATGGCTATTTTGCTGCGGGTTTAATTGAATTTGATAAGGAAGTAATTACATGAGTTTACTTGCCATAACGGATGCAGGGGTAGCATATAAAGATGCTGTTTTTGCAGGGGAAGAACTGCAAAATATTACCCGCGTTATTTTTAGAAATGTTGATGGGTTATTACCTGACACAGCGATTGATTTAACGCAAAGCCTACCGAGTGAGGATATTGTTCATAGCGAACCTATAGAGCGTGTTAGTGCTTTAGATGATAACGCTGTAGTAATGAGCACTGTTTTAGGCTACGACATTGGTGATTTTGAATATAATTGGTATGGCGTAGTTGCCCAAAAAGAAGACTTAAGCGAAGTGTTAATTGCCGTAGTGCAAACACCAGTACAAACTAAAACGAAAACAGATGGTGCTACCACAGGTAATTACAGCGTTAAAAGTATTGTATGGAAAACTGCCAACATTGCAGAGTCATTAAACGTGACCTTAAGCGCGTTGCCTTGGCAAGTTGACGATGAAACTTTTGTTACCCAAATCACGTATGAATTGGGCATGGATGAAAAGCTAGATAAAACAGCCAATGCACAAAACGCTTTAAAGTTAGGCAATCAACTACCAGCATATTACGCAACAAAAGATGCCCTTGATGCACTTAGTGCGTTAATTGCTAGTGATGATGTATCGCTTGATGAAATACAAGAAATTGTTAGCTACATCAAGTTAAACCGTAGTGATTTAGATGCTTTATCAATTAGCAGTATTGCTGGTTTAGTCACTGCTTTGGCTGGTAAGTCTGCCACAGGTCACGGTCATTCACTGGCTAGCCTTGGTTATACGGGTGCGAATAACGCCAACTATTTCACCTACTCACTACCATCTTCTGTAGTTCATCAAACAGAAAAGAGCGCCTTACATCTTACTGATGCCCTCAGAATTTCTGGTCACAGAATATATCTTTATAAAGGTGATGGGACGAGCGAATACGTTGACGTTCCTGATAACGATACAAATACTCATCGCGCTTGTGATAACACTCCTAGAGACGGAAAAACAACCACATCAATTAGCTCTAACTGGGCTTTCGACAACGTTAAAACATCGGTGCCAGTGAACGCTAAGTTTACCGATACAAACACATGGAGGTTAGTATCAAGCTCAGTTTCATCAACAAGCACTTCTGTTTCTGCAAGCTCTGCTGCGGTTAGATCAGCGTACAATAAAGCTAATCATTCACACCCTTACGCAGCTATCTCACATACTCATTCCGTTACTAGAACTACTTTGCTTAATTCCGCAAGCGGTATTACATCAGGGAACTTATCTTTAAGTGGATGGAAAAACTACGATATGTTAGAGGTTATAGGTGTAGATGTTAATGATAATAGATCTACAACTAACTTTCACACACCATCGAGCCTAATATTAGGACTAGCTTCAGCTAGTGATGGGAAATACGTACTTTGGGATAACGGTTCAGGTGCACACTGGTGGATAAAAGGTCAGACATCTTCTTCACTAACTTATGACTCAGATAATGCAAGAATACTTAGAATAGTAGGTATTAAATTTACTGCTTAAGGATAAATTATGTTTGAAGAAAATGAAAAAATATTTATAGAGAAAGACAACTTAACAAATTTTGTTTTATGGCCTATTCCTGAAAATTTAGATGATTGGATCATACTAGATTTTAACCAGAACTTTAATTATTTAGGAAAAACTTACAACACTGATACAGGTGAGTTTGACAATACGCCATTATCAGACATTCAAGTACGTGAAAAGTTTAAGGCGAATAGAGCGAAAATTGTTAAAGCATTAACTGTTGAATATGAAGGGATGGTCTTTGATGCTGATGAAGACTCGCAAGGAAGAATGTTACGGCCTATTGCAGCACTTAAAAACGATATTGATACGTGGATTTGGGTGTTAACTAACAACAAAGTCGTTTACCTAACTCGTCCACAATTTATAAGTGTATTGACGCTTGCGGGTACAGCTCAAAGCGCTGTTTGGGTACAAGGTTAACGGAAAGGTTACAAACAATAGATTTAAGAAATATGAACACAAAATTATTAGCGTTTTTTTGAGCGATAATATTTGTCGTTATTATTCTAATCAAGTATTGAACGAGATGAAAGTCGCAAACAAGTAACTACACACTAGAGCTAAAAATAATGCAATTACCAGCTAGTTTTACCACAAGCAGCCAAGGCGACTTAACAGCAAAGTGTACCACCGTTAGTGTATTGGCTTTGCATAGTTATGAAAACACTAGAAAAGTAAGTGCAGCCCAAGGCTCAATACTATTGGCTAATGCCATTAGTGATAGTACCAGGCAAAGCAAACCTAGTGGATTTAATGCATTGGTGCTTTATGCCATTGAAAACAGCGCGAGTAAATTAAGCACTACTTTAGCAACCGTTAACAGCGCTTGCCCATTAACCGGCTTTATTAAGGCTGAAAAAATGGCCGCAAGTTTTGCAAGCTTAGAACAAGATAAATTTACAGCTAATAAAGGGCAACACATAGAGTGGCAAGTTGTTAAGGATATTAGATCGCTAAAACCGTTAAGTCATGCTTATGCTGATAAGTCAAAAGCACTATTAACAGCTGATGGTACTAACTTAGTTACCACCATTACAAATGCCTTAACAGAAGTAATAAGTTTAAAAGCTGAAAGAGATAATAGGCTAAGCCAAACAAGTTTTAGCGGTCAAGCTTTAAAGCTTATAGTAAAAGAATTCAGTGCCACTAATGCTGCGAACTTAGCTAATAATATTAAGACTTTAGGTAATAATGATTTGCATTGGGCCTATGTTGTTTTTGTCGGTAGTTCGAGTGAATTAACCGTACTTAAAGAGTTGTTTTTATGATTTCAATAAATGGTTGGCAAGTGCCAGGTTATGACACCAAAATTAATTGTGGCGTTAAACTAGCGGGTGAAGACTTAAGCGGGGCAGGCTCTTATTTAATTTCGACCGACAGTGGGGTAAAAGCCGCAGTGCTAAGCGTTACCACCAATATTCCTTTTGTTGATCATAAAGAACTTGCACAATTAATTACCAAAGCTAAAGACCTTGATGAAAATGGCGCACGAAAAATTTACACGGTAAATAGTGATGTGGCTAGCGCGTATAAAGTGCGAAAAGTAAAGTTTGATGGTGAAGTAAAAACCAATGAAGCTGAAGACGTAAAAGGCTGGATTATTACTTTTAAATTACTTGAAGTCTTAAGTAAGTCTGAGCGAGAACAACAGCAACTTGATAACAAAACTAATAGTAACATCAATGCGCAAGTTAATGATGGTCATAACAATGTGCTTGAACAGTTTGAAAAGGTAACCGGGGTTTAAATGAAGCAATCAGCACGATTAACTAAAAGCCTAACCATTGGCGGTAAAGCTGTTATTAATATTGTTAGTGACAGTGTGCAACTAGATTTGTTTAGCACTGGCCGTGCAACGTTTGTGGTAATTTGTGAAGACGAGCCCAAAGGTGTAGTTGAATTACAATTGGGCTATAAAGCTGATGAACTTACCCCCTATTTTTTAGGAGCAATAGAGGCAAAACATAAAGCCAATGGGCAATGGTTTATAACCTGTCGTGAATTAATTGGCGCGTTAACCTTTAAAACACCAATGGCTATTCGTTTTGCTTGTGCAGCTGATGTATTAACCGCGCTTGAAAGTACCGGCTTTAAGTTTGTGCATAGCAATAATGATTACATGCAAAGCAAAGTGCCATGTTTTTACCATCATGGTGATGGTATTAGCGCATTAAGACAATTAGGCAAAGTATTTAATATACCCGATTATATATTTCAACAACGCTCAGATGGTTTAATTTACGTGGGTAGTTGGCACGATTCACCTTGGGCAAATACACCCGTTGATAATTTTACCGAACATATCATAAACACTAAGAACGCGAACACAGGTGAAATGATGGCAATACCGAAAATGCGACCAGGTATAAAACTTAACAACCGTTTTATTATTGAAACAACTTTATTAGGTAATAAGCAGAAAATAACATGGTCAAAAACGCTATACGCCGCATAATAATGCGCTACTTGCCTGAACTTGGGCAACGTAAACATTTACCACAGCTTGCACGGATTGAAAAGGTTCACGATTTACCAACAGGCAAAAGCAAAATAAGTACTGCTTTTAGAGCATACAAAGCCGCTGATATTCAATTGTTAGATGCAATAACAGGTGAGCCATTATCAACACCTATATTTGAGCAAGTGACTTTAGCTACAGGACAAGCACATGAAAGAGGTGTATTTATTGAGCCAAGTGTAGGAATGCACTGTTTAATACAATACATCGATGGTTTAAATTCAAGGCCTGTAATCACTGCCATTTTACCCTGGCAAAGTTTAGTGCCAGACAACAAGTCTACTGATGTAGTTTTACAGCAATCAAGTACCAGTAAAGTTACGGGCAGCGATGAAGATTGGCACATACAAACAAACGGCGAAATAAAACAAACTAGCCAAAAGAGTGTTATTGAAAGCCAAGTAAGCGAGATTAAACACCATCAACGCGACACTACCATAAGTGGCCATGACACAAATAAGATTGATGGCAACCAAGTAAATGAAATAATGGGCGCCTTAAAAACGTTAATTGGTGAAAAAGCGATAATAGTCGCAATAGATAACTTATTACTTGGTAGTAAAAAAGAAGTGATCGTTGAAAGCGGTGAAAACATGCGCTTTAAAAGCGCAAAGGACTTAATCATTAATGCTAAAAATATTACTGAAGATGCAGGCACTATTAAATTAAATGGTGGTACAGGGGTGATTACCTGCGCAAGTATTTGCGCTTTTACGGGCAAACCCCATGTAGATGGTTCAACAACAGTATTTGCAGGTAAATAATATGCCATTAATCAATACAAGTTTGAAAAGCAAAATAGACCAAGAACTAACTAACGCGGGTTTTGTTATAACGGGGGAACACTCAAGCGTTTCTAATATGGCAAGTGCTATAGCAAAGGCGGTAGTTGATGAAATAACCGAAAATGGTCTAGTGGTTATAGCTGCTGGTAGTTCTTCAGGCTCACACAAAATAACTTAAGTACTAGTGATTTACCCACGTTACAGGTTAAAATAATAATAAGCTAAACGGATTTTTTAATCGTTTAGCTTTTTGTTTTCTATAATGACACTCTTACTGACACTGTACTAAATATTTAACGTTACAATATCGGTTAAGTCACTTGTTTTAAAAGGATTAATTAATTTATGTGTGAACTCTTAGCAATGAGTGCCAATGTACCAACTGATATCTGTTTCAGCTTTAGTGGTTTAA
>OJAZ01000210.1_pt1 | contig 32571 bp, 21 predicted proteins | sample 1589851 | NCBI WGS metagenome assembly OJAZ01 (sample SAMN05416792, study PRJEB24817) | seawater metagenome | isolation source: Sea water | place: Canada:Atlantic | collected 2013-07 | reverse complement strand
CTACACGTAAGGAGTCGTCGGCAGCGTCAGATGTGTATAAGAGACAGACTTAAAACATTGGAACTACCAGACCCATTAAAAGAAATTACTCAGTCTATTAAAGACTAACAACAAATTATTATTAAGAGAAAACTATGATCACAGGTCAACTAAAAAGCAACATCGACAAACTATGGGAAGAATTTTGGACGGGCGGAATCGCCAATCCACTTACTGTTATTGAACAAATCACCTTCCTTATGTATGCACGTCTGCTTGATTTACATGAACAGCGTGATGAGAAACGCCAAAAATTAAGAGGCGCTAGCTTTAATAGACGTTTTGGTGAAGACCAACAGCACATTCGCTGGCATCGTTTTATCCATGAAGACAAAGACGCCATGCTTCAAATTGTCCGTGACCAAGTATTCCCGCATTTTAAAGATACTTCAGGTGAAGGCTCCCTGTTCTCTGAGTTCATGAAAGACGCGCAGTGTATGATCCAGAAGCCAACATTAATGGAATCAGCCGTTGAAATGATCAACAAACTGCCATTAGAAGACAGCGATACTAAAGGGGATTTATACGAATACCTGCTAAGTAAACTAACCACCGCAGGTATTAACGGCCAATTCCGCACCCCGCGTCATATTATTCGCGCTATGGTGGAAATGTTAGACCCAACCCATGAAGACAGAATTGCAGATCCAAGTTGTGGTACAGCAGGTTTTTTAACCGTAGCTTATGAATACCTAATGGAAAAGTACACGTCACCTGAGGGTATTCACACCGAAATAGTTACCAGTGATAATGGCGATCAGCAGAAAACTAAAATCTACAGTGGCGATTTATTGTTAGAGCATCGTGATCATGTCGATAAAGACATGTTCCATGGCTTTGATTTTGACGCCACCATGTTACGTATTGCCGCAATGAACTTAGTCATGCATGGCGTAGCCGAGCCAGATATTCATTATCAAGACACCTTAAGTGGTGGTTTTGTTGAGCGTTATCCAACGCAAAGTACAGATGCTTATTCAATGGTGATCGCCAATCCACCGTTCAAAGGCTCACTAGATGAAGAAGATGTCGATCCAGCCTTATTACGTATGGTGAAAACTAAGAAGACAGAGCTATTATTTGTCGCACAAATTTTACGTTTACTTAAAAATGGCGGAAAAACGGCCATTATTGTGCCAGATGGTGTTTTATTTGGTTCATCAAATGCCCATCAACAGTTAAGAAAGCATCTAGTGGAAAATAATGAATTACAAGGTGTGGTGTCATTACCTGCGGGGGCATTTAAACCTTATGCGGGAGTTTCGACAGCCATTTTGTTTATCACCAAAGGCTCGAAAACCGACCATGTATGGTTCTATGACTTAAAAGCTGATGGTTTTAGTTTAGACGACAAACGTGCTCCAATTAAAGACAATGATCTGCCTGATTTAGTAAAACAGTTTAAAAATCGTGATAAATCACAAGCTGAATCTGATACTAATGATCGTGTAATTACAGACAATAAAAAGAATTTTTGGGTCAGTAAATCCGATATTGTAAGTAATAAATATGATCTATCTATTAACCGCTACATAAAAGTGATACATAAAGAAGAAGTGTATAAAGATCCAAAAGAGACCTTAGGCCAGCTAGTTAAGTTAGAAAATGACATCATGGCAGATCTTAAAATATTGGAGACAATGCTGTGAGTTGGCCTGTAGTAAAACTCGGAGATGTTGTTAGTTTTATTGGTGGTTCGCAACCTCCAAAGTCTACTTTTATCTATGAGCCTCAAGATGGTTATGTTCGTTTATTACAAATTAGAGATTATAAATCAGATAAAAACTTAACTTTTATTGCAGAAGATTCAACTAAGAAATTTTGTACTAAATATGACATTATGATTGGGCGTTATGGGCCTCCTGTATTTCAAATATTGAAAGGCTTGGAGGGAGCGTATAATGTAGCCTTAATGAAAGCAAAACCTTCAGAAAAGGTAGATCAAAATTATCTCTACCACTTTTTGAAACAGGATAAACTTTTTCGATTGATTGATGGCCTTTCTCAACGCACAGCAGGTCAGAGTGGTGTTGATATGGATGCCCTTAAAGACTACTCAATGCTCCTGCCACCAATGGTCGAACAAAAACGTATTTCTGCGATTTTGGATAAAGCTGCTGCCATCCGCTTCAAGCGTAAACACGCAATCAGGCTCGTAAATGAATTCCTCCGTAGTATATTTCTAGAAAAGTTTGGCGATCCAATGTTAAATCCTAAGGAGTGGGAAGTTAAACCTTGGTCTGAGGTATTGAAAATCATAAATGGCAAAAATCAAAAAGCAGTTACATCGCCTGATGGTCAATATCCTATTATGGGTTCTGGTGGAGAAATGGGCCGTGCAAATGATTATTTAAGTCCTGAAAATAGTATAATTATTGGCAGAAAAGGTAATATTAATAAACCAATCCTAGTGAAAGAAAAATACTGGAATGTGGATACAGCTTTTGGGTTGGTGCCAAATAAAGAGCATCTATCTTTCAATTATCTTTATTGGTTCTGTATTTTCTTTAATTTTGAAAGATTAAACAAAACAGTCACTATCCCCAGCCTGACAAAGTCTGATTTGTTGGAAATAAATATTCCTGTCCCGGATATGAACAAACAAAAAGAGTTTGATGCAATTGTGAATAAAATAAGTGCAATGAACAGTAAATACTTACAATTTGAAGTAAATGCTAGCGAAGCGTTTAATTCGTTAAGTCAAAAAGCATTCTTAGGTCAATTATAAATAATAGTAGAATAAGAGGGATTTATTTTGAAAATTAGTAAGTTAATTCTCGGTGGCTTTAAAGGAATAAAAAGTAAAGCGACTATTCCATTAGCGCCAATAACATTGTTATTTGGTGCAAATAGTACAGGTAAAAGCTCTATTCTTCATGGGCTTCTTTATTTACACGAGATATTAGTCAATAAAAATTTAGATCCCCAATATAGTGCATTAACGGGTAACAATGTATTTCTAGGTGGTTTTTCAAATATTGTCCATTCAAAAGATGTCAATAATTCAATTACGATAGGGTTTGAACTTGATCTAAACGGCTCAGAATCACCGATAGATAATTATTCATCAGAAGCTGAGTTGTGGTTAATTGAAAATGCATTTGCACCATTTGTTGATATCGAGTGTGATACATGGGCTTGTGAATTAGAAATAGCATGGAGTTCGTTAGAAAAACGCGTGTATATCAAAAAACTTGAAACGTTTTTTAATGGTCAAAATTTTGGCCAAATCAACTACAATCCAGGGTCACCAGGGGCAATTATTTCAAAGCTGAAGTTAATTGAGGGAATGGGAGAATTTTTATTAAACTCACCTGTTATTGAAGATTCAGATAATGGGTTACCTTGGGACGGCATTGCTTTAAATGGGCAAAAGAACGCACTACCTGACATAAATAAGCGATTTGACTTTAGTCTTATTGCTGATGAACTAACTCATTATTATGAAGAAAACCCCTTGGCTGGTAAGACATGGTTTGAAGCTTCGGCATCACAAGCACTATTAGGTCCAATAAAGTTATTTGCTCATAAGTTAAAGAGTATGCTCCATATCGGACCGCTTAGAATTGTGCCTAAATTTGATTATACGGATGCTCCACTTAATGACGGCTGGTTTAATGGCAAAGGTGCTTGGGATCATTTCATAAATACCCATGAATCGATGAAAAGTTATATTAATGAGTTTTTTGATAGTCCTGAATTTCTCAACACGAATTACCAGTTTGATGTAGCAATAGATGAAATAGGCAGAAAGATGCCTTTTGTAAAAGATATTGAATCAGATATTGAATTAAGTATGTCTGAGCTTGGTGTAGGTTTTTCTCAACTTTTCCCAATCGTTGTTTCCGCACTTGACGAAAAGTTCTCTATTGTGTCTGCTGAGCAACCGGAATTGCATATTCACCCAAAATGGCAGTTGCTATTAGCCGATTTATATCTTTTAGCCGTAGAGGGCCACCCAGATCGTTTATTTTTAGTTGAAACACACAGCGAGCATTTAATGCTTCGTTTATTAAAACGACGTATGCAAACGGCTGATGATGAATTACCTTCTGGTAAGTCACCATGTTACAAAGATACAGTGCAAATTGTATTTTGTGAAAAAGAAGGTAAACAAACGAGAATTTTGCCAATTTCTACGACAGATGAAGGCGAATTTGATGCTGCTTGGCCAAATGGATTCTTCAATGAAAGAATTGGAGAGCTTTAAAAGTGAGACACTTAGAGTTTGCAATTGAGCCACAACGAATTCGAGATCTGAGAGACTTAAAGTATTTAGAAAGTCGTTTTGGGTTTGCTAAAGGATCATTAATTTCTAATGTACCTAAATCATGGTATTCAACTGTTGCTGAAAGGTTAGTCCTGGATTTAGGACAAGTAAATCAAACCCGCCTCACGCAACTGTTGAAAGACATTAAAACAAAATGTTTATATAAGTCAGGTAGGAATGGTACTGGTGGTAATTGGCTCGATATAGCTCTTCAAAATCATGATGAATGGCCATTCCATAGAATTATTGAAGGGTCATTAAATGAACCACCAGTTAAAATCAACTGTCTTGATGAATTAGGAGATAATGATTTTGAAGGTATACAAAGTGTTTTAAGAGATGCTCAAAGTTTAGCAAATGCATCAAAAGCGTTATTGATTGGGGCTGAGAAAGTAACCATTGTCGATCCATATCTTTGCCCAAGTAAGAACGGCTCTAGAGAAACGCTTTTGCGTATGATGGCATTATGTGAAAAACGCTCTATTGAGTTTCACATTTTTTGTGAAGATGACAATATTGCTCACTGGGCACGTAATTGTGTTGATGCGTTAAATAATTTTAAGCGACAAATACCTAACAATATCACGTTATCTTGGAGTAATTTAACAGATGATGATACGGGGTTTTTACATCGAAGAATGCTCTTCACTGGTAAAGGTGGCTTAGTCTATGACCGTGGTTTTGCCGAACCTAATGCCCATCATCAAAGAGAAATAACAACTCCTGTTATGTTGATGGAATCACCAGATGTTGAAGTCGCGGCAATAGATTATAACTTAGCTCAGCTTAATCCTATTTTATCTCTTGTGAATCCTACTTGGTTTTCTAAATAATTATATATCAGTCACTATATTATAAGCAACACTGATTGTCAGTGAGCTTATTTGAGTCAACCATTCTTTTTATTATGAAAATCATAATATTAATAAGTAATGCCTCAGTCAAAATGAAGAGAGGTAGAAGGAGTAATTAATACAGCAATATTTATAACTATCCAGCGAATTAAAAGCGTTTGATGTTGAAGACAGCATACAAATGACATTTGAACATTTGAACATTTGAACATTTGTAGTATTTTATAATTAGATAATATAATCTAAATCAATAAGTTAATGTACTAGAGATGTATAGTGGTTTATAAATATTATACTTACATTCAATTGGTAAATAAATTTACCTTTATAGTATTTAAATTACCTTTTAACGAGGTGATTGTAAACAAAGTTATAAAAAACAAATGGATAGGTTTTGGCTTGGTAGTTGCAGATTAGGATGGATATCTTAATTTGTACCAGCTAATAATAAGGAATAACTATTATGTACACTATAAAAGAAACTCTCTTCAATCGAAGTCAGTTAAAGAACGCCCACCCGAAGAATACTCATTTTTTTACCGTCAATTTAGAGCTAATTTCTCTTAACCTTTTAGTTATGGAGGGAAAGTAATTATGGCTGTAGATCTAAGTAATACACTGGTTGTTGGCATATCTGCCACAGCGCTTTTTGATATGGCTGAGTCAGATCAAATTTTTCAGGAAACGAGAAAAGCTGATCCAGATACAGCGATTGAAAAATATCGTGAATTTATGCTTAAACATGAAGATCTTCCTCTAAAACCAGGGACAGGGTTCCCTTTGGTAAAAGCACTTCTCGATTTAAATAACTATCAACATGAAGATGAAAAGTCACCTTTAGTTGAAGTTGTTGTTATGTCGCGAAATAGTCCAGATACAGGGTTGAGAGTTCTCAATACAATTCGCCATGATAAATTAAATATTACTCGGTCGGCCTTTACCGCAGGAGAAACGGTTGCCGATTATCTTGATGCCTTTGATGTTGATTTGTTTCTTACGACAAATGTTGAAGATGCTCAAAAAGTGATTGATGCAAGGACATGTGCGGCAGCTATTTTAAAAGCTCCTCCTCAAGATGCTCCTAAAATTCCTGAAGGTCAGGTTCGAATTGCTTTTGATGGTGATGCTGTTCTATTTTCTGACGAAAGCGAGTTGGTCTATAAGACTCAAGGTATGGCCGAGTTTCATGCTCAGGAAGACGCTAAGCAGAATATTCCTATGGAAGAAGGTCCTTATGCGAGCTTCTTGAAAAAGTTATCAAAACTACAAGATAGGCTGCCTATTAAGGTTGAATATTCCCCTATTAGAATAGCATTGGTTACTGCTAGAAATAGTCCTTCAGAAATGCGTGTTATTAAAACACTAAGGGAATGGGGCGTATACGTTGATGAAGCTTTCTTTCTTGGGGGCGTAGAAAAAACTAAGGTATTGAAAGCCTTTAGACCCCACATCTTTTTTGATGATCAAGATGTTCACCTTGAAGCCGCCGCAAATATAGTTCCATCTGGCAAAGTACCCTATTTGAGTGATTCAGCATTATCAGTAAAAAAGGAATAACTACTGTGAAGTCGTTAACAAAAGCAAACCAAAAGTTAACTGTTTTTAACATAAGCTAATAATAAAATAACTCCATACGTTGATACACGGCAGTAGATCAAGGACAGATAAATGACTGAATATAGTAATCTAACAGGTATACCATCTCTTCAATTATGGGACCGCGAATTTCTTAGTGTTTCGCCACGATCGCAACTTTTAGGTAAGCCTATTTGGGCTTATAAAATGACAGATGATGAGCTTAGTTCATTAAAGTTTAAGCTTAAAAGTATGTTAGGTGCTAAAGACCCAAATATTATCATCAATGCTTCAGTTATCTTCGATAAGTTATTTGTGCTGTATGCGACTACATGGTTGCAAAGAAACTATGCTGGAGGTAAAGAAAAGTGGCAACCACTATTCGATAGCCTTGGAATTAAAGACTATCGACCGTTTTATCAAACTTCAATTCGTGGGTCAGTGGAAAGGGGGTTAAATTCCTGGAAACAATCAATTTATGATAGTAGTAGAGATGAATATTTTGCCACATTATTTTGTCAAGGAGGCTTCCCTAGGGCAATTCTAACTGGGGAAAATGAAACTCGGTTAAGTAAGTATCTCATCAACCTAATTGAAGAATATAGCCGATTTCATTTAAGTAAATCGTCATATGAGTTAGCACAAGAATCCCTACATGATTTACCAAAAAGCTTACAACAAGATTCATTAGCAAAACTAGCGGCATCTTTATTAGATGATCTTATTTTATTGCGGGATGATTACCATTTGTATTCTGTTAAAGATCCTGTTTTGGAATTGGAAGCGCGGAACCCTAAGTGGAAAAAAGGCTTGAAATTTCTTCTTGCTGATGATGAAGCAACGGAGTTGATGCGCATATTGCTCCGAAGAGCTGCAAGCATTGTAAAAAGGGAAAAACATCCAATACGAGTTACACGTTATTTGCGTGAAGGTCATGAAGGCTGGCATATAGAAGCATTAATACATTTGAATGCGACTATAAACCCTGAAGATTTAAATGATCAATTGGGTAAACTAGACCTACCCAAATTTTTTGACTTATATTCAATTAGCTCTTCAAATGAAAGAAAGTTGTCAGCATCTTTTAACTTAAAGTCTGATGGCGCTGAACGATGGCAAGTCTCTCGTAAAACAGTCAATTATTTTGGCGACCTAGCTCAAAATGAACTGAGCTTTGAATTATGGAGTGAGGATACCAAGCTCGCTTCAAGTATTTATTACCGAGGGGAATCATTATCGAATGAGATGCCTTGGGTATTTGCGGCAGCGTCAAAAGGTTTAGTGTTTGTTGGTCAAGGTGCAGTTAAAAGTCAAAATGAAAAGGTATACATAGTATCCGCGACAGAGCCTACTGCTTCAAATATTCTCTCTACAGTAAAACTAGTTGGTGATATCTCTGGTTTTGGTAGAGCTGTTTATGAAGTTTATGGAAGTATAAAAATTTCAACCATACATGGCTCATTCAAAGTTATTACAGATTGCGTCAGTAACGATGTAATTACCTGTGAAGTAAAAGGTGAATTAGAATCCTTAGCTGTAGATGACAAGGTATATAAAGGCTTACCTCAGTTTTTTGTAGATATAGGTGGTGTTAGGACTGAAGTTCCTGAGAGCGAATTGTTTTGGAAAAATAAAGACCAGGAGAACGTCTGTACATGGCAACCTGATAATGTAATTGGGCGAGGTACTGTTATCTGGAGTAACAGTGGTGAAGTACGTTGGCAATCAAGCCTTAATGTAATCCCTGAAAAATCGAAGTTTAATCATTACTTGAGTGGAGCAGGTAAACTTGAAATTAATGTCATAAATTTCAAGAATGACGGTGTCGCTTTATGTCAGTCTCAAGAGCGCTGGCTAAGAAGTGTTGATCCTGCCCTTCTTGGGCAACGACTCAATATTCAGTTACCTAATGGGATTGCTGCTTCTGTTAATGCTAACTTACGTTGGCCACATTCTGGAACATTAGCCTTTGAAGTTCCCACTGGCCAAAATGGAATTTGCCTAATTTCACCTTCTGGCCGTCCCGTTACCAAATACCAACGCTTATGTATTGACGATCTATATCGTTGCTCTTTAAAGGTTGTTTGTGAAAATGATAGTGCTATATGGGGCTTTAAGATTAATGCCGTATTGATTAAAGAGAATAGAGGTGAGCAAAAAGATAATATTAAAGTATCTCTAAATGAACACCTGAGGTTTGGTAACTGTGAAACTTCTCCTTTAATGACACTAGATTGCCAAGTACTGATTAAGCTAGCCAATACACTTTATGCACAATCTGATGATACTTGGGATTTTATTAGTTTTAGAGTCGAAAACAAAAGTCTTGGTTACCAAAGTGATTTAGCCAAAATTTACCCGGATAGACATCTTGCTATTCCAGTTTCAAATGAAAGCAGAGTTAAAGAAAGATTCTTTATTAACAATATGGATCATCATAAATATCCTGATTCTGTGAACTTAAAACTGCGACCCATGTGGAAGTTAAATGAAAAAGAAGTTGTTATGGCTGTTGATTATGATGAACAAAATCGAAAGACCTTTGTTGTACCAAAAGACTTAGAAATAGGGCCATGGTTAGTCTTTGCTGATTCAGTACATAAAGTTCAGCCAACAGTGGTCACTACAGGATGGGAAGAAGCTAATTTTGATGAAACATTAGCGTGTGTAGTAAAAAGTAATAATCTCTCTTGGCTTCATGACTTATTAAATATCATGGAGAAAAACCCAAATCATCCTGCGTGGAATGAATTTGAAGTTTTTGTCGATTGTTTGAAACTCGTACGTGCAAATACATTTAATATATTTATTCACTTAGTTAACTATCCAAAAGTTTGCGCATTATTATTGTTTAGAAAATCAGATCAAGAATGGTTTGATGATGTTTGGTCATTGCAAAATCAACTTCCTTTTAGCTGGTTTTGTTTAAATCTAGAGCATTGGTATCAAGCTATGGATAGCTTAGTCGCTAGAGTTGACCGAAATGTATCTTCTTTAGGGTTAGATGTTGGAATGTCTCAGCAGTTAATGATGATGCAAATAGACGATTTTTTGGAAAAGTTATCTTTAAAGGGAGAAGGTTTTGCAACGATAGTTGATATCTTAAGGTATAAAAAGATTGGAAAAACGTGTGATTGGATAAAACTTCATTGTGATGATTGGAGATTAAACCAATATGATTCATTTCATATAGCAACAAAAGAATTATTTGAACGTCAAAATGGTAAATTTATTTGTCGAATTCAGTCTGAAAGAAAGGACGAGGAATTAAGAAAGGAATTAAAGCCAAACTTGATGCGGTCAGTACTGCCGAAACCATTACATTGTCTTTTGATCAACCCTAGGCAATCAGAAAGTACATATAAAAACCAATTTTTTATGCTGGAACTCCCTGTTTTAACTGCTTACTGGGCCACTGGGCATTTGAATTCGGAAGATGATTTTCCCGTCACTTACAAACCGTTTAATCGATTTCATCAAGTAGCCATATCCAGATTACTATCAGAAGATAGAACATGGGTTCACAAAGCATATAGTTTGGCTGTTCAAGCCAGCTTTTTAATTTCCAAGGATTAGGGTTATGACTAAAAACATTTCATTTACAAAGTTATATGAAAACATTTGTGAGCGAAGCTCTCAAGCAATTTTAAGTAGAATGAGATTACGTAACTCTTCACTTAGAAACTATATTCATCAGCAGTTATCATCACGATATGGTGAAGGTGATAGTCTTCTTGCTGATCCTGTTTTTGAAGCTATGTTTGGTTGGAGTCCTTCAAAATCAACACTATTAAAGTTAGTTGAAAAAGAGACGTTATCGCCTTCATTTTTCAGTAATTTAACTACTCCACCTTTGCCAAAGCCTGTAGATGATAAAGATTATTTAAAAGAACTTGCTCATAGATATTGTAACGACATTAAAGAAGATTATTCTTGGCCAGAAAATCGTCCTCCATATAAGCATCAAATAGAAGCTTGGGATCATTTAATGGATGATAATGTAAAATCCGTCGTTGTAACTAGTGGCACAGGTTCAGGTAAAACTGAGTGTTTTTTAGTCCCACTGCTAAATGACTTAGCTAAACAAGCTGAAGAATCTGAAGAAAGTTTAGTAGGTGTACAGGCATTATTTCTCTATCCTTTGAATGCGTTAATCAATTCACAACGCGAACGTTTGAGTGCATGGATGAGAGGGTTTGATGGGAAGATAAAATATAGTTTGTACAATGGAGATACTGAGAATAAACCACCTAAAGTAGATATTTTAAGGAAGGAGCAAGCTGATGCTCCAGAACAACTGAAATATAGAAATATTATAAGAAAGACACCACCATCAATACTATTAACCAACGCGACAATGTTGGAGTACATGTTGGTTAGGCAAGAAGATCAGCCAATAATTCAACAATCTGAAGGGAAGTTGAAATGGATTGTGTTAGATGAGGCACATACTTATGTAGGCTCTCAAGCGGCAGAAATTTCTTTATTACTAACCCGTGTAATGCATGCGTTTAAAGTTAATCCTAAAGAGGTACGCTTTATAGCTACGTCTGCAACCATTGGTGATAAAAATGATCAAGAGCAAACAAACAAACAATTGGAGGCGTATTTAGCCAAACTTGCAGGTATAGAAACCTCACAAGTACATGTTGTAAATGGTGACCGTTTAATACCAACAATATCTGAAAATCAAACTAACGATAAGTTAGATATAGAATTTGCATCAAAATTACCTGTTGAAGAACTGTTTCAATATCTTTCGAGTTCAACCGTAGCTAAAAGTTTAAGAACTAAATTAACGAAGGAGCCTTTGAATTTAGCTGATATTGCTAAAGTACTTTGGCCAATGAATGACAAGCTAACGATTAAACATAAGAAAAAAGCGCTGTTGTTGATTGACTTGATGGCAAAAGCATACTCAAAAAATGATAGTGAATCCCAGGCTTTTTTACCTGTAAGAGCACATTTTTTTCATAGAGCACAGAAGGGCATATGGAGTTGTTTAGATATAAACTGCTCTGAAAAGAAAGATACCTTATTAGAGAATGGGTGGGAATTTGGCAAAGTATATTTAGAAGAAAAACGCCATTGTGATTGTGGTGCACCAGTGTTTGAACTGTCTCATTGCGTAGGCTGTGGAACAAGCTCTCTAAACGCAGAAGAGTTGGTTGTATCTGGAGGTAAGAGGCAACTCAGTGTAAGAATTGGAGAGTTACTTGATGATTATGCTGATGAGGTAGAGCAACAACTGGATGATGTTGAGCAAGAAGATGATAGAGACGAAGTATTGAGGGCTAATCACGCTCAGATTTTTTCTCCACTAAAATCAGAAAAAGGTATCAGATACCTGAACTTTAAAAGTATGGCATTATCGCCCTCGTATGAAGAGGATAGCTATGCAATTAGTATTATTATTAATGATGATCATGATGGTTTACGCTGCGCCTGTTGTGAAAAAGTAGAAAAGCAAACCGGAGCAAACTTTAAGCGTGCCATACTCGGAGCGCCTTTTTTAATGGGGACAGTTGTTCCAACAATGCTGGAATATGCTCCAGGAAAAAGTGATGATGTAAAAGATCTTCGTGGTAAACGAATGATCACTTTTACCGATAGTCGTCAAGGTACAGCTCGATTTTCAGCAAAAATGCAGCTTGATTCTGAACGTAACTTTGTGAGGAGTTACGTTTATCATCGATTGGCGGCAATTAAGTCACAAAGTTCTCTTGAGCCAGCAGCTCAACAAATGGTTGATCTTTTAAAAAATGCAGGGATGAGTGATGAAGCCATTGCGGCGCAAGTACCAGCATATAGAAATTTTATTTCATCAGAAGCATCAATCTCTTGGTTTGATTTAGTTGAGCAATTATCAGGTACAGACGAAATTCAGTTACTCTCTGGAGCCATAGAGTCCGAACTCACTGACGACCAAAAAGATCAAATGCAAATTGGCGAGTACGCTGATAAAGAATCACAATTATCAGATCCTAAAAATTTGGCTAAATTATTCTTATATCGTGAATTTGCCCGTAGACCAAAAACTCAAAATAGTTTGGAAACTATGGGGTTGGTATCATTAACATATCCGGCTATTGATGCTATTACAGAAGAGCCTCAATCATGGAGAAGTATTGGTTTAAACAATGTATCTGACTGGAAAGACTTTTTAAAAATATGTGTGGATTTTTGGATTCGTGAAAATACTTTTGTTGATATTCCTAAATATTACTTGAGTTGGATGGGGGCACGAATTATGCCTCGAAGCTTGATTAGTTCTGATGATGCACCTAGAGATGATATAGAAAAGAAAGCACTACGAAAGTGGCCGACGGCAAAACCTACAGGCAGTATGCATCGGTTAATCCGAATGTTGGCAAAAGCAACTGGACGAAATCCCAAAGTAGACTGTTTGTTATTCAACGATGTTCTAAAGGATGCGTGGAATAAACTACTAGAAAAACACATATTAATTAAAGATTACAAAGATAGAGGTTATCGATTAAATTTTGAAAAAGTGGCGTCGCCTCAATTGATGACGAGTGGCTGGTTGTGTCCTTATACTAGTCGTATTTTAGATACTACTTTAATGGGGATTTCTCCATACTTGCCAAGTGAGGAAGATCGTTTTGAGTATTGCACTAAAATAGGTGATTTAACCTCACAAGAGTTTATTGCAAAAGGAAGAGAGCAAGGTTACTGGAGTGATTTAAATGATCGAATTCTTGAAGGCGTTAGTTTAATCAGAGCAGCAGAACACTCTGCGCAACAACAAAGCTCTCGTTTAGCAGGGTTGGAGAATGCTTTTAAATCTGGAAATTTACAAATTTTAAGCTGTTCTACAACAATGGAAATGGGGGTTGATATAGGCTCACTTTCGATGGTGGTCATGAACAATGTGCCACCAGGTCCTGCTAATTATTTACAGCGAGCTGGGCGAGCTGGCCGTAGGCAAGAATCTACAGCAATGGCCTTGACATTCTGTAAATCAACGCCTCATGGTGAACGTGTATTTGCTCATCCTAAATGGCCATTTGAAACGCCTATTAACGTACCTAAAGTTTCTCTTAACAGTAAACCTTTAGTGTTAAGACATATCAATTCGTTATTACTTTCAACTTTTTTAATGTCAATATACCAAAGAGATGAAAGCATATTAAAAATGCATGCGGGAACGTTTTTCCTCGAATCTGAATCTGGCGGTAAGTCGGTTGTTCAACAGTTCCAGGATTGGTGTACAACAGAAGCTCTTATTAATAAAAGATTACTTGCTGGAATATCTCAATTGCAGTTTGAAACAGTATTTGCTCTTTATGACTGTAAGCGATTAGTTTTAATGGCTCAGCAAGAGATGATTGCATCTTGTGATAAGTGGATGAATGAACATGATTCGTTGAGCTTTCAATTAAGTCGTTGTGATAGCTCAGGTGTTGGTGAACCAGCATTAAGAAAGTTATCAGGGCAATTACAACGTCTGAAAGAAAACTATTTATTGGCTGAACTATCAGGGAGTGGCTTCTTACCTGGATACGGTTTTCCTACGGGAGTTGTAGCACTTGTAACTAACAGTAAGGATAGTAAGGAAAATAGAAATTCAGTTAGCAGTAAACAAAATAAGTTTCAACGAAGAGGATATCCCAGTAGAAGCTTAGACGTGGCGTTAAGAGAATATGCACCAGGAGCTGAAATCGTACTGGACAGTGTTGTATATCAATCACAAGGTCTACAACTAAACTGGAAGATGCCATTTAGTGAAAATGAAATAACGGAACAGCAGTTATTTAGAGTGTCATGGGAATGTAACGAATGTCACACTACTAGTACATCTCTAACTAAACCAGAGTACTGTACTAACCCTGAATGTTGTTCAAGTGATATAAAATGGCAAGAGTATATTGTCCCTTCAGGATTTACTGTTGATTACAGTACTCCGTTACATAATGACTATACCAAACCTAAATATTTACCGTTTAAAGCGCCAAAAATATCACTAGAAGACGCTAGTTGGCAACCATTACCTAACCCTGAATTGGGGCGCTATAGAATAAATGACAATGGAAAGTTATTCCACTTTAACGAGGGGAGCGGTGCAGGCTATGCACTATGTTTGTGTTGTGGTAGGGCTGAGTCTTTAGATAATAATGGTGGCGTTTCAAAATTAACCAAACAACATAAAAGATTACAAGGAACCAGTGTTGATAATAGTATTTATTGTCAAGGCTCTGAAAACTCATGGGCCATCAAGCAAGGTAAATTTGGTACCGATAACAAAGTTACACACCCTTTTATTTTAGGACATGATGTTCAAACTAGTATTTTCGAAATACAAATTAATGACCCAAGTACAGGTAATCCTATTTTTGATAGTAAGCTAATGTATACCCTTGGTGTGGCTTTAAGAATAAAATTGGCAGCACAAGCGGGTATTACTACTAATGAATTAGGAGTTGCCGTTCGTGATGTTAAACAAAAAGGTGGTTCACAAGCAACAAGCCTATTTTTGTATGACATGGCTTCTCAAGGAGCTGGCTTTTCTACATCAATATTAAGTGATTTTTCAGAAATAATAGGAAAGGCTAAAAAATATTTAAGTTCATGTACTAATGATGGTTGTGAAGGAGCATGCCATGCTTGTCTTTTGGATTATGATACTCAGCATGAGATTGAAAATTTAGATAGAATTCATGCTAGTAACTTTTTAACAACCTCTCAGTTTGTTGAAAAGCTACAGTTACCTAAAGAGCTAAGATTATTTGGTGATGAGACTTTAGCTGAAATGGATTCTATGTCTTTGTTGATTACCAAAGTTATTGATACAGATGTAACAGGTATTCGCATTTATTTAGGTGATGATATAAAGATGTGGGATTGGCCAGAGTGGAAGTTTAAAAGCTGGGTAAACCAACTCGCTTTATCTAACATTGATGTTTCCATTTATGTAGAAAGAAAGTACTTAGAAAACTTAGATCCAGATATAGCCTGGGTAATTCAAAAAGACCTAATCCCTGGTATCAAATGGTATTCAACTGATTATGATATTTTGCCTATAGAAAGTGGACATATGTTGTTTGATGTCATTAAAGGCGGGGTTGTTCAGTCGTGGGGAACACTAGATGAAAAATCTTGTTTTCCTAATGAAAATTGGGGTGAACCTTTAGATACACTCATTGTAAAATCACAACTTAATACCAATGCTGAGATTATTGCTGAACTGGTAAATCTCGACCACATATCTAGCAAGTCATCTTTAATTTCTGCAACGGTTATAGATAACGTTGGCGCTAAATTGAATTGTAATGTTCAATCTTTTGGTAAGAATTTATTAGAATTTATATTTGAGTCTGATGATAGTCTGTCAGGAAAAATATCTTGTGGTATTGAAAGTGCTTATTATTATGACAAGTTTCTCGTTTCCCCTTTGAGTTCGTTTTTAATCATCAATTTTGTTGCCGCTATCAAAGAAAGTACTAATCCATTCGATTTAGAGCTTTATTCTGCGTATCCCAAAATAGACCGTGATAATCGAGCACCTATTTGTGTTGCGGATAATTGGAAAAATCACTCTGATCAACCTTATTTTTATACTCAGGTCAGTCAAAATTTAGGGTTAACAGTATATCCTGAAATATCAGAGCCTAGAGATTTACCCCACGGCAGGTTTTTACTTTTAAAATTAAAAGATGGAACTGAAATAAAGATCATATTTGATCAAGGAATGGGGTATTGGACTACCCGTTACCCATATCGGTTTAATTCTTTTGATTTTACGAAGGATGAATTTGGGCAAGCTGAAGCCGCTAAAAACTGGTCCTTTAAGTTAGAAGCAGCTAACCATGATTCGTACATTGCTATTAAGTATGAATAATTTAGTAACCGTATTGGTTGGGCCTCCTTGTTGTGGTAAATCGACTTACCTTGAACAGCTGGATTTTAACTTTGTTATTTCATCTGATGATGTTGTAGAGGCTTTATGTAAAAAGGCGGGGATTGAATATCATGATTTTTTTAAAGCATCGTCAAAAAGTGATATTAAAAAGCAACATCATGCAATATTTAACCAGCGAGTTCGAGAGAGTAAAAACTATACACATGTCGTTTGGGATTTAACTAACTTAACGATAAAAGCTCGTCAGAGTATTTTTGAACACTACTCCAACGCTACTTTTAATGTAATTGTATTTGAAGTAAAGGACAAAGCCGATGTTATTTTTAAGCGTAATAAAGAACGCTATCAAGCTCATAGTAAATGGATTGATGAAGATGTTATTCAGAAAATGATAGCCAGCTATCAACCCATTGAAATGAGTGAGGGGTTTACAGACGTGCAGATGATTACTATCACTGACAACTAAGTAATATAATTTACTTATTGGGTTTTTATTTTACTTTTGTGGTTTAGTTTTTTTTGTTTGTTTTTATTAGTGACTGATTTTACTGATTAAATTTGTTTGGTATATATGGTCTGTTTTTCGCAGTATATGGTTATCTAATCATCTGAGGAAAGCGTTATGACTATTGTGTTAAAAGAAAATGATCGACTTTATGTAGTATCCGGACTAACAAATAGTCAGCATGCACAGATGAGAGAAGGGCAAAGAGGTATATCACAAAAACAAGTGATACTTGCTTTTCAATATGGCCGAGTAATTCATGCAAGACGTGCCGTTTATCATGTGATTGGAAATAAAGAAATTGAAAAATACGGTTTAATTGAACCGGAATTAAAGGCTATGAATGGAATTCAACTAGTTACGTCATCACATGGAACTGTGTTAACCGCATTCCGTAATAAAGACCTAAGAAAAGTTCGACCATTCAAGCATAGTCACAAACACCTACATTAATTGAAGTTTGATTAGCATAAAGTTAATCAAAAATTAAAGGATCTAAAATGAGTTTAAAAAAATTCACCGTTGCTAAAGCAAGAGCGTTACCCGTAATAATACTAGCCGATACGAGTGGCAGTATGTCAGTAGATGGAAAAATTTCATCTTTAAATGAAGCTATTCAGAATATGGTTGCTACTTTCAAGCAAGAGTCAGCAAGGCAAGCTGAAATTCAAATTGGCTTAATTACGTTTGGTGGTAATGAAGCTGAAATGCATTTTCCATTAGCAAGAGCGGCAGATATTGAGGCAATGCAGCCTCTTCAAGCCACAGGTAGAACACCTATGGGGCATGCGTTTGAGCTAGCTACTAAGGTGCTTGAAGATAAAGAGCTAATCACTTCTCGTGATTATCGCCCCGTTGTTATTTTGTTATCAGATGGTATTCCAACAGATAGCTGGAAGTCAGGTCTTGAAAGCTTGTGTAATAGTGAACGAGGTCAAAAAGCTAGCCGTTTTGCTATGGCTATTGGCGCTGAAGCTAATATTGATGTGTTAGAAGCGTTTAACAACGACCTTGAGGCACCTGTATTCAAAGCGCACGAAGCGAGAGATATTCACCGATTTTTTAGAGCGGTAACAATGAGTGTTACCGCCCGTTCGCAAAGCCAAACACCTAATGATTTAACGCCTATTAATTTTGATGATTTAGAAAATACTGATGATGATCTAGGCCTAGATTTAGAAGGCCAATGGTAAACATTCAACAGACAAGTGTTTCTGTTATAGGGCCAGGGCATTTATTAAATGGTCAGCCTAATCAAGACGCAGTGCTGGTTAAATCTGTTCCAACGGGTTGGCTAGCTGTCGTTTGTGATGGTATGGGGTCAAAACCTTATGCTGATTTAGGCTCAAAGAACGCTTGTCGTGCTGCATTTAACATTATTAAGAATGTTAAGTTCACTGTTGAAAGTAAAGAACTGATCACCTTAATTTATCAACAATGGTTGAGTTCACTCGGTAAAGTAAAAGCTAATGATGCAGTAACTACCTGCTTGATTTGCTGGTTATCGCATCAAGGTGAATTACGAACGTTCCAATTAGGTGATGGTTTAATTTTAACTTCTCAAAAAACGCTTGAACCTATTGATTCAAGTAACTTTGGTAATATAACCACGGGTTTAGGAAAGTCTAGAAAGTTTTCCGATTGGCAAGTTACACAACAGCAGTTAGGTAAAGGTGATGTGATTGCGTTAATGACAGACGGTATTAGTGAAGATATTAACCAAGGTGCTGAAATGGAGTTTGTAAATGCGATTGTTAACAGTATTAAGGCAAAAAGCATTAGACAAGCAAAAACCTGGTTAAAAAATGAATTTAAGACTTGGGCTACGCCGAACCATACGGATGATAAAAGCCTCGCATTATTGGTTATAAACAAATGACAAATCAAAAAGCTAAAAAAAGAATCGTTACCGATGAGTTTGGTCAGGATTTTGAGTTAACTAAAAAATTAGGACAAGGCGGGCAAGGCGTCGTCTGTGCAACACAATTTGATAAAGTGCTGGTAAAAATGAGTACTCAGCAAGATCCAGATAAAAAGAAAAGTTGGCTGGAGCATATTCGTTGGTTAATGCGCCAACCACTGGAGCAATTAAATATAGCTAAACCTTTTTCACGCATTGCGATGAAGGGTAACAATTTTGGCTACGCAATGGAATTGATGGATGACTTGATGCCATTGCAATCTTTGATGGATAACACCGAGCAAGCCATAATTGATACCCAAGGCAGCCCAGAGGAATATCTAGCTACAGGCGGCATTAAACGTAGGTTGGACTTGTTGGCAAATTTAGCTCGAAGCATGGCTGACTTGCATGCTAGAGGTTTAGCTTATGGTGATTTATCTCCGGCAAACATATTTATCTCTGAAAGTGTTAAACATGCTCAAGTGTGGCTAATTGACTGCGATAATATTTGTATTAATCAGCGAGAGAGTTTTGATTCAACAGAAGTAGAAGGCAAAGCGGGTCGAGTTTTTAGTCCTGGTTATGGAGCACCTGAAGTAGTTAACGGGGATAGGTGTGTTTCTTCTTTAACAGATTCATGGAGTTTTGCTGTCATTGCAATGAGGCTGCTAACCACTAATCATCCTTTTATCGGAGAGTTTGTTGACAATGGCACACCTGAAGATGAAGAAAAAGCATTTGCAGGTGAGCTTCCTTGGATATACCACCCAAGTGATTTTTCAAATGAAGTATTTAAAGGCTTACCGTTAGAGTTAGTCGCCCTCAATCCATTAAAAACACTATTTGAACGTTGTTTTAATACCGGAAAAGAAGAACCTTTAAGTCGTCCTAACTTAAGTGAGTGGGCAGAAGTATTAGAAAAACTGTCGCACTTGTTAGTTAGTTGTCAAAACCATGAATGTAATGCTTCGTTTAATTTTTTATTAGATGAAGGCAAACTTATTTGTCCTTTCTGTGAAAGTGAAATGAACAATAAACAGGTTTTGTACATTCGCAATAACTTGCAAGACCTGTCAATTTTGGAATTTCCCAACACTAGCTTGAACGATACATATATTGATACAGGCTTGCATCAAACGCTAAATCTAGGTGAAACATTAATTATTAAGAATTCACCGCCAGGCTCGATATATTGGGCTGAGTCAGAAGAGTTGCTTTCTATTTGTTTCACAAAAAAGGGTTTAGAAGTAACACCTAGTAGTGCGAAATCTTTTGAAATGGGCATGGGACAAAATGAATTAAAGCGTTTTAATTCAAAGGCTGAATTACCTGTAGATACAAGAAAGAATAAGTGGTTGATTATAAAGCCAGTTGTTGATTCAACAGGTCCACAAATCGATAGTTTATATAGGTTGAGGTGGTAAGCTCATGAAGTTAAAAGATCTAAAGCACTTAACCCAAGAGCAGATTATTGAATTATCGTTTGATGATGAAGTCATTGATGCAATAAGTTGTGATAAAGATATTTCAATTCACCAAGTTCATGGGGAGTTACTTGTAAAGCAAGGGGAGCTACTTTTTTCTGTTGATAATCCTGAAGTGTTGGATAACTACGGTGAAATTGAGCACTTTCTCTGGTTACCTATTGCTGTTAAGAAAAATACATTATTACTACAGACCATTCCATGTATGCCTAATGCTATGGACTTTGAAACGCTGCAAGCTTCAATTGATGAAAAAATAGTTGAGCAAGTTTCGAAAAAAGCAAACATTGCCAATGCTAACGTAGAGCAGGTAGCAAGTTGGTTGCAGGAAGAATTCATCTTAAAGCTAAATAATACGGCTAAACTTTTATTTGCTACAAATAACAGTAATAAGGTTAGTGCGAACATATTTACACTTGTAGGTAAAACTAGTTTATTACAAATTGAGTTTACTAAAGATGACAAAGTATGGGTGAAGTCTATAAAAACTCGGCCTCGTAATAACAAGCTAAATTTAACTGTATTAGAAACAGAGTTAACGTTTGTTGACTATACGGTAGCTGCAAGAATTCAAGACCCTTTGATGAGAGCAAAGCTGGAAGAGCTGAATAAGGACAACTCAACCTATATCAATCTTTGGAACCAATACAATTTAAAGGTGAAGGAGAAAGCAGTTGCTCTTGCTACAAAAGCAGGTTTTGTTCGTTATGTAAAAGTTGATAAAGAAAACTCAGTTGATGGCATAAAGTGGAAATTTTACTTTAAAGAGAAAGATCTCGAAAAAGTGAATATGCTAAAAGCGGTGTTGCAAGAGGAAAGCGGACAGACTTTAGATATTAATAAAATATTACCTAGTTGGTTAGAAAATAATATAGGTGATATAGCGCTAGAAAAAGATGAAAAAGTGCCAAGCATTAGCGCTAAGCTCGTAAATAATACCAATCAATTTATCACCTTGAATTTAACTTCTGAGGGCAGACCTGAAGATAAAGGGGTTATTTATTTATCGATAAGTGGCTCTATAGTTCAAATGCAGCGAAGAGAGCAGGCTAGGGATGCTATAACTAAACTCACCAACCCTATGAAGGATTTACGCTTTTTAATTGAAGACCGTGACATAACAATTTCTACACAAAGAAAAAGTAGTAATACACTAGAGGCTCTAACTGCATCGGCCAGAAGTTCTTTTAAAGGAAAACCAACAGCTAAACAAGAGGAAGCGTTATTTGTTGCGTTAAATACACCTGATATTGCTTTAATTCTAGGGCCTCCTGGTACAGGTAAAACTCAAGTGATCAGTGCTTTGCAAAATCGACTTGCGGAAGAGCATAAAAGCAATATGACAGGCCAAATACTATTAACTAGCTTTCAAAATGATGCTGTTGATAATGTTGTAGCCAGATCTGAAGCTTTTGGAATACCCGCGATTCGGGCTGACGACAATATTCGAGCACCATTTCTTTTAGAGCAATGGAGTAAGAAGCAATCTAGTCAGTTAAACGAGGTAGCTAGTAACTTATCTGAAACAGAAGGTAGCTATAAGATTGTTAAAAATATTCGTCAGGACATTGCTGCGCTTCTTGATACTCGTGTAGCTAAAGAACAAAAAAAAGAAAGAGTTAAAAGCTTACTTGAAGATATTGAACACCTAAGAATTCATCATGGTTTTGATATACCGCAAGCACTTAAAATAAAAATTGAGCAGCACTTTATTGATCAACGTGCTGATACCACATTTGTTGATAATGTTAGTTTGATTAAGCAAGTTAGGGGATTAAGGGTAACACCAACGTCCTATTCTGATGATGGATTTGAGCAAACATTTACATGTTTATCGGCACTTAAGCGTACCCCAAAACACTTAGCTGAGGTTGAATTTTTAGAGCTAATTTCTAATAAAATAGATCTTAATAAAGCTGACTTTTCTAAACTGAAAGTCTTAAAAAATAAATTGCTTGATGAGCTGATTCCAGACTATCGCCCAAAAATATTACAGGTAGCACTTTCTAAAGAAGATATTTCAATTTTGCACCAGTTAGAGCAGGCAATATCCGCACATTCTTCTAAGTGTTTAGCTGGAATACCTGATGTTATTGAGGAATATTTAGATTTAATTAAGTATCAACCAGAATACTTGGCGCAAAGCGTTAAACAATATACCACGTCCGTAGGTGCATCATGTCAGCGCTCGGCAGGTGATAGAGTTGTAAGGTACAAATCTCAAGTCAACTCTGCGTTGAATGAGGTAACGAGCGAGTTTTCATTTGATACAGTGATCGTTGATGAAGCGGCGAGAGCAAACCCACTAGATTTGTTTATACCTATGGCACTAGCTTCAAAGCGCATCGTACTGGTTGGAGATCATTTTCAATTACCACAAATGTTAGAGCCTGATATTGAAAAGGAAATGATAGACGCCGGAGAGCTTGAGCTTGAAACATCAAATGCTATAAAAATGAGTTTATTTGAGCGTTTGTATACTCAGTTAAAAGAACGTGAGGCTAAAGATGGCATCCAAAGAACGGTAATGCTTGATACACAATTTAGGATGCATCAAGACCTTGGTGACTTTATCAGTCGATCATTTTATGAATCTGAGGGGGAGCCAAAACTAATGGCAGGTCTTGGAGATGACAAATTTAATTTAGGTATTCCAAAATACAAAGGTAAAGTTGCTGAGTGGGTTGATTTACCTTTGTCTTGTGGACGAGAGAAGCGTTCAGGGACAAGTTGGAAGCGAGAATGTGAGGCGCTAAAGGTTGTTGAAGAAGTGCGTTCATTATTAGAAGAAAAACCAAATTTAAGCATTGGTGTTATAACTTTCTTCGCTGCTCAAAGAGAGTTGATTTTAGATCAGCTCTCACAAGTTGGGGTTTGTCATAAATCTAACGACGGTTGGGAGTATTTACCTGGTTATAAAACAACTGAAGAAGGTGAAGAGAAATTGCGGGTTGGCTCTGTTGATGCTTTTCAAGGTAAGGAGTTTGACGTAGTTATATTGTCAACGGTTAGATCTAATGATCTAGGTTGCTCTGATGAAAACTCTTACCGGAAAAAATATGGCTTTATTCGAACACCAAACCGTTTAAATGTTGCTTTTAGCCGAGCTAAAAGTTTAATAAAAGTGGTCGGCGACAAAAATATGTTTTATGGAGATCATGCTAAAAAAGCAATCCCACAAGTCTGGTCTTTTATTCACGATTTATGTGAGGTGAAGTAAATGATTTCGCATAAAAACATTCAAAACGTATGTTATTTAAAAAGCAGTGGAAATAACCAGGCTTTTTACGATAAACAACGCCATATCTTTTGGCCGTTTCATTTGTGGCGTGTTACTGCGCCTAAAGAGAAAGCGCCTTTAAATATTTTTCAAATGTTATTACTCAAACTTGTTAAAGCTGGCTGTAAAGCTAATGATAAATTATGTCTTTATAGCAACTTAGATAAGGAGTTAGTTAAATATATTCTTGCGCAGTTAACCAGTGATGGCTTTTTAGATGGTTGGACTATTACGGAGAAAGCAGTATCACTGCTTGAAGGTAAACAGGTACAAAATCAAGAAATGAGCAGTTATTACCTAATTCAAGATGCGACCACTGGAAAATTAATCCCAAGAGTTTTATCTAGTTTACCTCATATAGAGAAAATGGACTTTAGTGCTAAGTTTCCTGCTTTTGTAGTGAGTAAAGGCTCAGGTAAGACTGTTAGCCCCTTAATGGTAAATAATATTCAGCGAGCAGTGCAACCCACAGCAGAGCAAATGAATGTCTGTTTAAGAGAACACCGCAGGGTATTAAGTCAGCTCAAACAAGCTGATTTGTATGTTACTGATGCTGACTTTGAAGTTAATTACTCGATAGATTTCATTGAACAAGAACCTATTGCAGCCTTTATGTATATTAAGTTGTTTTCTACGATCACAGGTGAGCGCTCATGGTATTTGTCAGATCCCGCAGGGCTTACTGAAACGTCACCCGAATTGAATGAAGCCGCTGAAAAACTCATTGAATCAAATAAGGGTTTTGCTTCAAGAGTTAATGATGTCATTGGTATTGCTGAAAAAGAACATATGACTAGTTACCAAGAACAAATGCTTCAATTTGAAGAGCAAGCTAAAGTTGAGTTACTTTCCAAGTACCCTTGGGTACAAAAATATTCTCTAATTGATAAACATTTACTCGGTATGTTGCGCCTTAAAAAGCAAGTTGAGTTTGAACCATCCCCACGGTTCGAGTTGCTTGATGGATTATTAAGTGAATTACAAAGAGTATTAGAAGCTTGGTTGAAAGAAGCTATTGAACCAAAGAAAACTAATACTGATTGGGAGGTGTTTGTTATTGAATGGGATGGTAACTGGCCTAAATACCAGGTAGATAAAAGAATTAGAGAGCAAGTTTTTTATCGGATTAATGGCGTTAGTAAAGACGTCGGCTACCAATTATCTACTGTAAATCCAGGAGCTATTCGGAGTGCTTTAACTTATGGGAATCAGTCCTTAAAACCATTAGTGGCAGGTATGTTATTGAAAAATCCTGATATGGTTGAAGCAATAAATAGCAAGTACCCCACATGGTTAGACTTGATCATACCTTTGGCAAATGACCGAAATAAATTTGCCTCTCACGCTGGTGGTAAAAGTATATCAAAAGACAATGTTATGGAGCACCTTAGCTCTGTGGATGAATTATTAATAGTTTTAGAAAGATTCTTAGGAAATAAGTAATGGCAAAACGTAGCAAAGCAAAGAAAGCACAAACGGCTGTGTCTAATACAGTAAAGTCAACTCCGAGTGATGAAGTCGGCAGTGCTTTATCGGCGGTTGATAATTTAATAGATAATGACAATACATCAATGTTTAGTGCAATGGCAGACAAGTTTAAGTCAGCTAAAAGCTCACATGATGCAGCAGGTGAAGCACAAAAACAGAAAGTATCAGCTTCTCTAGAGGATGATATTCAAGCGCTTGTTGGTGAATTAAAAAAGAGTATAGAAACTAGCAAAAAGTTGGAGTCAGAAAATAGACAAAGCTTATTAAGAAGTAAGCAGTTAGAAGAGTCTGTTGAAGGACTAAAAAAGCAAACTGAAGCGGATAAGGAAGAGCATGATAAAAGCTCGAAAGAGTTAGTTATAAGCCAGAAGAAAAATTCAGAAGAACAAACTGATATAGCTAACCGATTATCTACCCTTAAAGAGCAGGAGTTAGATGCTGAAAATGGTTTCTCGCAAAAGCATATGACGATGCTAGATAAGTTTGAAGATGATAAAGAAAAATTACTTGAAGGCTTTAATACTAGAAAAGCCAATCTTGTTGGGCAGATCAAAGAGCTAAGAACTTCTAGAGACTCATTATCTGAAGAGGAAAGTAATCTGCTTGATAAAAAATTAAACGAATTGTCCAAGAAAGAAGAAGTGCTAGCAGGTAAAGAGTTTGAATTAAAACAGGAAAAGATCCTCAACGAGCGCAAGTTGAAGCAGTCTCAACTAACTAGTGAAGAAGCCGCTAGGTATAAAATTGCAATACGTGATGAAGTTGAAACTGAATATGTTTATCAAATATCTACTTTAGAGAACCAGAAGCAAAATCTTGAGCAGCAAATATCAAGTTATCAAGGTAGTGAAAGCCAATTATTGTCTCAGCTAAGTTCATTTAGTGATATTAAACGACAGTTCGGTGATTCAACACCGCAGCAAGTATTAGAGCAATTGAGTAGCTATAAAACCAAGGTAAATGACTTGAGCTTACAGCTTGATGAGAAACCAAGTGAACAAATAGAAGCTCAATTTAAAGAACTAAAGAAAGCACATGAAGCACTTGAGCAAGAGTATAAAAACACTCAAACTGAATTGCAAAAAAATAAGACACAGCTCAATAAAAATAGAATGTCTGTTATTGAACTTGAGCATGTAGAGAAACAAAAACAAGTGCTTACTAAGCACAATGAACTGTTGAAAGGTGCATTAGATCAATTAAGTGCGGATGTAGATGATTTAGTTAACAAACAGCAAAGTAAAACAGCATTCCCTGCTTTACTCGAACTTGATAATAAATTACGAGCAAGTGGATTGACAGAGAATGTACCTTCACTAAATGTGTTTGCTTTAGAGCTTCAGCAGCGTATTGCATGGGATGCGAGAGAAAATAAGGCTTTGTATTACAGATTAGAAGATATTCAACTGTTTATTGCTGGCTTATCTATGAGTCGTCTGCATATTCTTCAAGGTATTAGTGGAACGGGTAAAACAAGTTTAGCTAAAGCTTTTGCTAGAGCTGTTGGTGGTGGCTGTAAGACTATTTCTGTACAGGCAGGTTGGCGAGATAAAGGTGATTTAGTTGGGCACTTTAATGCGTTTGAAAAGAAATTTTATGAACAAGAAACACTTCAAGGGTTATATGAAGCGCAGTGCCCTGCGTATTCAGACCGTCCATATATAGTTTTGTTAGATGAGATGAACCTTTCAAGACCAGAGCAATACTTTGCTGAGTTCTTATCTGCTCTAGAGTTAGATCCAAAAGATAGAGTTTTACCTTTGATGACGACAGGGCAAATAAATGACCCAGAATTATTGATAGATGGCAGAAAAATAAGAATACCTGAAAATGTATGGTTTATTGGTACTGCTAACCATGATGAAACTACTTATGAGTTTGCGGATAAAACTTATGACCGCGCACATGTAATGGCGTTACCTAGACATTCAGATAAATTTGAGATTAATAAAGATCTAGAATCAGTTACTTATAGTTTTTCTTCACTTGAAAATGCTTTTGAATCTGCTTCAATAAAGCATAAAGCTACAGTAAGCAAACTCATTAAAGCAATGGATGATTCAATGTTCTCTGACTGCTTAGAGCGAGACTTCAATGTAAGCTGGGGTAATAGATTAGAAAGACACTTAGTTAGGTTTATACCTGTAATGTTAGAGTGTGGCAGTGATGTAGGTTTCGCTTTAGATCATATGCTAGCTACAAAAGTTTTAAGAGCTGGTAAAGCTACTGGGCGTTATGACACTGAGCACGAAGATATTTCAAACCTTATTGATGCGCTTGATGAGTTATGGGCTAGTCAAAACTTTACAAGTAAGCCTGAGGCATGCATGAAGTTACTGAAAAACGAATTGAAGAAGAAGAGTAACATTTAATGGCTGTGTGGTACGACAGAGTTACAGGGGAGCTTATTAAAAAGCTTCCTGAGACTGTTATTTCAGGAAGGTATGTAGTAGATGATACCTGCTCCTTTAATGGTCATACAACTATTGAAAAAGGAGGTTTTCTTGTAAATGATGGTACTGATAAGCTTCATACAGGTAAACATATTGGCTCTTTTACTAAAGCTGTAAAAACAGAACAAGACACAACAGAATTCGGCATTATTGAGAGTGCTATTCTAGCTTATCAAGAGGCTGTTGATTCAGGGAATAAAAGCTCCTTTTTAATTCCTGATCAATTACTTGCTCGATTTGAGCTGTCGAAGTTTGAAGAGCTTCTTTTTGATGTACTAAAAAAAGGGCATCTACAAGAAATAGCTAAACGCCCGAGAATGGAGCTTATTTATCAAGAGCACTTAGTTCCTGTCTCTAGAGCTAAGAAAATAGCTGCTTCTGCGAATATTCATTTAGCATCTCACTCTGAGTGCTGGCAAACAAGGACACTTACGGGTGTGGTTCCTAAACAAGTATTGGCTTTAGAAAGTGAAGACCAACTGAATATTTATGAAAACAGGGTATATGTAAAGCTGCTCTCATTTATTGAAAGTTACATACTGAAACGAGTTTTAGAGGTTAAAAAACTTGAAGAGCTATTTAAAGAAGCGATGGACTTTCAAGATGCTGAAGATATTCACTTTGAATTGAGGGAAAGTATCTTTAAGTTATGGGGGGAAGGCTTTTCTAATAATATACAGGCAGATAATGCGGCTGCTAATGGTGTTACCACTCTCAATGTTTTAGCCCTTATGTTAAAGAAGGTTAGAGCTTTACAGCACTCTAAGTTATATCGTTTGTTATCTCAAAACTTACACGTTCCATTGAAATTGAATATGACGAATGTTCTATCGCATGATCAACATTATCGTCATGTTGCTAGGTTGTGGAATAGTTGGTTAGAGACACAACAGGTTAATAAAGTTGACCCTGAGTTTATCTTTATGCGTAATCAAAAGATAACAACATCATATATTAACTATTGTGCCGATCTGGTTAAAAGAACCCTGCATGAATTGGGTTTTAGAGATGAAGATAATAACCTTTTTGAAAGACCTGGTATAAATCCCATTAGCTTTTCACTCACTGAAAAATCAGAAATATTATTGTGTGTAGGTCGTCAGTCTATATGTTTTGTTCCCTGTTTTACTGAAAATATTATTAACGACAAAATCGAAAAAGGAGGGCAGGCTCAAAGAGTTCTGCTAACTTTGAGTCGTGTAAGTGATGTAAGCGACCAAGTGATTTGCTCTTCACCAACTAACTTTTATTCTTTAGAGCTTTTGGCTGTATTAATTTCTAAGTGGCTAGCAAAAGAAACATATCAGTCGTTAGGTCTTTCTGTGAGTAAGATTCCTTTATCGCTTGTAGAAGAACTGAAAGAAATTAATGATAATCATTGGATCATAGAAAAAAATAGCATTGTAGTTTCAAAGCCATTTTTATCTATAACCCCTAAAATATCAGGTGTTTTGCTGAAACATAATAGAGATATTACTATTACAAACTCAGTTGATAAAATCATTAAAATGGCTGGAAGCTTTGATAACCTATTGTGTTGCCCTTGTTGTGGGTCTCAAGTAAATGAAAATCAGTGGATATCACGAGATGATAGCTGCTTTTCTATTCGCCACTCGAATTGCAAGCATAGTTGGGAAGTAAATCGCCAAGCTGATGGTAGTAGAGTATTAGTAATAGCTCCGGCTAAATTACCTGAAAGTAACTTAACATATGGATTCGAACAGTTTGGTCGATATCGAATGACTATCAATTTATAATAACTTAAATACATGGATGTTATTACTTTTACTATAAGGTAATAAATATTACCATTGTTCGCGGTGCAAATAGCATTCTTAGAACGTTATAATCTTATCTAATTGATTTTATTGTCTTTTTATTTGTTGGTATAGATGTCGCAACCCTCATTGTAATTAAAATATAATGAGGACATCTTATGAGTCAAAGAGAAATGGTGATATTAGCAAATTCGATAAAAAATGGAGCTTATTGCGTTGCGGGAAAGTGCACGGACAACAATGAGTGGGTTAGACCTGTGTCTAGCAATATGGGAGACGCCTTAAGTTATAATCAGGTTTTATGTAATAACCCTTATGGTTCTTTTAAGGTAAAGCCGCTGCAAAAAGTTAAAGTTGGTTTTGATAAGCCTGTTCCACAGATTAATCAGCCAGAAAATTTTTTAATCGACTCATCAACTTGGACGCAGAACTTTAAGATTAACAATTATGAGCTGACTCGCCTATTAGATGCTCCTGATTCACTTTGGGGAGAAGATAGTGCTATCTCTTTCAATGCTATTGCCACTAAACAGATAAATATCCCTCAATCACTTTATTTGGTTCAAGTTGAAAACTTAATTTTATCTAAATCTTCTGATGATAAAAGAAGGGCTAAGTTTACATATAACTGTATTAGCTACGACTTACCTGTAACAGACCCTATGTTTGATAGCTTGATTGAGGAAGAAGCTGTACTTCAGGGGATTTTGTGTATTAGTCTTGGGGAGGTCTTTCATGGCTCTTGCTACAAGATTGTCGCGTCAATTTTTTAAAGTGAGGTCAAAATGAAAATTAACACTATTGGTTTCACAAAAAAAAATGCAGAAATGTTCTTTTCACTAGTTAAAGGTGAATCAGTCAAAACATTGATTGATGTTAGGTTGAATAATGTTTCACAATTAGCAGGCTTTGCGAAAAGAGATGATCTTAGGTTCTTTTTAAGAGAGCTTTGCTCAACTGATTATGTTCATTTGCCAGAGTTAGCACCGACTAAAGAGTTGTTGAATGGTTACAAAAAAGGAGTGATTTCTTGGGAACGTTATGAGGATGGTTTTCTAAATCTAATGGCCCAAAGAAATATAGAGCGTATTTTGCAACCAAGCCTTTTAGAAGATAGCTGCTTATTATGCAGTGAACATGAACCTCACTTTTGCCACAGAAGGCTAGTGACAGAATATTTAAACCAACACTCAGATTTTAACTTTACTGTGAAGCACTTGTACTGATGAAGAACATATTAATTTTATACCCCAGTTTATTTAACTGCTTTAGTAAGTTTGAGAGAAAAATAAATAACATCACAAGCAACATTGGTGAGTTCAATATCTCTTATATAAATGATCCTAATAGTTTAGTTATTGGTTATTCTAACGCTTCAGAAGGTAGTGGTTTAACAGAACAAGTCATTGATATTGAAGGCTCGGATATAACCCATGCTATTATTTTTGATGATGGGGAGTCGTTCAATGATGAAATTGACACTCTTAATGCTTTAAAGGTGCCTTTAAGGCTAATTAAAGTTGAGACTACCCGAGTCGTTAATATTAAGAAAGAAACAGAGTATAAGGGCATAAAGAGTACGCCTAGTTACGAATATATTGGACGAGGCTCTTACTGGGGGAACCCTCACTCTATGTTTGAAGAAGGTGATGATAGGGAAGAGGTCATTCGTAAGTACAAGTATGATTTTGATTTTGAAAAGTTTCCTCATATTGATAAAAAGGAAGTTTTTAAGTTAGCAGGGAAGACGTTGGGATGCTTTTGTAAGCCAGCTACATGTCATGGTGATGTGTTGGCGGATTATTTGAACCAGTGGGATGATGGTAAGTAATGCGCTTATCGATTTTATGCACATTTGAGCTGGAAAACAGTTCATATACACACTTATGAGAAGGAAATAGGGAATATTACAGCAGGTGCTACTTGCTTATTAATATAACCAAGTGCTCCATAAAGTACTTAAAATTTACAACATTCAACTTATTCCTTAGAAAAAGCATAAAGCTCGTATCCTGAAACCTTTATATGGAAGCCAAGTAATTTGTAGCCATTGATCAAAGCTAAGTCTGGTAATGCTGCCATGCGTCTAGAATAACTCTGATTATTATCAATTTTCATGCATATATGGGTTGTCCCCTTTAGACGAGATAGCGCTTGAAGGAATTCTCGGAATAACCCATATCTGAGGTAACCTGAATCTATAATTATTTTATTGATACAAATAATTGGATTAGAGGTGTCTGGTATAGATTCAAGGCTCGCCGTTTGTGTACTTTTTAACACAGCTTCAATAACGTCCTCTGGGGGTTTTGAACACCAAACCCCTATAATCTCGTTACTGTAGCTAAACTCTCCGTTTGAGATATCATTCTCTAATAAGCTATTTACTACTTCTTCAGCAATTCTATTTAATCTCGACATCACGTTTTCTCTATTTGCCCTGAATAAATAGGGATTATAGTCCGTGATAATATAATCCGCAATATGAAAAAATTGATTATTTTATACGAGTCTATTAAATGAGCGGTTTAAATAAACAATTTGGTGAAAAAATTAGAGCAGTTAGGAAAAGCAGGGGGTTATCACAAGATAAATTAGCTGAATTATCAAAAATTGACCGTAGTTACATTGGCCGTATTGATCGCGGTGAAGTGAATATTACATTAGATAAACTTTATACATTAGCTGATGCACTTGGGTGCTCTCCATGCGATTTATTACCTTGATCAATAAAAACATACTTGGCAAGTCCTAATTTTTTCGCTATAGTCAATCGATATTACCAATTGACTAAACTGATTTGCTTTTTCCCGTAATTAAATGTTGTTAATTAATGACTTACCTTTGTTTTCAATGTCGATCCTAGAGTTCAAATCTCTATCTCACTGCCACATTAAGAAAAGCCGCTAATCGAAAGGTTAGCGGCTTTTTGTTTTCTAGCATTTAAAAATATGAAGTACAGGGTTTGTAGCACGATACCTTTTTGTAGAGTTCAACTCTTTATCTCCCCGCCACATTAAGAAAAACCCGTTGTTCGAAAGATTAACGGGTTTTTTTCTTTC
>OJAZ01000203.1_pt1 | contig 33110 bp, 30 predicted proteins | sample 1589851 | NCBI WGS metagenome assembly OJAZ01 (sample SAMN05416792, study PRJEB24817) | seawater metagenome | isolation source: Sea water | place: Canada:Atlantic | collected 2013-07 | reverse complement strand
CGCGTGTCAGAACAGCACCCAGAACGGGCGCTACGCGCCATACTTGGCGCACCAATAAAAAATGCTAACAACCAAGTTGCATCTTGGTTAACTAATTTACAACCAATCATTCTGTTATCTGGAAGGATGTATATTGCTTGGGTCTTTTTTAAAGCGGGATTAACTAAGATTAAAGACTGGGAATCAACGTTATTATTGTTTGAATATGAGTATGAAGTACCGATTATTTCGTATGAATTAGCGGCTTATTTAGGCACATTTGGCGAACTTGTGCTCCCGGTGTTACTCGTGCTTGGTCTCGTGACCCGATTTAGCGCAATGGGTTTATTTATCGTCAATGTGATCGCTGTCATCAGCCTGCCAGAGATGCCACCTGCGGCATATAATTTACATGTCATTTGGGCAGCAATAATCGGATTAAATATATTTTGGGGTGCAGGACGGTTCAGTATTGATGATTATGTTGGGCTAAAATAGCGCTGAGTTATCCTGACTGAGTATTGCAGAACGAGTTATGCCAACTCATAAATTTTTAATCTGCAACGAGACTATTTTTTGAGGGTGATGAACAAGTTCAGATACGCTTGCAAAGCCCCACTTTTGGTGGAATTGTAAAGAAGGTAGATTAGGTGGCTGTACATCTATTTCAGCACACAACATTGGATAGTGTTGTTCTATGGCCCACTGGGTCACATATTCATACAAACGATGACCTAAGCGTTGCGCTCTGTTTGCATGATGGACCACGATGCGATCGACATACAAAAAACGATCATAGTGCTTATCAAACCATTGGTAGTTAATACTCGCATACTGACTACCAGGCCCGATGGCTAATAAAAACGCCACCACTTTTCCTTCGATCTCTACCACGACGTGTACACTTGATTGTGCAACTAATCGCGTTAAGTCCATCTTATCTAATGGACTTAAAACCGAAACCGAATACTCGTTTAATGCAAGTACAGTGTCATAATCGCTCGCTAGCATAGGTCGTATGGTTATATTATCCATGTGTCGGGTTCTCATCGTGGTGCTTATTTAATCCGGTATCAGATTATGCACTATCTCAGATAAATTACATGGTGAAAAGGGATCATTTGGCTGGCTATACGATACTGTAGAAACAGCCATCATCCCTAATAAAATATCGAATACATTATCATGGCTCAAATACGTGTCTTTAACTGCAGCAATACAATCTAATGCCAAGTCCGTATTCTCTTCGCCGGCCCACAATAACATCGGTATGTGAGTTTGTGATTCTGGAGCAAAGCTATAAGGTAAACCATGTAAATAAATGCCATTTTCCCCTAATGATTCACCATGATCGGATACATAAATTAAAGAAGTATTAACTTCTGTGTCAATAGCAGCACGTTTTAACGAGGTAATGATTTTTTCAAGCACATAATCGGTATAAGCAATCGTATTATCATAAGTATTCATTAACGCTTCATCTGTACAATTTTGAATATCACTACGGGGACAATCAGGTGTAAAGGTCCGTTGTGATTGCGGATATCGCTTATAATATGTAGGTCCATGAGAGCCAATCATATGTAATACAATCAGGGTATTTTCATGTGTCAATGTCGATAGTTTAGCGTTAAGTGGCTCCAGTAAAACCTCATCAAAACAAAACTCTCCATCGCACAATGGATGGCTTTCTTGAGGGATGATCTGTATTGAAGGCACGCGTTTGCATACCCCTTTGCAGCTTCCATTGTTATTACTTATCCATAGTACATCGGCACCTGCAGCAGCAATAATATCCACCACATTTTGTTGCGCATTGGCTTGGCGATTATCATACTCAGTGTGGTTTAATCGAGAAAACATACAGGGCACTGATACGGCAGTAGCTGTTCCACACGAGTGCATATTTGAAAATGAAATTAATTTTTCATGCGCGGTATATTGATTGGTATTGTGACTATATCCATTGTAAGAAAAATTTTGTGCTCTAGCGGTTTCACCTAATACCATCACGGTAACGTGTTTTTTTGAATCAGTTCGATGGATTGTAGGGGCTGCATCAAGCTGGGTAAACACTAATGGTGGATACAAATAATGATGTTTAATATATTTAACTGCACCATCGATCATTTTGTACGGAGTGATATAGCCAATCAATGGCTTGTTATTCCGTCCCACCGCTGCATAATCTGAATAAAACACACTTGCTATCAGAGCAATGACTAAGATACTAGACAAGACTAATTTACAGCGACTCGCTAGTTCTGACAAAGCCGGTTTATAGTCGATGCTAACCAATCCGATAACGACCGCAGGCAGCACCCCGAAAACCAGAACAAAAACTGCAGCATGGGCATTTACATATGAGAGAGCTTCGGCTGTATCGCTTTCAAAGGCATTTTGGACCATGCCATAATCAAACACGATTCCATAAGATAACGTGGCATAAAATAGTGCTGCAGATACGATCACTGTAGCAATTAATATAGGCTTGGTGAGGCCTTTCCATGCAAATAGACAATGCATAATGACACTAACCATAAATAAAAATAATGGTAACGACAGTAAAAAAAACGGGTTGTATTGTGCTAACCCGACAATGGCTTGGGTCGCTTTTTGTAAAAAAGGAAAGTTCAATATTAGCGTAATGTAAGCACACGTGAGCATAACCAACTGGTTCGCAGAGAGGTGGGTATTACGTAACTTGTTTATTATTTTTTTCAATGAGAAAAACCTGACAACGAGGTGACTAGCACACTCTGGTTAATGTACCGGGTGATAATAAATGATTAACCTTAAAATAAACTTAAGGACAACGTAAACATGTCACACACTCGATGCCAGTTATGATGTATGCTCTGAAATAGAATCAGATGGTGGTTAGAACTAATTAATTGCCACTACACAAGAAGCACTCAAATATTTATGATAAACAAAGCTAACTTAATTACCCCAAATGGATATAGGCTCCTTCAAGAGGAAGAAGATTATCTATGGCGTATAGAACGCCCTGAAATCACCCAAAAAGTTACATGGGCAGCTGGTTTAGGTGATAGGTCTGATAACGCGGACTACCAGATGAACAAAAGTAGGCTGAGACGAATTCATAGCCGAGTTCGATTTATCAGAAAAAGATTAGAATCCGTTAAGGTAATATCTCCTTCGAAAGAACAGATTGGTAAAGTATTCTTTGGCGCTTGGGTGACGCTAGAAGAGGAATCCGGGGTGTTAAGCAAGGTCCAGATTGTCGGTTCGGATGAAATTTACAAACACGATGCACCCTGTTCTATTGATTCGCCACTAGCAAGAGCAATGTTAGGTAAAGTAGTGGATGATGAAGTGCTAGTTAATACCCCATCGGGTACTAAGTACTATTATTTAACTGAAATAGAATATGATTTTGATTAATTTTTCAGAAAGCAGAACCGTGTTAGTTGCCTTGGATTAATTGCAGTGCTAACATTTGTGAGTACAGCGCTAATTTAAGGTAACTTATTATGGACACTCGCATTCAATTTAGAATTGATGAAGAAACGAAACGTTTGGCGCAACAAATGGCCGAAAGCCAAGGCCGCACTCTTAGCGACGCATGCCGAGAACTTGCAGAAGGGTTAGCAGAACAACAGAGAAAAACTATAAACCATGATGCATGGTTATCGGGACAGATAAATGCAGCATTTGACAAGTTAGATAACGGAAAAGCTAATTTTATAGTACATGATGAAGCAAAAACATTAATGGAAGCAAGAAAACAAAAAATCCGTAATAGAAAGAAATCATGATCTTTTGGGAAGAAGAATCACTAAATGATCGTGAAAAAATATTTGAATTTCTTTTTGATTTTAATCCAAGTGCGGCAGAAAAATGTTCTGCTTTAATTAAACAGGACACTTCGATAATGGAATATAATCTAATTATTGGAGTGTGAAATGACAAAACGAAAAAATAAAGTATATACGCAAGAGTTTAAACAAGAAGCAGTAGCATTAGTGCTTGAACAAGGCTATAGCGTTGTTCAAGCGGCAGAGTCCTTGGGCATAACAGATAAGCTGTTGTATAACTGGAAAGCTAAGTTCGAAGCTGAAAAGTCAGGCGCTATTCTCACGGGTGATGAACGAACAGAGCTGCTTAAATTACGTAAAGAAAACAAGCAGCTAAGGATGGAAAAAGACATCTTAAAAAAAGCCAGCGCCCTGTTGCTAAGCGATCACAAGTAGATTATCAGGTAATTAAACAATTATCTGATGTTTACTCAGTAGCAAAGCTTTGCAAAGCGGTGGGCGTAAGTCGTTCAGCTTATTACCGTTGGCTCAAGCGACCTTGTAAATTGATTAGTAGTGAACAACTTCGATGTTATCGTCGAGCAAAAGAGTTGTTTGAGCTAAGTCGCCAAAGCTTAGGCTACCGTGAACTTGGTAAACGCTTGAAGCAAGAGGGCTTTATAATCAGTGATTATGGTGTAAGAAAACTCATGTACACATTGAATCTTAGGGTTACGCAAAGAGTGGCATATAAAGTTACTACTAAGCGCAAACACAGTGATAGCGTCGCTGACAACCTGCTGAATATGAATTTTAACCCAACTGCACCTAATAAAGTTTGGGCGGGCGATCTAACCTATCTGCGCACTAATGAAGGTTGGATGTATTTAGCCGTAGTAATGGATCTTTATTCAAGACGAATTGTTGGTTGGCAAATTGATAAACGGATGAAGACTGATATCGTCAGTAAAGCATTGATGAAGGCATATAACTTGCGCCAACCACCAAAGGGGCTGGTGTTTCATTCAGATCGTGGATCGCAATATACAAGCAAACAATTTCGTACTTTGTTAAACGGTTTTGGTATTAGACCAAGTATGGGCGATGTGGGAGCGTGTTGGGATAATGCTGTGGTCGAACGGTTCTTTGGTAGCTTGAAACATGATTGGATTTTAAAGGTGGCACAACCAACGAGAGAATTTATGAAGAAAGATGTGGCCGAGTACATGAGATATTATAATTTACAAAGGCTACATTCAGCTAATGGTGACTTGTCGCCAATGGCTTATGAGAATTCCTTAAGAAAAGTGTCCTAATTAACTTGCGCAGAACAAAAACTGATCAAACTATTGAAGCTAAAATTGAAATCTTACTAGAACACCCACTAATTGGTGTTAAAAGAGACCTTTGTCGTGGAAGAGTGTTAATCATTCCAGAAATATCAATGGTTTTTTCTTATTGGATCGAGGGTGATACGATTAGAATAATGCGAGTTTTACACCAAAAGCAGAATTTCCCACCAGAATAAAGGCAACTGACGCCTTATTATGCAGACCGCATTGTAAACACAACATACAAAAATCAGCAGCTTGAGAAAAGCGGAGCTGCTTAAATTGCGTATTTAGTTTGGCATAGTTACCCTTGCATATCTTCCAATGCTCTTCCTTTAGTTTCTTGCACATACCTAATTACGAAGAAGATTGAAATAAACGCGCAAACGGTATAGAAACCATAAGCACCTGCTAAACCTATACCCGCAAGCATCAGTGGGAACAACATAATAATCGCGAAGTTAGCTCCCCATTGTGCAAGGCCCGCAACGGCTAAGCCTGAACCACGAATCTGGTTCGGGAACATTTCGCCCAACATTACCCACATTACAGGGCCCCAAGAAAGGTTAAAGAAAAAGACATAAGCATTTGCAGCAATTAGCGCTAAAGTACCAAGTTCGCCCATTACCAATTTGTTCGCCGCGGTGTCAAACTCAGAGTTCATGAAAGCAAAAACCATTAAGCCCAGTGTCATAGCCATACCCAAAGAACCAATAGTCAGTAAAGGCTTGCGGCCCAAGTTGTCGATAACTCTGATCGTAATAAGACAGGCAGCAATACTAACGCCGGCGCTGATAATGTTAATTAGCAGCGCGTCGGACTCGGAAAAGCCAACCGCTTGCCAAAGTACAGCCCCATAATAGAACACCACATTAATACCAACCAATTGCTGAAAAACGGCCAAGCCAACGCCTACCCAAACAATAGGCCTTACCCGACCTTTGCTTTTATCAATTAAGTCACTTATGCTGGGTTTCTTGTGTTGGGTTTCAATTGAATCTTGTATTTCTGTCAGTAAATCCTCAGCGGCCGATGTGCCATACAGCTCAGATAGCACAACTTTCGCTTTTTCAGTTTGCTGATTCATGACAAGGTATCTTGGACTTTCAGGAATCAGAAAGAGCACTAAAAAGAAAAAAACAGCAGGAATTAGTTCAATCCAAAACATCCAGCGCCATGCTTCAAACCCCATCCATAAAATATCAGTTGATAAGCCAGCATATTTTGCCAAGGCATAGTTACTAACGAATGCACTAAAGAGTCCGAAAATAATGGCTATTTGTTGAATAGAGGTTAGTCGACCGCGAATTCGAGCAGGCGCAATTTCACTGATATAAGCCGGCGCCATGACCGATGCAGCACCAACTGCTAAGCCACCAAGAATACGATAGATTACGAATTCAAGCGAGCTCGCTGCCACACCCGAGCCCCAGGCACTAACAATAAATAGGATAGAGGCGACAATAAGCAAGGTTTTACGGCCCAGTTTATCGGCTAAAACACCGGCAAAAAGCGCACCTACAGCGCAGCCTATTAGCATACTCGCGATATTAAAACCGCCGGCTAAGTCGCTGGTATTGAATGCCGCAGCCAAACCGTCGTAAGTGCCATTAATTACACCACTGTCGAACCCAAATAGAAAACCACCAATAGTCGCGGCACAGCTGACTAAAATGATATACAGCATGTTTTCGTTTTGATGCTTAATGCTCATTTGCTTCCCTTTATGATAGACAACTGAGTATAAGACGAATTAACGCTATGCACTAGTCTTTGTTACAGCTATATGTGAGGGTGGTTTCGCGTTTAATGTGGTTAATGATATTGAGTATGGCACTCCCAAGGCCCCTAGCGTATAATTAGCACTTTCTAATCAAAACAATTTTCCCTCATGATTATACGTACGTTAGCTAACGAATTAGCTGTCAAAGAATCGCAAGTCCAAGCCGCTGTTACATTGTTAGATGAAGGCGCAACCGTCCCATTCATTGCCCGATATCGTAAAGAGGTGACCAACGGCTTAGATGACACTCAGTTACGTAATCTAGAAAGCCGTCTTGGTTATTTACGTGAATTGCATGATCGTAAAGCGGTTATCCTCAAGTCGATCAATGACCAGGGCAAGTTAACCGATGCCTTAAGTAATGCGATTAATACTGCTGAAAGTAAGACATTACTAGAAGATTTATATTTACCTTACAAACCGCGTCGTCGCACTAAAGGTCAGATTGCTATCGAAGGCGGATTAGCGCCGCTAGCACAAGCCTTATATCAAGATCCAACATTAGATCCCCAAGCTACAGCAACCCAATATATTAATATTGATGCGGGTTTTAACGATGAAAAAGCAGTCCTAGAAGGGGCGAAATTCATCCTGATGGAACAGTTTGCTGAAGATGCGCAATTACTCCAAAAAGTCCGTCAACAAATGACCCAGTATGGTTATTTAGTCAGCCAATTAAACAAAGGTAAAGAGCGTGAGGCAAGTAAATTTGCGGATTATTTTACGCATCAAGAAAAATTCAAAAACGTCCCTTCTCACCGTGCATTAGCGATGTTTCGTGGGCGTAACGAAGGCTTTTTGGCGCTGAACATCACGTTAGATCCTCAAGCAGAAAACCCGAAAACTCAGCGCAGTGAATGCGAGGACATTATTGCGCGACACGTCAATATTCGTGATCTCGGACGTGCCGCTGATGAATGGCTGCAAACAGTCGTCACTTGGACATGGAAAGTCAAAGTGCTGCCTCATATGGAAACTGAACTGTTTAATGCGTTACGTGAAAAAGCAGAAGCCGAAGCGATTAATGTGTTTGCCAAAAACTTACAAGATTTACTAATGGCGGCTCCTGCTGGTGCCAAAGTCACTATGGGTCTAGATCCAGGTATTCGTACTGGGGTTAAAATAGCCATTGTTGATGCCACCGGCAAGGTATTACATACCGGGACTATTTTCCCACATCCTCCGCAAAACGCATGGGATAAATCATTACGTACTTTAATGACAATCTGCAAACAATTTAAAGTCAATTTAATCAGTATTGGCAATGGTACAGGTTCGCGAGAAACCGATAAACTCGTTGCTGAAATGATGAAAGCCAACCCGGATTTAGGCGTGCAAAAAATCATTATTTCTGAAGCTGGTGCATCCGTATACTCAGCATCAGAACTAGCTTCACTAGAACTACCGGGTATGGATGTGTCCTTGCGAGGTGCAGTATCTATTGCTAGGCGCTTACAAGATCCCCTAGCCGAATTAGTGAAAATCGAACCCAAAGCTATCGGTGTTGGCCAATATCAACATGATGTCTCACAAAGCCAGTTAGGTCAGTCATTGACTCGTGTGATTGAAGATTGTGTAAATGCTGTTGGCGTGGATTTAAACACCGCCTCTCCTGCGTTATTAGCCAATGTATCAGGTTTAAATAAAACCCTCGCAAACAATATTGTCGCCCATCGTGACGAACATGGTGCGTTTGATTCGCGTAAAGGGTTGTTGAAGGTAACTCGTTTAGGACCAAAGGCCTATGAACAAGCGGCGGGTTTTTTACGCATTGTGGGTGGTAATAATCCGCTCGACGCATCTTCTGTTCACCCTGAGGCCTATCCGGTCGTTGACAAAATATTGCAACATACTCAGGTTGCGGTTAATGATCTAATTGGGAATACGGAGTTACTTCGTCAGCTCGCTCCAAACGAGTTTATTGATGACAAGTTTGGTGAGCCAACTGTCAAAGATATTTTAAGTGAATTAGATAAACCCGGACGTGACCCCCGCCCAGAATTCAAAACCGCCACTTATAAAGAAGGCGTTGAAAGCATTAAAGATTTAGTGCCTGGAATGATTTTGGAAGGCGTCGTATCTAACGTTGCTAACTTTGGTGCGTTTGTTGATGTTGGCGTTCACCAAGACGGGCTCGTACATATCTCTGCAATGACTGATGGTTTTATCTCTGATCCTCGAGATGTGGTCAAAACCGGTGATGTAGTCAAGGTGAAAGTGGTTGAAGTTGATGTTGAGCGTAAACGCATCGCATTTACCATGCGCATGGGTGATGATGTTGCTGCCAAAGCAAAAGGTAAACCTGCCGTCAACCAAAACACAACAGGACGATCTGGCAAGCCGCCTACGGGTAAATCTGCGCCGCGTTCTGGTGCTGGCAAGCAAAACAATAACAACCTTGGAAAATCATCAGTAAAGCCAGCGAATGCAGGTATGGCAGATGCATTTGCTGCGGCGTTTGCAAAAACTAAAAAGTGATTTTTATTCTGCGCATTGAAGCGACGTGATCATATCCGCGTCACTTCTACTCTGCATACTTATGCGTCGACAAAACGCATAATAATATCGCAAAACTCCACTTTGTTAGAAATAAATGGGGCATGGGATACATGCTCCATTACCACACTGCGTGCATGCGGTTGTAATACCTGAATTGCAGCGACTGCACGTTGTGGCACTAACGAATCTAAACGGCCATATACGCGTAGCGTCGGCTGTTGAATCATTCCTATCTGTGCACGCAAATCCACTTGCTGCAATAATTTTAACCCCTGCAATAAACTCGCTTCACACGGGGCTGGATAAGCCTCAATCGCTTGTTTTAATGCCTGCATATCGTGCTTCGCTGATACCGAACCCATTGCTTGAATTGCCAAAAAACGTTGTACGGTTTTTTGATAATCCCGCGCTAATTGTGTTTCAAATTGCAGTAACACTTTAGGTGCTATACCCAACCAGTCAGATTCTTTGGCATTATCCTCAGTATCCGCGACCGCCATAAAGTGCGGTGTGGATGCCACTGTGATCAACTTTAATACTTTTTGAGGATGACTCAGCGCCAATTGTTGCGCGAGCAAGCCACCTAAAGACCAACCTAAAATAATGGCATTATCGGGGATCACACTTGCAAGTTGTGCCACTGTTTCTTCTAGTTCAGCCAAAGGTATCGCTGCATTGTATCCAAACCCGGGTAAATCAATTAATTGCACTCGCATAGTCTCAGCTAACAAGGGCGCAACTTGATCAAACACGCCACTATTTAACCCCCAACCATGTAATAAAACAATATGCGGTAGGTTATTTTCAACGTTCGCGGGTAACTCATCGGGTAAAACTGATCCAAGGATCCGGTGTTGTAAAATCGAGGTCATGATATGGTCAATATTGGCTACGTGGGAGAGATTTTAATGGAACTACCAGTCTAAAGCAAAAACTATGAAAGGATCATTATGAGACCGTCATCCCCATTAACCACAGAGCTAAAAGCCATGTGGCATCAATGTGTGTTATGCCAAGAGCATACTATCCTTAACGTCTGTGAGTTATGTGAGTCTGATGCGGATTTTATACAACATACCCTATTACGACAAAACCTTTGTGCTGTTAATGATACCGTGACCGATGATTATCTTGAGCATGATGCAGTTCTAAATGCCAAATTTGATGAATTATGGATCTTGGGGGTATATCACTATCCGTTGACGTATTTGATCCCTGCGCTTAAGTTTCATGGTCAACGCCACTTTGCCACCTTACTCGCACAGTGGTTTGTATTGTATCGGGTAAAATACATGACGGATTTACCGCAAGTCATTATCCCAGTGCCCTTGCATTGGCGACGCTTTTTACAGCGCGGGTATAATCAAGCAGAGCTGATCGCACAAACCCTCAGTCAGCATCTACATATACCGATTGATAAAACAGACAGAGACGCCTTAGTAAAACGACGACGCTATACCAAACCACAAAGTGAGTTAAATCAAGAACAACGCCGTCAAAATATGCAACATGTTTTTAGTGTTAACCCACAAGCCATCGCGCAATATCAACATATCGTTATAGTCGATGATGTGATGACTACGGGCGGGACGATTAATGATTTATGCAAAGCAATCTATCGCCATGCACCACACATCAAAATCAGTGTATGGTGCATAGGGTTAAGTACTATCGAATAGTAATCAACTTTGCCATAAAGACCGCATTGGCCATCAACTTTTCAGTGCCACGCCAGTAGCCTCGAAAGTTAACATTATCAGCAAATCCAATCACCTGACCACGACCATAAGGATGCGCAACAATCGCTGAGCTTTGTGCGATTAAATCTTGCATTGCTTGAGCACTATAGCCGCCAAGTAATGGTTCTATCGAATACTTAGCAACACTAATGAATGGTTTATCCACGGCCTTGAGGACCATGTTGTTAGTTTTAAACATCGGCAACAGCGCATTAGGTTTAGCTTGATCGACTACGCCATACATTAATGGATGGGTAGTATCGACTAGTGCTTGATACGTGGCTCCGGCAACTAATTTTTGGGCATGATGCGCATCTTGGTCTGCAAAGTGTAAACCATCGTTACTAAACTCATTGTCAATCGCATCTGAGTCAAGAACACTGGCCTCTAATAAGCCTTGCTGTGCTAAGAACGCCGCACCTCGCTTAGTCCCAATCGCGACACCCCCATCTCGCACCCAGCTTTTAAGTGCATTAATATCACTATCACTTAAACTACGATAACTGCCTGAAGCAAAGATGATGTGGGTAAAATCAGCTATATTGCTACTACTAATACGATCTTGATCAACAACCGCCACCGGCATCATGAGGCGTGTATCAAAGTAATGCCAAATTTCACCGACTTCCGTTTCTGATGTGCCTACACCGCCTACAATCATGACATTTGGTAACGTGGCAACTTGCATGCTCGGGCTGCCTAAATCAATCCCTTGAGGGGTTAATCCAGAGGTTAAACCTACTAATTGCACCGTTAAATGATCAGCCATAGTACGTAATTTTTCTTGCCATTGCGCACTACGCTGTAATCCTGCAGGAATGATAATAGTACCTGCTGCAAACTGCTCTACTTCACCTGACTGTGTTTTTGCTGAAAACGGTTTACCGGCAATACGTGCCTGCAAGTCATTAGCTAACACTCGATACAACAACGCTGGTGCAGAAGAATCCTCCCACGTAAACACATATGCCACTTTCGACGCGACTGCATGATTCATGCTAGCTGAAGATTTTTGATCATCGGATATCTGCGTCACAAGGGTAGCATCGACTTTTCGTGCTTCACGCTTAGTTAATGACGTAAACGCTAAATTATATGCCAATGCAATATTCCAGTTAGAGACATCATAAAACGTATTATCCGGAAAGGATTGACGGGTCGAAAACAACGATGAAAGTAAGCGATATTGTGGCTGCGCGGTCGTCACAAACAGCGCATTTCCCGCAGTAAATTCGATATTATTTACTTTGATATCACTATTTAACAGTGTAGTCGTAATATTATGAGCGTTGAGGTTTGCAACAATGGCTTGATTACGCTTGGCATCATGACTTAATGCGATGAGATAGCCGCCGACCTCATCTTGTTGTTGTAATGCTTGAGTCTCACGGGTGAACTGGGCATGGTGTTGCAAAAATGACGACTTGTGTACCAACGCACCTTTAAACGTCGAAAAACTCGTGGTCACTTGGTTTTTGATGGTTTGAGCAAAACTCAATTGACCGTTTATCGAATCTTGCAAGTGTCCGCGTGAACTGGCTTGTTCAAATAAAATACCTACCGCGCCATGTGCATCAGGATACGTTGAACCTTTACCATAATAAAAATCATCAAAACGTTCTTGAGTAAAATATAATTGCGCTTCATCATCCAATGCTTGTGCATGATATTCGCCCAAAATATTGGTTAAATCGACATTTTGATCTGCCGTTAATGGATTTTTTCGTGACGGCACGCCAGGTTGAAAGAAATACGTTTGATCAGTATACATTTCATGGAAATCCGTCAGAATATGCGGGCGCCAAGCTTGAAATTGAGCAACACGAGCACGCGATTCAGGATGCGTTAACAACAACCAATCTCTATTCAAATCAAACCAATAATGATTGGTACGCCCGCTCGGAAAACGTTCTTTATGTTCACGATGTAACGAATTTGCTGATGGATGCTTGCCTTTATGCATATTCGCCCATTGTGCAAAGCGTGCTAACCCATCTGGGTTCAGCGACGGATCAAGCAATATCACGGCATTTTCAAGTAACTCATCCACTTGTGGACCTTGAGCCGCAGCGAGGTAATACGCAATCAACAACGCCGCGTTGCTCCCCGATGGCTCATTGCCATGCACAGAATAGCCCATGTACATCACTAATGGAGCCGACTTTTTGGGTACTTTTCCTGCCGTAATTGTGGCTTGATGATCTGCCTTGATTTGCGCAATATTGCGCTGATTTTCTGGCGTAGAAACCGTCAGTAACACCAACCTTCGTTGTTCGTGAGTTAATCCTGTCGTCTCAAGCGTGACGCGATCAGACGCCGCTGCCACGGCTTCCATATACGCCAGTAATTGATCATGACGTACATGCCATGTTCCAACGGGGTAGCCCAAAACAGATTCTGGCGTAGGAATGGCTGGGTCAAATGTGACATTTGTTGGCAGATAATCCAAATCAGAATGTGCCATAAACACCGCTTGTGGATTCGCAGGATCAAAGTTGATTGATGCATCACTGCTCTGCGCGGTATGTTGTGCATGCTGTGCATGTGCCGCCGTTGAAGCAGCTAAGCTCAAAGTACACAGTAAAAATAGTGCCTGACATGTTTTTTGCGAGGGTAGCAAGAACATATTCACTCCATTGTTTTTATTAGTTATTTATAGGTATTGTCAGTAAAAAATGACATATTTGCAATTTTATCGTCCATAATTATAAAAAAGAGTGTAATACTTGACTGTTTTAGTCGGGTAATAGTGTTATTATATTTAAATACTGTTAGGGGTAACGAGGAAGCAACCTATGATTAATATTTCAGAAACTGCCCAAGCGCATTTTGTTAAACTACTTAAAAACCAAGAAGATAACACCAATATCCGCGTATTTGTTGTTAATCCAGGGACTGCCACAGCTGAATGCGGTGTGTCATATTGTACCACTGACGCTGTTGAAGCGACGGATGTACGTTTACCGTTTAATGGTTTTGATGCTGTGGTTGACCAAGAGTCGGCACCTTATTTAGAAGAAGCGTCGATTGATTTTGTGACTGACCAAATGGGCTCACAACTCACACTTAAAGCGCCTAATGCTAAAGCACGTAAAATTGCGAGCGACGCTCCACTCATCGAGCGTGTTGAATATTTGATTCAAACCGAGATCAACCCACAATTAGCCAACCATAATGGTCAAGTAACCTTAACCGGCATTACCGATGATGGCGTGGCTATTTTACAATTTGGTGGTGGTTGTAACGGCTGTTCTATGGTTGATGTGACACTTAAAGACGGCATTGAAAAACAAATGCTAGAACAATTTGCCGGCGAGCTTAACGGTGTGCGCGATGCGACCGAGCACGCGGCAGGTGAGCACTCATATTATTAAGCTTCATTAATGCGTCCTGCATTTAAACGATTCGTGATTAAATTCCGCGCTGACCCCCAAGGGAGTTGGCGCCGTTTTATTCTTGGTCTACTTATTTTTATAAGTGCTCTGAGCGGATTATTACTCAACACTCAGCCTCAATCAGCTTGGTTGGATAACTTGTGTGTCCTAGTCATGCTAATTGGTTTTGGGTTTGCGATGATTGGTTATGTCGGTATATTTGCAAGCCGATTTAATCGCTTACTGTAAAGCCACCAAAGATGCCCGCCTAATGTTAGTCCGCGCATTGTTTGTAGCGCCAATAACGCATACCACAAACCTAAATTCTCTAAGCCCAAGGTCAACCAGTAGACCAAGAAAAACCCAGCAAACGCACTCACGAACATACTATTACGCATGACATCTGCACGCGTTAACCCAATATAAATCCCATCCAGACAGTAACACCAATGAGCCAATAACGGTAACGCCACAATTAATCCATAGTATGGTTGAGCTGCCACAATAATGTCAGTTTGATTAGTTAGCAGCCCTAAAATATCACTAAAACCCAATGCAAATATAATGGCAAAGCTCAGTGCAAAAATACTCGACCACATGAAGCTAATTCCAATGTTTTGCCATTTTTGACGTTGATCGGATTGTCCTTGTGCCTCGCCTATGAGAGCTTCAATCGCATTTGCAATCCCATCAAGCCCGAGTGCGATTATAACGAAAAATTGCATCAACAATGCATTGATCGCTGCAGCCTCCACCCCATATCGAGCGCCTTGATAGGTAACAAATGCCAAACACAGTTGTAAAAATATAGAACGAATAAACAAATCACGATTCAGGGATAACAAACGATAAAAACGTGCAAGACGAAACCAATCGGGACTTAACATACGGATAGATGATGAGGGGATGTTGTCTTTGCGTAACAATGCCGGTATTGCCGAGCATGGTAGACCTTGTTCACGACCTCTCACATAACGATATATCATCGAGATACTGGCGATACACATCAACCATTCCGTGATAACAGTGGCATAAGCTAGCCCGGCAACGGATAAATCAAAGCCAAAGACCAGTGTTAAATTGAGGACAATATTGGTTAAGTTACCTATTATTTGGATCCACATCACTTGCTTGGTGCGTTGATGCCCTACCATCCATCCTATTAACACTAGGTTAAACAGGATAATCGGTGCATTTGCTACCCGAATCGAAAAATAAGTATGTAACGACGATTGTGCTAATGTAGGCAGTTCCGTATAAGACTGGATCCAAGCAAGCAGAGGTGCACTAAGTAAATAAAGTCCAGCACCAAGGACTAACGCGCAGATTAACCCTCTTGCGAGCTCATCAAACCACACTCGCTGAGCGGGTTCTTGTGTCAATGAAAAAGCCCCATACTGCTGCGCGGCTAAGCCACTTATCGACATGCGCAAAAAACCCAACAACCAAATAATTTGCGAGAGTAAAAATGTCCCTACAGCTGCCCCAGCTAATAATTGCGCATCACCTAAATGACCCAATACAGCGGTATCAACTAGCCCTAATAGTGGTTGAGACAAATTTGCTAGGATCAGGGGGAGCGCCAATAACAATAATTTTTTTGATGAAGCAGATCGCAGCACAGATAACCTTATATGCTTAACACAGAATGGCGGATTAAGTTGGCACTTTACCGCAATTTACTTATACTATCTAACAATTATGCTGTCGTACTCTAGGTGCATGATAATCCAATCAATTTTCTTGTACAGGTCGCTATTAATTATGTCTAGTCGTATTGTTTTATTATTATTGTTTTGTGTTTGCTGTGTGAATGTAGCTCTGGCTAAACAACCAGATGTTGCAGCTAAAACAGAAACATCAATTCCTACTGGAATGCTTGATAACCTTGTCATTTTACAGTACCACAATGTGTCGACTAAAACGCCAGCTTCGACTTCTATCGCGCCAGAGAAATTTGCTGAACATTTGGCATATTTATATCGCCATTATACTGTGGTTGATCTGTTTGACGCTATCAAAGCTCTTCGAGCAGGGAACTCACTCCCGGATAAAGCCGTGGCGATTACGTTTGATGATGGATTTGATAATATTTTACTCAATGCCCATCTGTTGTTACAAAAATATAACTTTCCCTACACTATCTTTATTAACCCACAACGGATTGATAAAGACCGCAATCAACTGACGTGGTACGAAGTTAAACAGATGGCACAAGAAAACGTCAGATTTGCAAATCATACACTGGACCATTTGCATTTATTAAACCGCGAATATCACAACGGAGAAAAAGAATCTGACGCACAGTGGTTAACTCGAATCATGTACAATATCGACCAAGCAGAGACATTAATTGAAACTCAACTTGGTTATTCGTTACAATTTCTTGCTTATCCTTATGGCGAGTTTGATACGTTTTTAGCGCAACACCTTGAACAACAAGGTTATATCGGTTTTGCACAACATTCAGGTGCGGTATTCAGTGGTAGTAATTTTAGTGCCCTACCTCGGTTCCCTGCAGCAGGTCGATACGCCAATATCAACACCTTAAAAGTAAAATTAAATAGCTTGGCGATGCCCGTTCTCGACAACAATATTCAGTCACCCGTTGTTAGTGAAGAGGGCTTTCCGTCTACACTAAAACTGACCGTTGCCGCTGCTGATTTGAATATGAACGCTATGAATTGCTTTTTCCAAGGGCATCTACAAGACAAGAAAATAATTGAAAATTTGGTGGAGGTCAGCTTACCAGAAAGCTTTCCTTTAGGGCGTTCACGCATGAATTGTACTGCCCCAAGTAAGACACAAAAAGGGCGGTTTTATTGGTTCTCTCAACCATTTTTTAAGGCGAATGAGAATCAGGTATTCCCTGATTAAACTAACACTACCTTCGTGTTTATTCGGCACGCCCATAGGCAATGACTTTAGGCATATCGGCAATGATTTGTGCAGTGTCACTCATTGCGATTTGTCCAGGTGCATGTTGAGGCTTAAAGCGTCCGATGACTTGCCCCAGAGGATTAATCACCACCACTGAACCAGAATGATCGACCAGATAATTGGGATCATCAGTGCTTTGTGACATCGAATACATCATTCCCATACTACGTACCAACGGATACAGTTGTTTATGCTCTGCTGTTGCACCTATAAACTCTGGATTAAAAAAGCCGACATACTCTGCTAAACGTTCAATCGTATCGCGCTTAGGATCGACCGATAAAAACCAGACTTTTATGGGTTGCTGATCTGCTGTAGCAATGATTTTTGGATAGGCTTGATTCAGTGCTGCTAAGGTCGTTGGACAAATATCAGGACAGTAAGTATAGCCAACAAACGCTAACGTCCATTGTCCGGTAAGATCAGCATTTGTCATCGCATGATTGTGATGATTAGTGAGTGTGAAGTCGACAATTTTACGAGCAATAGGATACCACTGCATAAAATCAGTACCTGATGGGTGCGCTTCACTCAATGAGGATACCGCTTTGTGCGATGTCATGGATGCTGACGATTTATTCATTTGATAACTGACTACCAGCCCAATAACAAACGCAACAGCAATAATAACTTTGACCAACATACTCACGCAGTAATTCCCTACTTAATTAAACCTATGTCACTATTAAAGCGTAATAGGGATGTAATGATCAAGTAATAACACCACAAACAACACCATTAAATGAATAATGGAAAATCTGAACGTTTGCATCGCAGTGTGTTCATCAGGTGAATATTTAAGTTTATAGGCGTAATACAAAAAGCCAGCATTTAATACGCTAGAACCTGCAAGATAAATTAGATCCGCCATCCCTGCAAGGTAGGGTAATAAACACACTATGAACAACAATACTGTATATAACAAGACGAACGTTTTGGTATATTCAACACCATGTGTGACTGGTAGCATGGGTATTTTTGCTTTTGCGTAGTCTTTTTCACGATGAATTGCCAATGCCCAAAAATGCGGCGGTGTCCACGTAAATATAATCAGCACTAGTAATAATGGATAGGCGTGGATCTCACCGGTTACGGCTGTCCAGCCCAATAATGGAGGAATTGCTCCTGCTAACCCACCAATCACAATATTTTGTGGTGTGGCTCGTTTTAAAAATAAGGTATAAATCCCGGCATAACCGACTAAACCCGCTAAGGTTAAAATTGCGGTTAATTGATTGATCCAAAGATCTAAAGCAACAAAGCCGAGAACACCTAAAATGAATGCAAAAGTAAGCGCTTGCTTACTAGTTACACGTCCTTTGGCAACAGGACGATTGAATGTTCGCGCCATTTTACTATCGATTTCATGATCCACAACATGATTAACCACTGCTGCGGCTGAAGACAAAGCCCCAATCCCAAATAACCCCACAATCAAGGTTTGTGCAGGGATCCAAGTATCACTCGCCAGACACATCCCCACTAATGCTGTCAGTAATAATAATAGCACTACATTAGGTTTAGTCATTTCATAATAATCACGCCACGCGGCAGGCTGTTGCTTTGCTGAGCGTTTGTTAGCAAGTTTACCTAATGAGGCACTATTGGGCATGTTAATCTCCTAGACGCGACGATAAAGGGTATATGTGGTCATCACCATGACCAATAAAAGACAAGCGGCGACTGCGTTATGTAACGTCGCAACGATAAGGGGTAATGAATATACAACATTACTAATACCCAACAATACTTGAGCTGTCAGCACTACTGCTATCGTAATACTGAGTTTACGTACCATCTTAGAGTTAGCTTGGCGATACAGGCTGATAGCCAACCACAATAAATATCCCGTCACAATAACGGCGCCAAAGCGATGAAGAATATGCATGGTCATCCGTTCATTATAAGTATGTACGCCAAATTCATAACTTTGTGCGGCGGGAACGCTAAACGCGCCAACAAATTCTAATCGAGCTTGCCAGTCCCCTTGGCAAATTGGTAAATCCGTACAGGCTAACGAAGCATAATTAGCCGAAGTCCAGCCTCCAAGAGCAATTTGTACAACGAGCAATATTATTCCCAACAATGCAAATTTAGCCATATCACGCATCGTAGAATTACCCATTGGTAATTGATAAGGTGTCATACGTAAATACAACAAAAACAAACATGATATTACAGTAAAGCCACCTAATAAATGCCCCATCACCACAACAGGAAGTAAATTCAGTGTGACCGTCCACATACCAAGCGCACCTTGAAAGCAGACTAAAAATAATAATAAAATCGGGAGTCTCAACGGCTGTCCGACTTTACGTTTAAACGCTGCTATGCAAGCAATAATTAAAATACTCAAACCGAGCGCACTTGCGAAATAGCGATGGATCATTTCATTCCATGCTTTTTCTATTTCAACGGGTCTATCTGGAAACGCTTCGTTCGCTGCATCAATGGTCAACTCGGTCATCGGCACGCCTAACTTACCATAACAACCAGGCCAATCAGGACAACCTAAGCCGGCATCTGTTAAGCGGGTATAGGCACCTAAAACTATCACAACAAGGGCTAACAAAATGCTCGCTAAAACCAATTTCTTCATGTATTTACTTCATCCTATTCTGGATAATTTCAGCAGTTTTTTGATATCCGAAAGTATGTCTCGACTAGCCTGTACTGCTTGTTCTTTTTCTGGGTATAACGGATGCTTTAACATCCCGTTGTTCAACGTATCGACAATAAAAATACCATTAGGCGAGATGTTTTTAAACATTTCATTTACATTTTTTTTAGGTAATTGTAACGTTTTGAGTTCTTTATGCTGACCAAGGGCTATCTCGTCATGATTTGCAGTCGTAACAGGTATCACTTGCAATGCAGCTAACTCACTGTTTTCAGTGGTAATTATAAGTGGCTCAACACGATCCATATGCTTCCCAAGTGCAATGTGAATTTGCCCCATCGCGTACAGCGCATTACGGCATGTGGCATCACATTTTTCTGGTAGTACGTACACTAAACGCCATAATGGTGGAAGCTTGGCAAAGTCTTGTGCAAAATCAATCGGCGGTGACAATAATTCTCCACGATTAGTGACTGCTTTATTAAACCACTCATTTTCTAGTGCAACCTTAGCTAATATTACGGGCAAGACAAACACCACGACGAGCGCAATAATTGCTATTTTATTTTTCCTTTCTGCCACTTGATACCTCTTTGTATTTAACTGAATATGGGAATAACTATATGTTTATCTCGTGCTTATTATTCTGGATTTTCTTCTAGGTTCTGTAGCTTACGCCGACGTGCTACAAGATAAATCACACCCGCTGCAATCGCTAAACCATACCACTGTAATGCATAACCGATATGTTTTGCTGGCTCCATCACTACTGGTCGCCATTCGCGAACAAAATATTCACTCGGTTGTGTCACTGTAAGCATATAGGGCAACAATGGCAAATTAAGTAATTCGCTAATGCGTGTAAATTCTATTTGTTGAATGACTTTTGGAAACACTCCATCAGCGCTGGCAGTTTCTGTTATAAAACTATTTAAACCTGGAATACTGATCGCTCCAGACAGAGGCGCTTGTAATTCGTGTAAAGGTGGGATCATCGGTAACGCTAAACGGTCTACACGCCCTACTACCCAGCCTAGATTGACCAATAACCAGCCTTGCTGCGTGTTAACCGGTACGATTAGTTTAAATCCAACCTGCCCATTATGCTGTTGATTATCTAGCCATAACAACGAAGTACTCGATGCAGTAGGTTCAATGCGTATCTGAACATCGCGCACATCATCCAAAGCTAGCTGAGAGAGTCGTTGATGAGCGATAATACCCTGCTCGCTGCGCTGGTTGATCTGCTCTATACGTTCTTGCTTATCCAGATAACGGGAAACTTGCCATGTACCTAACACACATAATATCGAGACAACACTCAATACAATTAAATGTGAAATTACAGTCAAAACATTGCTATGATGGGGCATAGTTATTCATTATTGTATTGTAAATATAAAGGTCTCTTATGCTCATTAAAATCCTTATCGGAAGTTTATTAATTATTATGATCATTAGTTTATTTCAAGCGATGCGTGTCATGCTTGGAAGCGGAAAAGCGGATACTAATATGTCTAAATTTATTGGGCGTAGGGTGCTGTTATCTGCCATCATTATTGGGTTGATTATCATTGGCGTTGCCACTGGTCTGATTGAAGCGAATCCTAGACCGTATTAAACAAAAAACCAGCGCACAATTAACGCTGGTTTTTCGTTACTTGTTTATAATATATAAACAAAGAAAAATAACATAACCCAAACCACATCAACAAAATGCCAGTACCAACTGCCCGCTTGGAATGCGAAATGATTATCAGGCGTAAAGTGTCCTTTTTGGATCCGGAACCACAATACGATTAATATTACCGTTCCTAAGGTCACATGCATGCCATGAAATCCAGTCAACATAAAGAACGTATTACCATACATCCCTGAATCAAGAGTCAAACCAATTTCATACGCATGGATATATTCTTCAACCTGAAGCGCCAAAAAGATACAACCCAAGATAATGGTTAAGCCTAACATCCAAGATAATTGTTTGCGTTTATCTTGCTCTAAACCAACATGCGCATAATGACAAGTGACAGAAGAGGTTAGCAGTAATAGCGTGTTAATCAGGGGTAAGCCAAACCAACCCATCTGAGTCGATTCAGTTCCACCCGGAGTTTGTAGTAGCGGCCACACGGCTTCGAATCCTGGCCATAATACTTCATTAGTCATTGCGTTATTGGACGCTCCCCCTAACCACGGGATTGCAATGGTACGTGCATAAAATAATGCGCCAAAAAATGCAGCAAAGAACATGACCTCAGAAAATATAAACCAAGCCATACCTTGTCGATATGAACGACTCAGTTGGTCCGAGTACAACCCTGACATCGACTCATGAATTTGATTTCTAAACCAGCCTGTCACCATAAATATTAATGTGGCGATACCCGCGAGTAAGATCCATTCACCATGCCCTTCTTTACCTTTTGATACCTCTACGGTAAAGGTACCGGCACCTACCGCAATTAAAAATAATGCTACTGCGCCAATGATCGGCCAGATACTTTGCTCTGGGACGTAATACTTTTGATATTCTTTTACTTCTTGTTGTGCCATGACGGCCTCCTTTACTCTGATGCTTGAGCCTGTGCTTCTGCGACTTTTTGTGCCGCAGCAGTGACATCATACAAAGTATATTGAACGGTGAAATACGTGACATCTTTAGGTATTTGCGGATCGACATAAAATTGCATTGGCATCAATGCTTCTTCACCCGCTAGCAATGGTTGGTTATTAAAACAAAAACACTCCGTTTTATTTAAGTATAACGCAGCAGTTCCAGGTGATACTGAAGGGATCGCCTGCCCAACAATATCTCTAAATGCAGGATTTCTCACATAAAACTCAACTTGATTAAGTTCACCAGGATGAACTTGAATGCGTTTAGTTTTTGCTTCAAATGCCCACGGCATACCTGTAGTTGTTTTGGTTATAAACTCAATCGTAACCAAACGAGATCTGTCTATATCAGTTGCTTCATAAACAATTGCAGTCTCATTAGTCTTGCCATTAATACCTGTTATGTCACAAAACACATCGTACAAAGGCACTAACGCAAACCCAAACGTAAACATCCCAAACACAATCACGACTAGTTTTACCACTAGCTTATTATTCAGATTGCTCGATGTTGACTGGTTCATCATTCGTGCCTTATAGGTTTATGAGTTTAGTACAATTACTTAATTATCGGCGGTGTCTCAAAAGTGTGATACGGGGCTGGCGATGGAATTTCCCATTCCAGTCCCTCAGCACCTTCCCATACTTGGGCTGACGCCGGCTCACCTTTTTTGCGACACGCTTTAATTAACAACGCTAAGAAAATCAATTGTGATAATCCAAACGCAAATCCACCGATGCTGATCCATTTATTAAAATCAGCAAACTGTAATGCATAATCAGGAATTCGACGTGGCATACCAGCTAGTCCCACAAAATGCATTGGGAAGAATAAAACATTCACCGACACCAACGATGCCCAGAAGTGCCACTTCGCCAATGTGTTGTCATACATCACACCGGTCCATTTTGGTAGCCAATAATAAGCCGCCGCCATGATTGAGAATATCGCACCGGTCACTAATACGTAGTGGAAATGAGCCACAACAAAATAAGTATCGTGATATTGAAAATCAACAGGCGTAATTGCGAGCATTAGTCCCGATAAACCGCCAATGGTAAATAACACAACAAATGCGATTGCAAATAACATTGGAACTTCAAATGTCATTGAACCACGCCACATCGTCGCCACCCAGTTGAAAACTTTTACGCCCGTAGGTACCGAAATTAGCATAGTCGCAAACATAAAGAACATCTCTGCAGCAACCGGCATCCCTGTTGTAAACATATGGTGCGCCCATACAATAAACGACAATAATGCAATCGATGCCGTGGCATAGACCATTGAGGCATAGCCAAATAAAGGTTTGCGCGCAAACGTCGGAATAATGTGCGAAATAATGCCAAATGCAGGCAATATCATAATGTAAACTTCTGGGTGTCCAAAGAACCAAAATATATGCTGGAACATGACTGGATCACCGCCACCTGCAGCATTGAAGAAACTGGTGCCAAAGTACTTATCAGTCAATACCATGGTCACGACACCGGCTAATACCGGCATAACCGCAATTAACAAAAACGCAGTGATTAACCAGGTCCAAACGAACATCGGCATTTTCATCCACGTCATACCTGGTGCACGCATATTCCAAATGGTCACAATCACGTTAATTGCACCCATGATGGATGATATCCCCATAATATGGACAGAGAACACAAACAAGGCAGTGCTATCACTACTATACGTCGTGGATAGTGGTGCGTAGAAGGTCCAACCGAATGCAGGTCCGCCCCCTTCCATAAATAAGGAAGATAATAAGATCAAAAACGCAAATGGTAATATCCAAAAGCTCCAGTTATTCATGCGCGGCAGTGCCATATCCGGCGCACCAATCATCATTGGGATCAGCCAGTTGGCTAATCCAGTAAATGCTGGCATAACCGCACCAAACACCATAATCAAACCATGTACTGTGGTCATTTGATTAAAGAAATTAGGGTCGACTATCTGTAAGCCCGGTTGAAATAACTCGGCACGAATGATCATTGCCATCGCCCCACCGGTCAAAAACATAATAAAAGAGAACCATAAATACAAGGTGCCTATGTCTTTGTGGTTGGTTGTAAACAACCACCGCTTGATCCCTTTAGGGATATGATGATGGTGGTGTTCATCATGCTCGTCATGATGAAGTGTATCAGTAGCAGTACTCATGTGACGTGCCTCCTATTTACCATTTGCGTATGTGTGCACTTCGGATGCTTGTACAATATCACCTGTATTGTTGCCCCATGCATTACGTTGATATGTGATTACCGCAGCAATCTCTGAGAGTGTTAGTTGCTTTGCAAAAGCTTGCATGGCGGTACCCGTTCGACCATTGAGTAAGATATCAATGTGACCAGTACGATCATTCAATACTAGGTTACTGCCTTTAATTGAGGGAAATACGCCTGGCAGACCTTCACCATTTGGCATATGACACGCTGCACATTTTGCTAAATAGACTTTTTGACCCGAAGTCATCAAGTCGTCCATACTCATGTTCATGGCTAACAAGCGGTCTTCTTCTGCTTTAGCAGTCTCAATCGCGGCAATTTTTTCTGCTTTCCACTTTTCATACTCTTGTGGGGTTTTAGCAATAACTACAATTGGCATAAAACCATGATCTTTTCCACAAAGCTCTGCACATTGACCACGATAAACGCCTGGTTCATTGACGTTAGTCCAGGCTTCATTAATAAATCCAGGGTTGGCATCTTTTTTAATTGCAAAATCAGGTACCCACCATGAATGAATAACATCATCCGAGGTAATCAAAAATCGTACTTTTTGACCGGTAGGAATGACCAGCGGACGGTCAACTTCGAGAAGATAATTTTCACTTTTGGCAAATTTGTTTCTAATCTGTTCTTGCTGAGTGGCCAAAGTCGAATAAAATTCAACATCAGAATCCATATATTTATAATGCCACTTCCACTGTGATCCAGTTACTAACACTGTCATATCAGCTTCAGAGGTATCTTCCATAGCTATCAAGGTTTTTGCAGCAGGGAACGCCATTAAAATCAGAATAATAAAGGGAACGACGGTCCAGGCAATTTCAACTTTGACACTCTCATGAAAGTTGGCTGGTTTCGCACCGCGAGATTTACGGTGTAAAAACATCGATATAAACATGACACCAAACACAACGACAGCGATACCGACACACACCATAAACATCAACATGTGTAAGTCGTAGACTTGGCTACTAATATCAGTGACACCAGAACGTAAGTTCAGATCACTCCGTCCTTCTGATTCTAGCGATTGTGCTAATGTCGGCAAGGTTATAAACATTGTTACTATTTTGACAAACATCTTTGTGAGTAGGTTCACTAACCACCTCCGTGAGAGTTAAACTCGACTTAACAATCCTAATACGATGTCGTTATGTTCAGACTGAAGGTCATAACGAATGTCGAATTGTTAAGTATACTTATACTTCATGTGAATGAGATGTTAAACAATGTACATAGAATAAACAATGTTTTTATAGGGAATAAACAGAAATAATTGTTTTATGAAAACTGTGGGGGGTGCTAACTGCCGAATCGAGTGCATTTGATCGACTGGAGGTAATTTAGTAATTGATTTGTATATATTTATTTTGGGTAGAAAAAAGGTAACGTTCGAGATAAGAGACTCAAATGTTACCTTTTATGTGTTTGTTGATCGCGTTTTGCTACTCAGATTATGGACTACATCCAATCTGCATTTCTAATGACACCGACCGCTATTCCTTCGATATTGAAGGACTCTTCGGCTAAATCGACTTTTATCGGAGCAAACTCTTCGTTTTCTGCATGAAGCAAGACATGTTGTCCATTTTTTTCTAAGCGTTTGACGGTAACATCATCGCCTACACGGGCAACGACAACCTGACCATTATGGACATCTACAGTTCGGTGTACCGCCAATAAATCACCATCTAAAATACCAATATCTTTCATCGACATCCCATTGACGCGCAATAAGAAGTCCGCTTGTGGATGAAACAAGTTAGGATCAACTTTATAATGTGACTCCACATGCTCTTGTGCCAATATGGGTTCACCCGCTGCAACTCTTCCAATCAACGGCAAACCCATCTCTTCAGGTGTATCATCTAATGGAATATTTAATTTTATGCCACGCGAAGTTCCAGCAAGGATCTCAATCACGCCTTTGCGCGCTAATGCTTTAAGATGTTCTTCAGCAGCATTCGGTGATTTAAAGCCTAAGTGTCTAGCAATTTCGGCGCGAGTCGGCGGCATACCGGTTTCAATCATCGTTGCTTTAATAAGATCAAGTACTTCTTGTTGTCGAGGTGTTAGTGGACGCATAACCAGCCTGTTAATTAATACAGTTACTGGTAGTATATCCAGTATTATTTTAAATACAAGTCCCTTTAATATCCCTATTTTGTTTTTACATGTATAATTGCGAAAATTTTATAGGTGAACATCAACCCCATGTCCTTTTTCAGAAAATTATTTTTATCTTTGTTGTATTGGCCCATTCGATTATGCGTCAAGCCACACACAATCCCTGCTGATGTGACGGGTGAATTGGGCATCGACCCCAACCGACCTATTATTTATATATTACATACTGATTCAGTTACTGACCAACTCGCTCTTGCTTTTTCGACTAAACGCTTAGGTTTACCGAGCCCTCTATCCCCCTCGGCCTTTGGTAACAATGAACATGTCTCTTGCTTGTATTTGCACACTCAAACCCCTTTGTTCAGCAAAAAACCTGGCAAAACCAATATCGAGTCACAATTTACTCAGCTGTTTCATACCCATAGAGAACAACCTGATCTAGATATTCAAATGGTTCCGGTATACATAACCTGGGGTCGAGCACCGGAAAAATCCAAGCCTGGTTTCTCTGATCTCATTGTTGATGTCGCCTCGCCAAGTTGGTTGCGTAAGATATTTATCGTGTTGTTTTTGGGACGTGATAATTTTGTTTCATACTCTAAAGCGGTATCCTCACAGTTTATGGCGCAACAGCATGGCACTGATGAACATATTGCTCGTAAATTGCTCCGTGTAGCTGCGACTCATTTCCAACGCAAACGCCAAGGATTAAACGGCCCTACGCTATTAGAGCGTCAAACGTTACATTCCGCTGTAGTGGGTTCTGATTCTGTTAAACAAGCGATGCGTGAGTTAGTCCGTAGCAAAAATGTCTTACCCGCTAAAGCCAAACAAGAAGCCCATAAGTATTTAGATGAAATTGCAGGTGATTATCGTGAGGGCTTAATCCGTTTTGCCAATCGGATCCTTACCCCAATTTGGAATAAAATTTATAATGGCATCACCGTATCTAATGCATCTAAAGTCCGTGAACTATCCCGTAACGGCCATGAAATCATTTATGTACCTTGTCATCGCTCGCACATGGATTATTTACTACTAACAACTGTTATTTATAATGAAGGATTAGTCACCCCTCATATTGCAGCGGGGATTAATCTTAATTTTTGGCCAGCAGGTCCTATATTTAGAAAAGCAGGCGCATTCTTTTTACGCCGAAGTTTCGCTGGAAACAAGCTCTATACCGCAGTATTCCGTGAATATTTAGAGTTATTGTTTAACAAAGGTTATTCTGTCAAATACTACCCTGAAGGGGGGCGCTCACGCACCGGCAGATTGCTACCTCCAAAGACCGGCATGTTAGCGATGACTATTCAAGCCATGACCAAAGGGATCAATCGCCCTGTGAGTCTGGTGCCGGTTTATATTGGCTATGAAAATGTCATGGAAGTCAGCAGCTATGTAAAAGAACTGAAAGGCAAATCCAAGAAAAAAGAATCGCCTTTACAAGTCCTCGGGGCTATCAAAAAATTACGTAATTATGGTCATGGCTATCTTAATTTTGGAGAACCGATCCAGCTAAATCAATTTTTGGACCAACACGCTAAGGGTTGGAGCCGACCAGTTGACCAAGACGATATCCATAAAAAACCACAATGGCTAACCCCAGCAGTAAACCGATTAGCCGATGATATTATGTTAGAGATTAATAAATCAGCCGCACTCAATGGTATGGCATTAGTATCATTATGCTTATTAGCAAGCAAAACGATGACCATGAGTCAAACCGAAATGGAACATGCAATCAGTGATTATTTGACGTTATTCCGCACATTACCTTTCTCAGATACGATGTCGATCCCTGAGTATAATGCGTCAGAATTAATTACTAACACCTTATCTTTAAAGCGTCTACAGACCGAAACTGACCAGTTTGGGACGTTGATATCTCCGCAGCCAGATAACGCGGTGGCCCTAACTTATTATCGCAATAACATTATTCATCTGTTTGCCTTGCCAAGTCTAATTACTGCACTAGTGTTTGCTAAAAATGGCTGTGAAAAATCGTTTATTTTAACGACTGTAAAAACAATCTATCCCTTATTACACAAAGAACTTTTTATCTATTTTACAGTAGATGAAGCACTCACTTATGCCGATGAATGTATTTCACAACTCAAAGCACAAGGGCTGCTAGTTCAATCAGGGCGAAAAATAATGCCTCCCGCCTCCACTGATGCATCGTTTCATAGTGCATGGCTACTGGCACGTGTAATGCAAGATACGTGGCAACGTTATGCGATTGTCTTAACGGTATTAACCAAAAATGCAGGTGTGAGTAGAGGTGAATTAGAACGTGAATCTCGTAAAATCGCCGAACGTTTATCAAGTTTATATGGAGTGAGTTCTCCGGAGTTTTCGGATAAAAATGTCTTTGCGACGTTAGTCAATGGATTACGTGAAAATGCGTTATTAACATCAGATGATAGCGGTGCGTTGCATTTAAATGACAACTCCACCGCGTTCCATGATTTGGTCAATCAGATTGTCTGGCCAGAAATAGTCCAGCACTTACAAAAAATCTAATCACTGCCTAAGAAAAATTGATAAGCAGCATTGCCTGTATGCTCTTGGTAAGTATAACCAAGGGCATTTAAGTGCTCTTCAAAATCCGCGCTTAAATGCTCTGGTAAATCAAAACCAACTAACACTAACCCTTCAGCCGCGCCATGGTTACGATAATGAAAGAGAGTAATATTCCAGCGCTCGCCCAACGTTTTCAGAAAGTGCATTAATGCGCCTGGGTATTCCGGGAACTCAAAGCCAAAAACGCGCTCTGCAATCGCCACCGGCGGCTTTCCACCCACCATATGTCGGATGTGCAGTTTTGCTAACTCATCATTAGATAAATCAATCGCTTCATAACCATTTTCCGCTAACGTCGCCGTCAGCTCCGCATACTCTTCTAGGCCGCGTTTGAGTTTAACACCGACAAATACATAAGCTTGTTGAGCATTGGCAAACCGGTAATTAAACTCGGTAATATTGATCCCACCTAACACTTCACAAAAGCGTTTAAACGAACCGGTGACTTCAGGTATTTTTACGGCAAAAACCGCTTCTTTGCGCTCACCAAGTTCACATCGCTCAGACACATAACGCAACGTATGAAAATTAATATTCGCACCACATAAAATCCCACCAAAATGATGCCCAGTGACTTTATGCGTTTGACAATATTTACGGATACCAGCAATCGATAATGCGCCCGCAGGTTCAGCAATCACACGTGTATCATCAAAAATATCTTTTATGGCTGCACAGATCTCATCATTACTTACCGTTATAACTTCATCAACATATTGCTGACATAAACGGAATGTTTCAGTGCCAATAGTTTTCACTGCCACACCGTCAGCAAATATACCTACCGTCGGTAATGTAACCGGCTCTCCGGCTGCTAAAGCGGCTTTTAGGCAAGCTGATTCTTCTGATTCTACTGCAATAATTTTGATTTCAGGTTTCAGTTGCTTAACATATACAGCAATCCCTGCGGCTAAACCGCCCCCACCTACCGCTACAAATAACGTGTCTAAATCCGGTTGTTGCTCTAACATTTCACGCGCAATCGTACCTTGCCCTGCAATCACATCAGGATCATCAAATGGCGGAATGTACGTTAACTCCCGCTCCGCACATAATGCTTGAGCGTACTTAGATGCAGTATCAAAACTCGTTCCATGTTGCACGATCTCAACCCACTTACCACCGAAGCGACGCACCGCATCCACTTTAATATCAGGAGTGGTTTCTGGCATCACAATGGTGGCATGGATCTTCTTTTGTTTCGCCGCGTATGCCATACCTTGAGCATGATTACCCGCAGATGCAGCAATCACACCCTTAGCAAGTTGCTCGTCACTAAGCTGACTAATACGATTGTAAGCACCACGCAATTTAAAGGATTTTACGGGTTGCTGGTCTTCACGTTTTAAATAAATCTGGTTGCCAAGTTCACTCGACAACCGATTCATCAAGACGCAATCCGAATTGACTGCAGCCTCATAGACTGGGGCAAGCAGGATTTTCTTTAAATATTCATTGGGACTTACATGGCTCATTTTAGATATCTTCTAGTTTAGATGGATCACGAACGGCACCTTTGTCAGCACTGGTCGCTAACATCGCGAAATTACGCAGCGCTAATGAAACTTTACGCTCACGATTAACCGGCTTGTATGGACGTTCACGTGCTTCCATTGCAGCGCGACGAGCATGTAATTCAGCATCATCAAGCACGACATTCATGGTGCGGTTTGGAATATCAATCGCAATCATATCGCCTTCTTCGACCAAGGCTAAACCACCGCCACTGGCTGCTTCAGGAGAACAATGACCAATCGATAACCCCGACGTTCCTCCGGAGAAACGACCATCGGTAATTAATGCACAAGCAGCACCTAAACCTTTCGATTTAAGGTACGTTGTTGGATAGAGCATTTCTTGCATGCCTGGTCCGCCTCGAGGACCTTCATAACGAATAACAACCACATCACCGGCGACTACTTCATCCGCTAAAATAGCATTAACGGCATCATCTTGTGATTCATAGACGCGTGCTGGACCGGTAAATTTATGAATAGACTCATCGACACCTGCCGTTTTAACAATACAGCCATTTTCGGCTAAGTTACCAAACAAGACTGCAAGACCACCTTCTAAACTATAGGCGTGCTCAATACTACGAATACACCCGTTTTCACGGTCACTATCACTTTCATCCCAGCGGCAGCTTTGACTAAAAGCTTTGGTCGTTCGGATACCAGCAGGACCTGCACGATAAAATTTATCCGCTTCTGGATTATCACGCGTGATATCCATCGACGCGATAACCTCTGCGACAGTACCACCGGCAACGTGTTGCGAATCTCCGTGTAATAAACCGGCTTTATTTAATTCATTCAAGATCCCCATAACACCACCGGCACGATGCACATCTTCCATATGATATTTAGGTGTTGAAGGAGCTACTTTACAAAGATGCGGGACTTTACGCGATAAACGATCAATATCATCCATCGTGAAATCAATTTCACCTTCAATTGCTGCAGCTAATAAATGCAAAATAGTATTAGTCGAGCCACCCATCGCAATATCTAAGCTCATGGCATTTTCAAACGCATTAAAGTTTGCAATATTACGTGGCAAAATACTTTCATCATCATCGCCATAATAGCGTTGACATAATTTAACGATTTCTTGACCGGCACGAATAAATAACTGCTCACGATCGGAATGCGTTGCCAACATTGAGCCATTGCCTGGTAATGATAACCCTAACGCTTCGGTCAAACAGTTCATCGAGTTGGCAGTAAACATACCAGAACACGACCCACATGTAGGACACGCTGAGCGTTCGATCTCGTCCGAATCTGCATCAGAAATATTATCATCCGCACCCGCTACCATTGCATCGACCAAGTCTAGTTTGATGATTTGATCAGACAGCGTAGTTTTACCCGCTTCCATTGGTCCGCCAGAAACAAAAATAACCGGTACGTTTAAGCGCATCGCTGCCATCAACATCCCTGGGGTAATTTTGTCACAGTTTGAGATACAAACAATCGCATCAGCACAATGTGCATTCACCATGTATTCAACAGAATCGGCGATAATTTCACGCGAAGGCAAGCTATAAAGCATACCTGCATGCCCCATAGCAATCCCATCATCAACCGCAATGGTATTGAATTCTTTGGCGACACCGCCTGCCGCTTCAATGCTCCGAGCAACCAGTTGACCCATGTCTTTTAAATGCACATGACCAGGTACAAATTGTGTAAATGAATTGGCAACCGCAATAATTGGCTTCCCAAAATCACTATCTTTCATTCCTGTAGCTCGCCATAAGGCACGGGCACCAGCCATATTACGGCCTTGTGTGGTCGTTGCTGAACGAAGTCTTGGCATAATATCTCTCTCTTTTTAACGCTAAATCAAAAATCTTAAATTTATTTGTAAACCGGCGTTAACCAGTTCCACTTATCAGGGGTTTGCCCATTGAACAAGCCGAAGAACATATCTTGGACTTCTTTAGTGATCGGTCCACGTCCACCATTACCAACCTGTCTCTTATACACATCTCCGAGCCCACGAGACTAAGGCGAATCTC
>OJAZ01000199.1_pt1 | contig 33408 bp, 39 predicted proteins | sample 1589851 | NCBI WGS metagenome assembly OJAZ01 (sample SAMN05416792, study PRJEB24817) | seawater metagenome | isolation source: Sea water | place: Canada:Atlantic | collected 2013-07 | reverse complement strand
ATTCGCCTTAGTCTCGTGGGCTCGGAGATGTGTATAAGAGACAGGTATTACTACCCTGGATAATGAAGAAGCATATTTTATTGTTGGTCAAGAAGTTCCTATTATCACGGGCGCTCAAACCGGCAGTAATAACAGTAACCCTTTCCAAACAGTTGAACGTCAGGAAATTGGTATTAAATTGAAAGTTACGCCGCAAATAAACGAAGGCAGTGGCGTGCAATTAACGATTGAGCAAGAAGTATCTTCAGTAAGTGGTGCAACAGGTGTTGATATCTCTATTAACAAACGTGAAATTAAAACCACTGTGATGGCTGACGACGGCGCGACTGTTATTCTAGGTGGTTTGATTGATGAAGACGTGCAAGAAAGTGTTCAAAAAGTACCTATCCTTGGCGACATTCCATTTATTGGTCACTTGTTTAAATCAACAAGCAACACCAAACGTAAGCGTAATTTGATGGTATTTTTACGTCCAACTATCGTACGTGATGGCAAGTTAATGAATGACCTAAGTAAAGAAAAATATAACTTCATTCGTGCGCTTGAAATTCAAAAGAAAGAAGATGGTCTTGAGTTATTATCGGATGAAAAACTGCCTATTCTGCCGGAATGGAATGATCAATTGTCATTACCACCGTCGTTTGATGAATATATGAAAAAGCGTGATGAAAAATCATCGGATGAAAACGAATAACCATGAGTGATATCGATCCAGAAACTCAAGCTTTTGTTGCGGCAAGTGAAAACGAAACTGCGCTTAACGATTCATCAACACTCGCTGTTAGTGACATTATTACAGATGAAGGTATTCGTTATCGTTTGCCTTTTGGTTTTGCAAAACGTAATAGTGTATTGGTCGCAAATGATCATGGTGAATTACGATTAGTTTGCACAGACACTCTCAATGCTGATGTATTGCTAGAAGTGCGCCGAGTATTAAAAGCGCCTTTTACACTTGATTATAAAAGTGCTGAAGAGTTTGAACAATTGCTTACTATTTCATACCAGCGAGACTCTTCAGAAGCGCAACAAATGATGGAAGATATTGGCAATGAAGTTGATTTATATTCACTTGCCGATGAAATGACCGAAACTGAAGACTTATTAGAAAACGAAGACGATGCACCGATTATTAAACTAATCAATGCCATGTTAAGTGAAGCGATCAAAGAGAATGCTTCCGATATACATATTGAAACTTTTGAGCAAGCGCTACAAATACGTTTTCGTGTCGATGGCGTTTTACGTGAAGTGTTAAAACCTAACCGTAAATTAGCTTCATTACTGGTTTCTCGTATTAAGGTAATGGCAAAGCTAGATATAGCTGAAAAACGTATTCCGCAAGATGGTCGTATTTCTCTAAGAATAGCGGGCAGAGCAGTAGACGTGCGTGTTTCAACTATGCCTACAGGACATGGTGAACGAGTAGTTTTACGTTTACTCGATAAAAATTCAACCCGTTTAGACTTGCAAGACTTAGGCATGACCGATGGCAACCGAGCGCGCTTTTCTGATTTAATCGAAAAACCTCATGGCATTATATTGGTTACAGGCCCAACCGGCTCAGGTAAAAGTACGACTTTGTATGCAGGCTTAAGCCAAATAGACAGCAAAGAACGAAATATTTTAACAGTAGAAGATCCGATCGAATACGCTATTGAAGGTATTGGGCAAACTCAAGTTAATACGAAAGTAGATATGACCTTTGCCCGTGGTTTACGCGCAATTTTGCGACAAGATCCTGATGTGGTGATGGTCGGTGAGATTCGCGATTTAGAAACTGCGCAAATTGGCGTACAAGCAAGTTTAACTGGGCATTTAGTTTTATCTACATTACATACTAATACAGCTGCAGGCGCTATTACACGAATGGAAGATATGGGGGTTGAACCTTTCTTACTTTCATCTAGTCTATTAGGTGTATTAGCACAACGATTAGTGAGAACGTTATGTCCACATTGCCGCGAATGCTGCGCTACTTCAGCGGAAGAACGTAAATTACTACAATTAAATCACGACGATAATGCGCCAATTTATAAAGCGGTAGGTTGTGAAGAGTGTAATTTTAAAGGTTACCGAGGCAGAACAGGTATTCATGAATTGATTGTGGTTGATGAGCAAGTACGAGAATTGATTCATAACGGTAAAGGCGAGCAGGCGATTGAAAAGTTCATTCGCACTACAACACCAAGTATCCGTCGTGATGGCTTTGATAAAGTCATGCTAGGCGAAACCACCATCGAAGAAGTATTGCGAGTTACACGCGAAGATTAATAAAATAAGTTTCTGTGTCTAAAATAAACGCAAAATTGAAGATAAAACTTGGTAATTAACAAGGTAATATAAATTGTAAATTATGGCAGCATTTGATTATCAGGCAGTAGACAGCCGAGGCAAAAACAAAAAAGGGGTTATTGAAGGTGACACCCCTCGTCATGTACGAAATTTACTTCGTGAACAAGGCTTAATGCCTATTGAAGTAACACCATGTTTGCAGAAAAGTAAGCAAACAAATAAAAAGTCTTTTTTTACTGCAGGAAAAAAAATATCAGCTGCCGAGTTGGCACTTATCACTCGACAGTTATCAACGTTGGTTGAATCTGGCTTACCCATAGAAGAGTCACTAATGGCTGTTGGTGAGCAATGCGATAAAAATACCTTAAAAAGTATGATCATGGCTGTGCGAACCAAAGTAACCGAAGGTTATGGTTTAGCTGAAAGTATGGCTGAGTTTCCACAAGTGTTTAATCGCTTATTTCGCGCTATGGTTGCCGCCGGTGAAAAATCAGGCCACCTTGATAAAGTATTAGATCGCTTAGCTGATTACACTGAAAAGCGACAACAACTGCGCTCACAACTCATTCAAGCGTTGGTTTATCCTGTCATAATGACTGTAGTTGCCACAGGTGTTATTGCAATACTCTTGACCGCCGTAGTACCCAAAATTGTTGGTCAATTCGAACATATGGGCGCTAACTTGCCTGCAACAACTAAATTCTTAATTGCCAGTAGTGATTTCCTTCGGGATTATGGTTTATTCATTGTGGTCATTGCGGCGGCGCTTATGCTGTTATGGTCACAGTTACTGAAAAAAGACAGTTTTAAATTTGCTTATCACAAACGGTTTTTAAATATACCGGGTCTTGGGAAAGTGGCAACAAGTGTTAATACCGCAAGATTTGCACGTACATTGAGCATTTTAACCGCTAGCGCCGTTCCTTTATTAGAGAGTATGAAAATTTCTGGTGAAGTACTCGACAACTTATACATTAAACAAAGTGTTAAAGAGTCAACAGACAAGGTGAGAGAAGGAACAAGTTTACGAGTATCGTTAGAGCAAACTAAACTGTTTCCACCCATGATGTTACACATGATCGCTAGTGGTGAAAAAAGTGGCCAACTTGAACACATGTTAGGTCGCGCCGCTGATAACCAAGATCGTGAGTTCGAAGCTGTAATGAACATATCATTAAAAGCATTTGAGCCGATATTAATGGTGGTAATGGCGGGTGTTGTATTATTTATCGTTATGGCTATTTTACAGCCAATTCTTCAGTTAAATACGTTAATAGGAAGTTAGAAATGAAAGCAGTAAGAAATGTTCGAGGTTTTACCTTATTAGAAGTGATGGTTGTTATCGTAATTTTAGGTATTTTAGCCAGTATGGTAGTGCCTAACCTTATGGGCAGCCAAGAGCGCGCAAATATGCAAAAGGCAGTATCAGATATTAATGCCTTGGAAACGTCTTTAAGTATGTACAAAATGGACAATTATAAGTACCCAAGTACAGAGCAAGGTTTAGAAGCATTGGTAACGGAAACTGATATTGAACCTATGCCTCGTCGTTTTCCAGAAGGTGGTTATGTAAAACGTTTACCTAACGATCCGTGGGGAAGTGAATATCAATTACTTAACCCTGGAGAAAACGGAGCAATGGACGTATTTTCTATGGGACCTGATGGCGAACCGGGTACAGATGATGATATTGGCAACTGGAATTTAGGCGATTATCAATAATCAATCACTATTGATTATTAATTTGATATGAAACTTAACATAGGCCATCGCCCAAAACTAAATCCGCGTCGTCACCAAGGTTTTACCTTAATTGAAGTGATGCTGGTGATTGTGTTAATTGGTGTGATGGTTTCTGCAATCCAATTTACTTTTTCAGGTAATAAACCTGAACAATTATTAGAACAAAACAGTGCTCGTTTTGCGGGTGTTTTTGACGTCGCTGCAGAATATGGTTTGTTAAATAATGTTGAATTAGGCTTATTCATCGAAGAAAATAGCTATCAATTTCTCGGTTATGACGGCGTCAGTTGGTCACCTATTGCCGATAACCCATTATTTAGCGTGTATACTTTACCTGAAGGTCTTGAGTTAACGCTAGAACTTGATGACTTACCTATCGAAGAACCTCTATTATTCGACTCTTCTGTATTGATCAACGAAGACGAAGAAGAAGACTTTACTGAAACCGAAAAGAAAAAAACCATCCCTCAAGTTTATATGCTCTCTGGCGGTGAAATAACCCCCTTTAGTTTGACGTTTTCATTGGCGGAATTTGCTATTGATGGCGATGAGAATATCAGTTTCAAAGTGACTGGCATATATACAACACCACTTACAATAGAAGGGCCGATAGTGAATGCTAACGCTCGCTAATTGTTATTGTCGCAAGTTGCAAAAAGGCTTTACCTTAATTGAGGTTATGCTGGCGATGGCGGTATTTTCGATCGCTGGTATTGCCATTTTAGGTACTGCAGACACTAACGCACGAAATTTAGGATATTTAGAAAGTAAAATCGTAGCGAGTTGGGTTGCATCAAATCAATTAGTCGAGGTGACACTCGATGATACATGGCCACCAAAAAATAATAAAAAAGGTAAGGTAGAACTTGCTGGGCAAGAATGGTTTTGGCAGCAAAAAGTTATTAAAACAACCGATAATGACATGCGGGCTATTGTTATGGAGGTGCGGCTTGATGAAAAAGATCCCGCAGCATTAACTAGCTTAATGACCTACATATCGAAGCAAAGCCAATGAATACTGCTGATAAAAATTGTCGAGCGTTTAACTCTATTAAGCCTTTTAGATCTAAATCAAGTCATACATCAAGTAAAGGCTTTACCTTATTAGAAGTACTGATCGCCATCGCTATTTTTTCAGTGATCAGCATGGCAAGTTTTAGTATTTTCGAAACCGTACTCAACAGTGATACCGTAACTAAAGAACGCACTGATCGTATAAATGAACTGCAACGGGGTTTTTTAATTATCGAACGTGATATGTTGCAAATAGCTAGGCGAAGTGTGCGCTTAAATGGTGAAGCGCCCCAAACTGGCTTTTTACACACAGATACTGAAAGTTACACCACAAGTGAACAGGCTATTGCTTTTGTTCGTCATGGTTGGACTAATCCAGGGTTACTCTTACCTCGCAGCGATATGCAGTCAGTAGCTTATCAATTAAATGAAAATACGGTAGAGCGGGTACATTTTAACTTTGTTGACGCTGTATTGGGCGAAGAGCCAAAAGTAAGACCATTAATTTCTAAGGTTGAAAACCTAAGTTTTGAATTTTATGATGGAAAAAAGTGGCAAAAAACACGACAGGGCGACAACTTGCCACAGGCTATTGCTATTGAATTAGAAACAAAAGATTACGGTATTATTCGTCGACAATTTATTGTTGCTGGCGATAGTTCGCAAGATGAGGACGATAGCCGTGAGTAAAGTTATAGCTATTAAGTCTATACCCAAAGGGGTTGCGTTAATTACGGTTATGCTGATTATTGCGTTAATCGCTATTTTAGCTACACAAATGACTGCAAGGTTGCAATTACAAATGCAGCGTACAACCAATATTGGCTCCAACCAACAAGCATACTGGTATGCCATGGGGGCTGAGGCATTTGCAAAGCGAGTACTCATTCAATCATTTGAAGCCGATGCCGAAGTAACACATTTAGGACAAGTGTGGGCACAAGGGGAAAATACTTTTCCCGTTGATTTTGGTGAAATAACCGGTGAGATCACCGATTTAAATAGTTGTTTTAATTTAAATGCTCTAAAAGTAAGTGAAGATGACAGTTCGAGTGGTATTGGCAATGCAGCGAAAAAATCACCAGCAAGAACAGCTTTTGAAGAATTGTTAATTGCTATCAGTATTGAAGGTGTCGGTAATTTTGAAGCAGAATATATGGCTGATGCTCTTACAGACTGGTTGGACGCTGATGGTAGTATTTCTAGCTCCGGTGGCGCAGAAGACAGTGACTATGCCGCGAAAGAGTTTCCTTACCTAGCCGCTAATAATTATATTGCCAGTATTGCAGAGCTACGAGTGATTGAACACTTTAGCGTTGATGTCATTGAAAAGTTGAAAGACTTCGCCTGTGTATTGCCGAATACGAATATGAATAAAATAAACATTAATACCATTGCACAAGATCAGCCTGAAATACTTGTAGCCATGTTAGGGATAAGTCAAAATGAAGCATCACAAGCTTTGTCTTCCCGTGGTGAAGAAGGCTTTAAAAATATTGATGAATTTTTTACATTACCTGAACTGAGTGAAGCTAAAATTACACCAGAGCAAAAACAACTTTTTTCTGTGAAAAGTGAATACTTTAACCTTAGAACAACAGCAAGCTTTAATAATAGTTACTTTGCTTTAAATACCATTATGAAAGTAGACGATAAAAATAATATAAGTGTGATCAGTCGCATCATAGGACGAGAGTAATGGGTGAAACCTTATTTATCCGTTTAGGCAGCCAAGCTGAAAGTAGAATTCACTGGCTGATTAAAACCAACGGACAAGAAGATATTATAGCAAGTGGTGAGTTGCCTAACGCAGGTGAACTAACTCAGCTAACTGAAAAATCAACAACACGAGACGTGGTCGTTTTTGTACCGGCAAGTGATATCGCTATTAAGCGACTAAAAGTACCAGGCTCATCTCAAAGAGCTACCCGTGCAGCAGCTCCCTACATGTTAGAAGAAATGCTAGCACAAGATGTTGAAGAGATGTGTTTTGCTTTTAGTGAGACTAAACAAGACGATCAAGGGCATAATTGCTTTGTTGCTGCGCTTGAGCGTAAACAACTAGACACTTGGTTGCAGTGGTTAGCAGAAGCAGAAATATTTTCTAAAGTATTAATTCCTGATGCACTTGCATTACCTGTTGAGCCCAACATTAGCAGTGCTGTTATGCTTGGCGAGCAGGTATTAATTCGGTTAGGTGAATGGCAAGTTATGTCATTCGAAGCCAATGCATGGCCAGTAGTTGCTAATTACTTTCAAGGTTTAAGTGAAGATAGCCAAGTGATCAACGCTTATTCGGCTTTATCTGAAGTACCTGCTGATTTAACCATTGAGTATTTACCTGAAGACTTACCTTTAGCTATTTTAGCGAATAATCATTCTCGTAAATTCAACTTGTTACAAGGTGAATTTCAAGTAAAAGAAAAACGCTCTGCAGACACGGTAAATTGGCTTTGGGTTGCTGGTATTGCATGTTTAGCACTGGTGTTGAATTTTGGTCTCAAAGGCGCTGAATTATATAGCTTATCTAGCCAGCAAGCCGTTATTGAAACTGAAATCATCGAAAAATATAAAACTGTTTTTCCTGAAACTAAGCGGGTTAGAATCTCGACGGTGCGTTCACAATTACGTCAGAAACTTGCTGAAGTAGGTGATAGTGATGACGTAGCTGGCTTTTTAGCTTTATTAGTTAAGCTTGAGCCGGCACTAGCGAGTGTGCCTGAGATTAAACCTCAAACATTGAAATTTGATGGTAAACGTCAAGAAGTACGTATGCAAACTATCGCTAAAGATTACCAGTATTTTGAAAAGCTTAAAGTGGCCTTTGAAAAAGCAGGCTTAACGGTTAATTTAGGTGCACAAAATAATCAAGGTGATCAAATTTCTGGTTCATTTAGTATTACAGATACTTCTTCGAAGGGGCGCTCATGAAAGCATGGTGGCAGCAGTTAAATATTCGTGAGCAACGTTTAGTGTTAGTTATGTCGGTAGTAATTTCTATATTTATTTTATATGGCCTTATTTGGCAACCGCTGAATGAAGGCATCGACAAACAAAAGTTAACACTTGAACGTCAGCAAGAGTTGTTGACGTGGGTTGAAGAAAATACCCAGCGTTATCAACAAGCAAAACGCAATGCTCGTGCAAGTTCAGGCGCGAGTTTGTCGAGTATTGTTAATCGCACTTCTAGAGCGAATAATATTATTATTACCCGTATGCAACCTCAAGGTGATGAGCTACAAGTTTGGATTGATGAAATATCATTTAATCAATTATTAACTTGGTTAGAACAATTAGCCAGCAGAGATGGTCTACAAGTAAAAAATATAGATCTCAGTTTAGCTGACCAACAAGGTGTGGTTCGCGTTCGTCGATTACAGTTAGGAAAGAGTTAATGAAAAAGAAGTTTGCTTATACAGCAATTTTTTTCACCGCATATTGTGTTTTTATTTTAGCCTTAATGCCAGCCAGTTGGGTAGTGTCGCAAATTAAGCTGCCAAAGAACGTAGCACTTGGTGCGGTTGAAGGTAGTGTTTGGCATAGCGAAATTAAGCAAGTCATGATTGATGACGTTATTATTAATCAAGTACAAAGCTCATTGTCGTTAATCTCAGTATTAATGCTGAACCCTAAACTTGACATTAATTTTGGCAATGCGTTGGTCAATGGGCCAGAAGGGAAATTAACCACCAGTGGTTTATTGTCTGAAATGGTGGTTGAAGACGCACAAATAAATGTTGCCGCGAATACGGTAGCAATGCGACTTAACTTAGCGATTGATGTTATTGCCCATGAACAACTTCAGCTGAATATTTCGCGTTTTATTATTGGTGCGCCGGTTTGTAGTGAACTTCAAGGTGACTTAAAGTGGCGCAATGCTGCTGTAACGGCTTTTGAAGAAAAAGTTCAGCTAGGTGAGCTTGCAGCGAAATTAACCTGTGATAACGGTGAACTTATTGCTGATATTGACCCTAAGAATAACTTAGGGCTAAGTTATCGTGCTGCGTTAAAGCAAGGTGGACGTTTCTCGGGTAGTGGCTATTTGACACCTGCAGAGAAGTTTCCTGAGCAATTAAAAGCCGTATTAAGCTTTTTAGGAAAACCAGATAGTAAAGGCCGATACCGTTTGAAAATATAAGTTATTTCTACTATGAAAGGTAATTTTAGATTGTCTTTCATAGGCTTACACTTTTATCCTCGCTAAAATATATACCCTACACCCCGTTTATTAATGTCGCTCATGATAAGTCATCTTGAGCGTATTTATTATTAACGACAACACTGATTTCACTATTTAGTGCACCAGTCTCTCTAAATTTCACATAATTAAATCGTCTCTAGTTTAATTTATGAAATATCCTGCGATTACTTTAACTATTCAATCCATTAAGCAATTTATAATCTATGGTTAAGCGTAATCAGTACAGACTATATTTTGAGGATAAATGGTGTTTATAGAAAAATTCTGCTTTTGTGTGACTAAATAATGACGGCTTCCTGATTTTTGTAACTAATACATAATGGCTTGTAATACTTTCATAAAAAGTATCTGTGAGATATGCCTATGTTAGATATTTTTATTTATTTTCAATAGTTTAGTTAGTGGTCTAAGTTTTGCAAACACATGGGTGAGTGCTTTAGTTTGAGCACTGTATATCACCTAATTTGAAATTATAGGAGAGCAACTATGAACAAAGATACTTTTGAAGGAAAATGGAAACAAGTAAAAGGTGAAGCCCAAAAGCAATGGGGCGATTTAACCAATGACGACATGGATATAATCAATGGTCAGAAAGAAAAATTAGCTGGCAAGATCCAAGAGCGTTATGGCAAGTCTAAAGAGGAGGCAGAAAAAGAGGTTGATCGTTTTTGTAAGGATAATGATTGCCAATAACTGTACTACTTTAGCTTAAATGTAACCCTAGATTTGGGCTGACAGCTTTTATAGGCTTTCAGCCCAACTTGCAATCTCAGAACAAATATTAATGACTGACTAAATTTATTACTGATAGCGATAAAGTGAAAAAATCTAACATAGCCGATCTTATCGGCAAATGGTTTGCAGAGCTCTTCAGCTCAAAATATGCAGAAATAGAGACCAACCTATATGAGTTCAAATAATGAAATAATGCACCCACAAGAATTTTCACTAGCAAACTGGTGGCAGATAACTAAGCGCGTTATGCATAAAGTTGAACAAGATAACATGTCACTTATAGCTGCAGGTGTTGCGTTTTATTTCTTATTAGCGATGTTTCCATTATTAGCTGCATTGGTTTCTATGTATAGCCTTTTTACCGATCAACAAACTCTTCTTCAACATATGAGCCTTTTGGTTGGCGTAATACCTGAGCAAAGCAGAGAAATATTAGAAGCGCAGATTGAAAGTTTATTAGCGACAGATAATAGTGCATTAAGTGTGGGGTTTGTTTTTAGTTTTTTATTAGCTATTTGGAGTGGCGGCAAAGGCTCTGTAGCATTGATTACTGCATGTAATATAAGTTATAAAGAAGGGAAAACGCGTTCATTTTTAAAAATGATTATCGTGCGTACAATGCTAACGTTGGCAACAATATTAACAATGCTGTTGATGTTACTTATGATTGTTATTATTCCATTCGCGTTGAGTATGCTTGACGAAACAAGCCAATCTTTACTAAGTTGGGTGACATGGCCAATTTTGTTGATTCTATTTAACTTATCGTTAGCAAGCTTATACAAATATGCACCACATCGCGCATCTGCAAAATGGCGTTGGACCACACCAGGCGCTGTATTAGCGACCTTATTTTGGCTTGTAGGATCTTATTTTTTCAATTTGTACATTACCGAGTACGCCAGTTATAACGAAACGTATGGCTCAATGGGCGGCGTCGTTATTTTATTGATGTGGTTTTATGTCACCGCTTTTACTATTTTATTGGGGGCTGCGATAAATGCCGCGGCAGAACTGCAAACTGAAGAAGATACAACCACGGGAGAAGAAAAACCCAAAGGTAAAAGAGGAGCTTACGTTGCTAACAATGGTCCTAGTGATCTGAAGCAATAAGTTTTTTGTATTTTTTTGTTAGTTATGAACAGCGTTTGCTAACTTGCTTGGAAAACATTGGAGAATAACGAGCGGGTGAAATGATATTTGGCCTTGGTTAAACTATCTGTCTTAACTATCTGTATTAACCAAGGCGAATCATCGTAAAACTATGAATTAATTATTTGCTGTGTTGTTATTTATTTCAGTTAATAAAACACGATAGTCAGTAATTGAAGGGTATTCTTTAAATACGTTTGCAGCTTGTTTGCTATCAGGGTTAGCTACCGCTAATAAATGGCCAATACCGTATTTTTTAGCTGAATCGAGTATCACTAAGCTGTCATCAACAAACAGTGTACTTTCTAGTTCAAAACCATGTTTTTCTTGTAGACGCTGCCAGAGTAATTGCGACTCTTTTGTGACACCGAACTCGTGCGTTGAGTAAAGTGTATCAAAGTATTTATCTAACGATGTGCGTTCTATTTTGAGCGATAAACTATCAGGATGAGCGTTGGTAACAAGCACGATATCACGGCCAGATGCTTTTAATGCAATTAGAAAATCATGTGCATCAGTGCGTAATTGAATTAAGTGCTGAATTTCACGTTTTAAGTCGGTTATTGATAATTGAGTTTGTTCGGACCAGTAATCTAGGCAATACCAGTCGATTGTTCCTGCTACTTTTTCGTAGTGTGACATTAACGACGCTTTAGCATCAACCAAGCTTACAGCGTGTAATTCACTGTAGCGTTGTGGTAAATGGTGTAGCCAAAAGTGGTTGTCAAAATGTAAATCGAGGATTGTGCCATCCATATCCAGTAAAACAGTTGAAATTTTTGACCAATCAAGCATAGATTTTTCCCTTGAAACACGTTTATTATAGAATGTCTCAATGAGACTGATGGTAACTATGCAATTAAATAATTACCCCAACGGCTATTATACCCAAGCAGTATGGTTATGTATTCAATGTTATCGTGCTATGGTTAAACTTTAGCTTTTCTAGATGAAAAACATCACTTAAGTTGTTGCAATAAAGGGCGTTATGACAACAAAAAAAGTATTACCAAAAATCACCGCGCGTAAGCAGGTTGCCAAAAGTCACTTATTTACTATTGAACAAGTTGACCTAACATTCAGTAATGGCGAAAAGCGAGAATATGAACGCATGTATGGAAAAGGTCGTGGGGCAGTGATGATTGTACCTATGCTTGATAAACATACTATGTTGCTCGTACGAGAGTACTGTGGCGGCACGCACACCTATGAGCTTGGTTTCCCAAAAGGCCTAATTGATGCCGGCGAAACTGCCGCACAAGCTGCTAATAGAGAATTAAAAGAAGAAGTTGGTTATGGTGCTGAAACATTAACGTCAATTCACACTGTTGCCATGGCTCCAGCATTTTTTGATGCTAAAATGACGATATTTCTTGCTGAGAATCTTTATGCAGAAAAACTGCTTGGAGATGAACCCGAAGCGTTAGAGATAGTCCCTTGGCCACTTGCAAATCATCATGAATTATTGCAACAGCAAGACTTCAATGAGTCGCGCAGTATTGCCGCTTTATTATTAGTAAAGGATCACTTAGGAGCTATTGTATGAATCATGAAAAGTTATTATCAGTGGCGCTTGAAAGTGCTAAAAAAGCGGGACAAGAAGTTGCACGCTTTTATAAACAAGGCAACTTTACTGCCGAGATAAAAGAAGATAACAGTCCTGTTACCAGTGCCGACATCGCGGCAAATGATATTTTAATGGATGAATTAAAAAGGCTAACCCCTGACATTCCAATTATTTCTGAAGAAGTTGGAGCTTTAGGGCTAGCACAGCGCAGTAAATGGTCTCGTTATTGGCTGTTAGATCCTATCGATGGCACGGGGGAGTTTATTGCTGGCAGTGGTGATTTTGCGGTTAATGTTGCGTTAGTCGAGAATGGATGGCCAAGCATTGGTGTTATTCATGCACCTGATCATCAATTAACTTACTATGCTCAAAATAATTTAGGCGCTTTTAAAGAAAATGATGTAGGGAGCCATAAAATACAAGTGGCACACTATGATGGTCAACGACGTATAAAAGTTGCTATTAGTCGCCGACAAGATATCAATTTAATGGGGCAGTATTTAAATGATAAATATGATTTCGATCATGTCGCTTTAGGAAGTTGCTCGTTAAAAAACTGTTTAATTGCCGAAGGTGGTGCTGACTGTTATTTACGTGTTGGACCTACCGGTGAGTGGGATACTGGCGCAAGTCACTGTATAATTGAACAAGCCGGTGGCAGCATAATCGATAGTGAATTTAAGCCATTAACGTACAATCAGCGTGAAACGTTAATGCAGCCTGATTTTATCTCGTTAGGAAATAAAGAAATTCCTTGGCAAGATATTATTAAGCCGCATAGAGCAAAGCGTTTATAAATAACAACGCTTAAGCCCAGTTCATAAATACACAGTGTTAGTTGCTACTAGCAAATTAGCTCGAAATAAACTTATCTTACATGGAGAAAATCATGCGTAAAGCATCCTCAATATTAATTTCCCTACTGTTGACCGCAACAGTAAGTTTACCGGCATTAGCTGCATGGAAACTCGACAATGCAAATTCTGAGCTGAGCTTTATATCAGTTAAAAAAGCGAATATTGCCGAAAATCATAATTTTGCAAAGCTTGCTGGTAATATCAACGAGCAAGCACAAGTAAATATCAGTGTTGACCTTACCAGCGTTAATACTAATATTGCTATTCGTGATGACCGAATGAAAAAATTCGTTTTTGAAAGCGATAAATATAGCACAGCAAATTTTACTGCGATGCTTGATAAATCCTTACTCAATAACCTAACCATTGGTGCAGATAAAAAGCTTAGCGTTAGCGGCGTAGTGGATTTTCATGGTGAGCAGCAAACTGTAACGATTGAAGTCAGTGTCATCAAGTTAAGTGCGGATAAAATATTGGTTAATACTATCAAGCCATTTTTTATTCAGGCAGATGCATTTGGTATTGTAGCTGGTATCAATAAGCTCAAAGAGTTAGCCTCTTTACCTAGCATCGATTACGTTGTGCCTGTTAGCTTTTCGGTTACCTTCATACGATAATATTTGTCGTAAGAATTAATTAAAGGCACTGAATTAGTGCCTTTTTTAATGCCAAAAATAAAGTGCCTTTATGACTCTTCTGTGCTTTCTTCGCTGTCTTCAACAAATTGGTCTTTCGGGAGAATATTAACCGTTTCATGAAGTTCAGAGTACACCAATAATGCTGTACCTTGCTTTAATTGCTGATGAACTTGGGCTATTTTTTCATTAAGTGATACGTCTTCACTGCCATATTCTGTGCCTTCACGGAGGACAAAATTTTCGATAATGGCGCTTAATGTTTCTTCTGACAATTGTTCTAGTGGGATGATCATAAATATCTCGTAAAAAACTCAGGTATACGTTGCTCTAACCAATATCTTGGCTTGAACGGATTATTACCACTGATGAAACCTACATGGCCACCTTTAGCGCTGACTTCAAATGTCATTTGTTTAGGCAACGAAGTAATCGCAGTGGTATTTACATGACATAAAAATGGGTCGTCGGTTGCATGAATAATTAAACAAGGTGTAGTTATCTGTTGCAACACATCCCTGCCGCTAGCTTGCTTATAATAGTCATTTGCATCAATAAAGCCGTTTATTGGTGCAGTAACCATTTGATCAAAGTCTCGAATTGAACGCACATTATTCAGCCGCGTTGTGTCTATATTATGTAATAAGTTAGCCTTTATTTTTTCAACCGTACTGGCTCTAAGCATGTCCACTAAATATTTTTGATAAACACGAGAAAAACCACGGTTAATTCGGTTACTACAACTTGATAGGTCAAGTGGGGCGCAAATGACACATGCGGCTTGATAGATATTTTGTTTTTGCTGAGCTAAGTATTTAGTCAGTACATTCCCGCCTAATGAAAAGCCAACAATCGCTTTTTTTGCATCAGGGTAGTTACTGGCAAGGTATTGACTAAAGTAGTCAACATCACAAGTTTGGCCGCTATGATAAGACTGAGGCATTCGGTTTGGTCGACCGCTACAGCCTCTAAAGTGCATTAATACACCTACCCAGCCTTGTGCTTTAATCGCGCTTAACATCCCTTTTGCGTAGTGGCTGTTCTTTGAGCCTTCAAGTCCATGTAATACCGCGATAATTGGACGAGTACATGCTGAGTTAACCTGTTCTGTCCAGGCTAAATCTACAAAATCACCATCGGGTAACTCTAACGTTTCATTGGTTGTATTTATGGAGTGGCCACGTCTAAAAAACTTAGCGGCAATGGTTTGTAAATGGGCGTTTTTTAGCCACCAAGCTGGGCTGAAAGAGCTTTTGGTAAACATAATGCGGTAATAGCGAGTTATACAAAAAATTTATTGTACGTTAAATTTTTGCTCATGCCCACCGTTTGGCGATAAGTGAACAATGAGCGTGACCACTTAAGTTTTCATTATGACATTTGTGAAACATCTTTAAGGCGTATCTTCACTGATATGTTTTAAAAAGTAATAAACGTAAAAACTACAAATGCCTATTACAGTAGCTAAACCAATAAATGACATGATGACCACGGGATCGTTTAATAGCATATCGACAAAATTCATCACAAACTCCAAAAGTATTTAAGTAGGTATGGCCACTATTATAAATAACACTTAAATAAAGCTTATTGATTTGGATCATGATCATTGCCACTTTTTGTATTAATGAAAGTGAGGCGGGATAGTGGCAGCTAATAAATAGCACATGCTTACGTTTATCAGACTAACTAATTATGTTGTAACTCAGTGGAGTAAAGCCGAACTGTTGAAAATTGAAGATAAAAATAAACCCGCTAGGATAACAAGCGGGTTTATGTTGGTTAACTGCTTTGGGGATATGCTTATATTAAGAAATAATCGTTAAGATTTTTGTCTTAATTTTAATTCTCGTTGTTGGATTATTTTACGATAAATAGCATCGGCTTTTTCACGACTCTCTTTAATCTCATCAACGGTTAATTTATGTTCGTCCATATCGCGACTTTTTTCAGCCATACGATAAGCATTTTTAGCTGCAATAATATTCCAGATATAAGACATTCTAGTACTCTTAGCGACGCCTTTACCTTCAAAGTACATCAAGGCAAGGTTAAATTGTGCTAAGGCATAGTTTTGATCTGCCGCTTTTTGATACCAACGAGATGCTTGCAGGTAATCGCGTTGAACACCACTACCGTTATAAAGCATCACCCCTAAATTAAATTGCGCTCGGGGTAAGTCTTTATTTGCGGCTTTTTCCATTAATGCATAAGCAGAGTTTAAATCCTTTTTAACGACCTCTCCTTCACTATAAAGCAACGAAAGATCGAACAAGGCTTCTGAGTAATTTTGTGAAGCGGCCTGATGAAGAAGCTCCAACGCCTTCGTTGGGTTTTTAATTACCCCGTAACCATTTAAATAAATTAACGCCATTTGATATTGCGCAGGAGCATATTCTTCAGCAACTAATGGCTCAAACTCTGCAATCGCGGCTTTAAACTCACCACGGTTTAGCTCGTATATGCCTAAATCTAAATCAGCACTAAAGGCAGAGCTTTGTGTAAAAAGGGCAAAACTGATTGCTAGTAAGGTCAATTTTTTCATAATAATGTCCTATATTGTGGTGTTGTCGCGATCGAACGCAGTGACAATTTTTTGCTGCGATCTATTAAGTGTAGCAATAAATTTATAATGCTTGTGACATTATCTCTTCTATTTGTTCTTCAAGGTCAAGCCACTGCATTTCATTTGTTTCTAAATCTTGGGTCAGTGTTGCTTGGCGTTTCAATAATTCTGTTAACTTTGTTTTGTGCTCAGCTTGGTATATCTCACTATCAGCCAATTGTGCTTCAACCTCAGTTAATTCGTTTTGATACTTTTGTACCAGCTTTTCAAACTTATCAGCCTGTTTACGCAGAGGTGATGCTTTTTTGCGTAATTCAGCTTGCTCTTTACGTTGCTGTTTTTTATCTACTTGTGGCTCAGTAATTACTTTATTCGTTTTGACTGTTTGCTTTTTATCATCGTTGAGCCATTGTTGGTAATCATCAATATCACCGTCAAACTCTGTTACTTGGCCGTTAGCAACGATATAAAACTCATCTACACACGACTCTAATAAGTATCTGTCATGAGCAATAAGAATAATTGCACCGTCAAAGTCTTGCAGAGCTAACACCAATGCTTGGCGCATTTCTAAATCAAGGTGGTTAGTTGGCTCATCTAATAGCAACAATTGTGGCTTTTCTAAGACAATAAGGGCTAAGACCAAACGCGCTTTTTCGCCGCCAGACATGGTGCCAACTTTATCTAAAGCTTGGTCGCCACTAAAGCCAAAACGGCCTAAAAATGATCTCGCTTGTAACTCGGTAATATCCGGCTTTGCTCGCGTTATATGTTCAATCGCACTACTAGGTAAGTGCAATTGCTCAAGCTGGTGCTGAGAAAAATAGCCCACACGAAGATCTTGCGCGCAATAACGTTCACCTTGAAGTAATGCTAAATCACCAGCAAGTGATTTAATTAAGGTTGATTTACCTGCACCATTGCGACCCAGTAAACCAATGCGACTGCCAGGCACTAAAGTCATACCTACATCTTCTAAAATAATAGCTTCATCGCTATAACCACATTGGCTTTCGGTTAATGCCAATAATGGATAAGGCAGGGTATCTGGCTGTTCAAAGCTGAAAGTAAATTGGCTATCAACATGGGCTGGCGCTAAGTCAGGCAATTTTTGTAAACGTTTTAGTCGGCTTTGTGCTTGTTTTGCTTTACTGGCTTTTGCGCGAAAGCGGTCAACAAAAGAGGTTAAATGCGCCACTTCTTTTTGTTGCTTTTGATACTGAGCGTCTTGCTGGGCTAAATGCTCGGCACGTTGACGTTCAAATGCGCTGTAGTTACCAGAATAAAGTTTTGCAGTTTGGTGTTCAATATGGAGGATTTGGCCAATAACATCGTCAAGAAAATCACGGTCATGCGAAATGAGTACTAGGGTGCCGGTGAACCTTTTCAGCCAGCGTTGTAGCCAAATAACTGCGTCTAAATCTAAATGGTTGGTCGGCTCATCGAGTAATAATAAATCAGCGCGACTTATCAAAGCTTGGGCTAAGTTTAAGCGCATTCTCCAACCACCAGAAAATGACTTTACTGGGTTTGCTAGTTGTTCTTGTACAAAACCTAAACCGTGCAATAACTCGCCTGCTCGTGCTGGTAAACTGTAGCCATTAACAGTGTCAATTTGGTTGATAATGGTTGCTTCAAGAGTCCCGTTATCGTCAGCGCGTGCTTGGTCTAATTTGGCTTCTAATTGTCGGAATTCAATATCTCCATCCATAACATAATCTAAAGCCGATCGATCGAGCGCTGGCGTTTCTTGCTTAACGGTAGCAATTTTCCAGCTTGTTGGCATAGAAAGGTTACCCATATCAGCAGGTAGTGCACCTAATAAGCTCGCGAATAAAGAAGATTTTCCACAGCCGTTCGCCCCAACAAGCCCAACCTTATGATTTGGATGTATAGTAAAACTTGATGATTTTATGAGGTATTTTGCGCCTCGGGCTAAACTTAAATCTGTAGCTATGATCATTTATCGTGTCTCATTTTAATGCAGGTTGCTATTGTCGCTTTTCCTTAGGGGGTTGTTCAAGGTAAAATAGAAGCACTGAGCAGATATCTTGCTAAATCTAATTAAATATTTAATAAAATTGAGTGAAAAAGTGAAAAAACGATTTATAGCCGGAGCAACCTGTCCAAAATGTAAAGAAATGGACACCATGGGACTAATTAAGGAGCATGGAGTTGAAACCGTAACCTGTGTAAGTTGTGGGCACCAAATGTCGCAACCCGAAGAGCATGTAGTGCAAGAAGTAAGACCGAATGAGCAAGTTATTGGTATTTTTAAACAAGAGTAACTCTTCTTGCATTGTTAACGGTACTTTTAGCTAGGCTTGATAATATCAGCGTTATTAGATAAAAAGCGTTGTTCTGTCAATGTGCAAAAGTTATGGAATGATTAGTAGGGTGACATTAAAAGTGACGGGAATAAATTACGGCATTTGAAAAGCGTTAACACTCAAAATATAAAAGTTAACCTAAGCACTAAATAGGTTAACTTTTGCATACTTATTAATGCTTTACGCACTGGTATTAATAATAGAGTCACTTTCTTCAAGATCAAATTTTTCAAAAACTTTCGCTAATATCGACTGTTTGTCTTCATCACTCAGACTATTGCCATTATTAGCTGCTAGAGTTTCTTCTAGTAACTCAGATAGGTAATCCACCATTGAAGTAATTTCTTCTGTGCTTTGTTTTGGTGGCGGTGGTGGAGGTGGTCTACTACCTTCAGAAACATTGGCGAGTTCACCTATGCTTTTGGCGTCAAAACCAGCGCTAGATAATGCTTTTTCAAGTGCGGGACCCGGTTGAATATTAGCTTGTGAAAATGTTTCTATAATACTCAAAGCATCTTCTTGACTAAGATTTTCAGTATCAAATTCAGATAAGGTCTCAGAGATTAACGATTGCTGATCTGCTGTTAAGCTTTGCTCTGTTCTAGCGGGCGGCGGCGGCATTGAACTGCCCAAATTAGTTGTATTAATCAATTTATTTTCCTTAGCGCTTTTGTTTAGCAGGTGGGCGGTGGTTTTTAAACTCTGTTTTACTAATAACACCGTTACTATCGCTGTCTATTTCATCAAAAATGCTTTGATGATCTCCACTTGGCAAATCTTGTTGAGAAAATTCGTCAAAGTCGACTTCACCATCGCCATTAATATCTATTGATGAAAAAGCGGGTGGAGGTCCTGGTCGGCCTCGGTTTTGTTCTTGTGCTTGTGCCGGAGTTTGACTAAATATAACGAATAGTAACGCCGTGGCTAATACGGTTTTTGATTGCATATACATAATATGTTGTTAATCCTTATCCTAAATTCGGATATAAGGTTATCAACAGAAAATGCAAAAAATGTGCAAATAAAAAGAAAAGTCAGTTAAATTTTGTAACTCAAGCACTCAAGCACTCAAGCACTCAAGTACTAAAGCACTAAACGATAACCTGTACCGTAAACTGATTGTATCCAGTCTTTGCCATTACTAATGTCACTGAGTTTTTTACGTAATTTTTTTATGTGGCTATCAATGGTGCGATTATTGACGATACGATCATCTGAATACATATTTTGCATGAGTTGATCTCGGGTAAAAATACGCTCGGGTTTGCCTGCTAAAGGTTTTAACAGTTGAAATTCAACAGAGGTAAGTGATACTTCGTGATGATGAAACGCCACGGTAAGCCGATGCTCATCGAGTATCAGCATATCGGAAGTATTATCAAGTGTTTGTGTTCGTCTAAGTACCGCTTTCACTCTTGCAACGACTTCACGCGGACTAAAGGGTTTGCAAATATAGTCATCAGCGCCTAACTCTAAACCGAGCAAACGGTCTATTTCTTCTACCTTAGCGGTCACCATCAAAATAGGGACATTTGAAAACTGCCTGATTTCTTTGCACAAATCTATACCATTTTTACCTGGGAGCATAATATCAAGCAATATAGCTTTCGGTTGATTTTTTTTAACCCAATCAATAACGTCATCACCATGATGAATTAAGTGCGGACTATATTCAGTAAGTGCAAAATAATCTGCCAGTAAATTAGCAAGTTTAACTTCATCTTCTACGATTAATATCGAATCTGGCATAGGGTTTCTCTAAGCTAAAGGTAAGGTAATGATAACCACTAAACCGCCTGAAACAGACTTTTCAGCACTAATTTCTCCTTGGTGAGCGATAACAATATGCTGACAAATAGATAAGCCTAAGCCAAAGCCACCTGTTTCTCGATTTCTCGAATCTTCTACGCGATATAAATATTCAAATAAATGTACAAGATGCTGTTCATCAACACCAATGCCATTATCTTCAAACTTTATGGTAACAGTGCCTTTGTTATTTCCTGCTGAATTTTCTTCTAATTTATTAACCGTGACCGAAACGCTAAGTTCACTTGCTTTCGAGTATTTAATACAATTATTAATAATATTTTCAAATAATTGATAGAGCCTAGTTTTGTCAGCATAAATATTAACTTCTTTAGTATTTAATTCAAGCACAAGTGCAATTTTGGCATCTGATAAATAGCCACGATACTTACCTGCTTCGTGCTGAATTAATTGCATTAAATCTTCATGTTGTTTGCGATAACCCATACCGCCGATGTCAGTACTGGTTAGTTGATTTAAATCATCAATTAAACACTGTAAATGTTTTACTTCGTCATTAGCAGAAGCAATATTACTATGGGTTAAGGGTCTAACGTTGTCGAGCATGGCCTCTAACTCGCCACGTAGTATAGCGACAGGGGTACGTAATTCATGCGATATATTGGCTAACCAGCGTTTTCTTGCACTTTCATTTTTAGCGAGTGTTAATGCTAATTCATTGTAATCACGACTTAATTCATTGAGTTCATCTTTTCTGTTTAACTGAATTGATTGTTGATAATCGCCTTGGGTAAGTTTATGCATACCACGAGTAATGAGCTTAATCGGTTCAACAATATGTCGAGCAATAGGAAAGGTAACCAGCGCAACAAGGCTCATAACCAAAAAGGCAATTAGCCATAAATATTCTTGTTGTTGCTCAATAAACTCAACTTCATAACCTTGTGTGAGTTGATTACGTTTTGAAATAGCAAAAAAACCTACCACACGCCCCTCAACTTCGATAGCGACCTTTTTATACTCTAAAGTTGGCAGGTAAATGCCGACAACTACCGTTTCGTCAGCAGTTAGCAATGCGTAATGCGCTTCACCTTTGGGTGGTCGAGGAGGCATGTTATCAAAATTATTATGACGAGGAGGAGGCCTTTTCTCAGGCGAGCTCGGTTGAAAACGTGGTTTATTAAATGGCTTTCTGTCGCCTTTAGCAGGTCGGTGATTTTTTTCGACGTCAAAGTCACTGTCTGCAAGTTGTTGAGAAATTAATTGATGAAACCTGCGGTGTTCTCCGGTAATGGAGCGCCAATTATTTTCAACTTTATATTCATCAGCTAGTTGAGTTAGAACCGGTTGTAATGTTTCTACTTCTTTCGAAATAACATATTCAACCATGCCTTTATCAATGCTCCACTGCATTAGCGAAACCAAAACGGTAACTAATACCAAGCTAAAGCTAAAGAGAAAGAGAAAGAGTTTATTTTGAATTTTCATAGTACATTTATAATCTTAAAATTTGTTAAAAGCTCGGTTTTATTTCGACTAAAGAGAATTAAATTAAGCACATTAGAAAATGTAAAAAGCTTAAAATCAATGGGACTGAGTCAAAGTTCTAATATATAAGTAGGGATAACATATCAAAACAATGTGCAAAAAATATGCATTTTTTAAATTATTTTGATTACTATAATTTACATATAAAGACTAAAGCCATGAACAAATGACACAACTTATTGTTTATAGTCAGTAGTAAAATAAATGGCTAATGGAGTAATTTGGTTTAAGTTTGAAAGTTAAAAATATTAGCTCAGAGGTACATGAGAATTAATTGTCAGAGCTGTAATTACCGCTATCTAAAAAGAGTGATAACGGCATGTAATATAAACTATCCCTATAACCATCGGCGAACGTTAGCTTGATATGTTTTATAATTACTGGGAAAAATTTCTGCTAAATGTTGTTCTTCAACAGTGGCCTGTTTGAACAAAGTATACAAACCAATAATAAGGCACACTAAAGTAAATAAAGACGGTAATGCTAGAAAAAATCCTAATTGTGATAATGCCACACTGACAAAAATTGGGTTACGAGAGTACTTAAAAAAGCCATCAGTAATTAACCCATCAGGGCCTTTTGGGTCGACACCAGAGCGCCACTTTTGCTTCATACTAAAGTGGATGATTATCGTCATTAAAAAGCCAAAGGTTAACAGTATATTGCCCAGTATAAGAACAAGGGCATTATCGAAAGTCGTTATTAAACCTAGGTATTCATCAAGCGCAGGAAGAAATAACCTAACTACACAAACCATCCAAATTGACACTCTGAAGAGTCGAAATGTCATGTGGTTCCACCAATGCGAGCAAAAGCGTTCGCCGGGAAACACTAGTCCTGTGTTAGTGCTTTTTTGTGCCGTTATAATTCTAACAGTATAAAAAAGTGCAACAGCGGAATAAAAAACAGCCAAGTATAAGCGCGTAAACTCTATTATTGAAGAAGTGTTATCAAGAGATATCATATGTATTGATCAATATTCATTTATGTAAGAAAAATAATCTAGCGTTTATTAAGTCACTAGATTTAGGCTTATTCGAGAAAAAATTATGAGAGTAAATTTTTTTAATAAGACTTTACTACAGGTTTTGAAAAGAAAACAAAAGGTATTGCTAATGGCCCCAAAATAGCGCCCAATATTGCCCAAAAGTTAGTTTTAGCGCCTTTGTATTTGGCAACGGCATAACAAATAAAAATGCTAAGAATATTTAAAATAAATAAAACAGTCATAGTGTACTCCTTGTAAACCTAAAATATTATACGTACTAAATAGTTGGTGTGAGCAAATAAAATTGCTTGTCACGGTTTGCCGTATTATTTTTTGCTAGCACAACCATGTGCCTTCAATACCCTTTCTTTAGAAGCTGGATATTGTTTTAATGCCTCAATTGGTCGAATAGGGCGCTTGACTAAATTACCTGAACAATTAGGGCAAATAAAGCTTAAAACATTCTCAGTGCAGCTAGCACAAAAGGTACATTCAAAAGTACAAATGAACGCATCTTCAGTCGAAGGCGGTAAGTCTTTATCACAACATTCACAATTGGGCTTTAAAATTAACATAGTAGCGTCTTTAAAGTAAATCGGTCTCAATATGAGATGTGTTAGGCAATCTAATTTTTATAATAAACCTTTAAATATCACTAAAAACCATTAACCTACATTGTTAATAGTGAGGTGGTGGTGGCTCTATTTCTTCTTTACCATCTTGCTCCGGTGCATTCTCTTTAATGCGATTAGCGAGCAGAGAAACTTGATGCTTAAGCTCGGCAAGTTGGTTTTGATGAATGGTAATTTCATGGTTTAGTTGATCGATAATATCATCTTGAAATGCATTGCGAGTTTCAAGGGTTTCAATTGCTTGGTTTAATTCTATAACTGATTTCACGGTTTATTTACCTGCCATAATTCGGCATATCCAGAAGAGCTTTCGGTGATTACCTGGTTATTATCTCTAAAAGCGACACTATACACAACAGCGCCTGCGGGTCTAATATCTTCGCGCGGTAAAACTCGCCAGCTAGTTAGGCGTTCGCCCGTTGCAATATCCCATATACTCACCTTTCGAGATGGAGCTCCTGTTAACAACTTAGTACCGTCAGGAGAAAATTGCACGGCACTAAAAATTTCTTGTCGGTTAAAGTATTTTAGTTTGGTAATTAATTCTCCTGTTTTTAAATCCCAGATATTGGCCGATTTTTTACTGTCAGCGGTAAAGGCAAAGCGACCTTTAGGATCAAGCGCCACCATAGTGACTCGGCTAGGGTGATTAAAGCGATATATTACTTGTCCTGATACCGTATCCCATACATAAGCAACAAAATCGTTAGAGCCAGAAAGTGCAATTCGACCATTGGGTAACATATCTATCGCATTAATTTTTTCTTGGTGGCCTAAAAATTCTAAACGTCGACCGTTAGCAATAGTAATGTGCACAACTTTACCATTGCTTTGACCAACCAATAAGTAATCGCCATTATTTGATACAGCCACATCACGTATCGTAGACTCGGTTATTGACCAAAAGCCTTCTGATAAGCCATTTTCTATATTCCAAAGTGAAAAATCATGGCGATTAGCGGTGATAGCATGGCTGTTATTATCAGCAATATCAGTTACTAATACTAAATTGTCTGCACTATTTTGTTGTTGAGACCAATTATATTTAAGCGCATTATTTTCTAAATCCCATAAGCTAATACCATGATGTATTGACGAAACAACACTAAATTTAGCGTCATTCGATATATTAGCCGCGTAAGCTCCCTCTACCGCATGCTGCCACCTTTGTGCGGGCTCTTGCCCTACAGGCTGGCAAGCAGAAAGCAAAGCTAATAAAAACAGAAGCTTGGCTTTTAGAATTGTTAAGTTACAGTTCAGCAAAATATTAATACTTTTTTCTTAGGGCATTTATCGTTAGTATAAGCCGCATTGTTTAACAATTCACACATATTTAAATGACTTAGCCCGAATTTCTGGCTAAGTAGTAAAACGGAGATGTAAATGAAGTTTTTTAAACCGACATTAGTCGCTATTGCCTTATTATCAGTAATGGGTTGTCAAGAACCTGCTAAGCAAGAAGAGCAAGCCGCTGCGCTTGATACAGAAATACAAAAACAAGCCTACGGCTTAGGCGCTTCAATTGGCATGTACATGGAGCGCAATTTAGAAGAGCACGATAAATTGGGCTTAACTTTAGATAAGTCACTTATTATTCGTGGTTTTACTGACAGCATGGATGGCAAGTCTCAAATAGAGAAAGAAGACATTCAAGCATTGTTGATGAACTTAGACCAAGCTATGAAAGCTAAGCAACAAGAGCAAGCCTCAGTGAGCTCTGAAGCAAGTTTAGCTGAAGGTCAGGCTTTCTTAGCAGAAAATGCTAAAAAAGAAGGTGTTCAAGTTACTGAATCTGGTATTCAATATGAAGTAATTACAGCCGCAGACGGTGAAAAACCTGCTGCTACTGATACAGTTAAAGTTCACTATAAAGGTACATTCCTTAATGGTGAAACTTTTGATAGTTCATACGATCGTGGTGAGCCAGCAGTATTTCCACTTAATCGTGTAATTTCAGGTTGGACCGAAGGTGTTCAGTTAATGTCAGTGGGTTCTAAATTTAAATTTACTATCCCTTCAGACCTAGCTTACGGCCCTAATGGTAATCCACCTCGCATTCCGGGTCATTCTGTATTGCAATTTGATATTGAATTATTAGAAATTCAAAAACCTGAAGCTGCGGCACAAGTTGGCGATAAAAAGTAATAACTTATCTGTTGTTAAATAACAAAAACCAACCTTTAAGGTTGGTTTTTTTATCAATAAGTTTATTAAATGTAGTATTTTATAACGTATGTTATCAACTCTCTGTTAGATTTTTATTATTCTTACGGAATTGTTTAGGGGTTACTCCTTCATACTTACTAAACGTTTTTGTAAAAGCACGTTCTGACTCGTAACCAACATTTAACGCAATGTCGTTAATAAAAAGCGATGTCGTCAAAATCATTTCTTTCGCTTTTTGAATACGTAAATTCGATAAATAAGTAAAAACAGTTTGTCCGACGAGTAACGTGAACTTTTTCGCGAACGCCGCTCTAGACATGCCAATAGCAGACGCTAAACTATCAATTGTCCAGGGTTTTTCAGGCGACTCATGAATGTATTCAAGCGCTTTACCAATACGCTTATCTTTTAATGCCTGTAAAAAAGAGTGTTGCTGCTGGCGTCCAAAGTTAATTCTGATTAATTCTACCAATACAACTTCTGTTAGCTTATTGACAATAATTTCATTACCAATGTTTTGTGCCATATACTCCGAACTAAGCTGATCAAAGGTACTTTTTAACCAAGCATGCTTATTTAGCTCACCCTCGCGAACGATTGCTACCTGCTCAAACATGCTACTTAACGGAGACAATGTATCGTGCACAAACGAGCAACTACCACAAAGTAGTAGGGTAGACTCGCCACTGATCGCCATTTGATTCTCAGGAGGCTCGCTTGTCAGTATATGGTCAACACCCGGACCTAAAAATATTAAATCACCGGTAAACAACTGCTCAACTCTGTCACCTATTTTCAACCAGCAAGCGCCACGCCTTACAAGATGAAAACAAGCCGTTTTTTTATCTACAAACTCTTTTATCCATGGGGGCTCTACATGGCTGCAAAAATATACACTGCCACGGACACGTAAAGACGTGAGAATATCGCTTAGAATTTCCATGCTTATTTAATTGGTTATTGATCGTATTGAAAATATAGACGATCAGTGTAAAAAGTAAAGACTTTCTAACGTTGTTGAGTTTTTTAATTCTTTCATAATAGCTACATCAATATCAATTAACCTAAACAAGAGAGAATGATCATGGCGAAGATAGAAATATATAGTAAAAGCTACTGTCCATATTGTAAAAAAGCAAAGGCAACACTTGTTAGCTTAGGGTTAGCATTTGAAGAATACGAAATTACCCACAGTGAAAAGCTGACTAAAGAAATGCATGAACGTAGTTCGCGCCGAACAGTGCCACAAATTTTTATTAATGATCAGCATATAGGTGGCGGTGATGACTTTCATGAAGCATTAAGCAGCGGCCAATTAAAGCACTTAATTGCTAAAGCATAACGACATAATCAACAATATAACGTGTCTACGTTACAGTTTATAAAGGAAAAAACCATGCCAAACACTACATTATCCGTTGATCACGAAATAAAATTCAATGATCTAGCATTAACCCAGAATGTAAGTACCTTTGGCGACATTGCCTTAAGGCTTTCAATCGCGCTTATTTTAGTGTGGATTGGCGCGATGAAGTTTTCTGCATATGAAGCCGGTGCAATCGAAGGTCTTATTTCATCAAGTCCTTTAACATCTTGGCTTTACAATATTTTTAGCTTACAAGGTGCCGCTAACTTTATAGGAACGTTCGAAATAGCCACCGCTATTGCCATAACCCTTACACCAGTAAATAGACTCAGTGGAATTATTGGTAGTTTAGGTGCAATCGTTACTTTTGCTGTTACCTCTAGTCTATTATTAACTGCGCCAGTTTGGGAGGCGACGTTAGGTGGGTTTCCAGCGCTTAATGTAGTTCCTGGTCAATTTTTGGTGAAGGATATTGTACTTTTAGCGGCTTCAATTACCCTATTAGGCAAAGCATTAAAAGCGAAATAAATCAGATAGAATGAATATAGCTATTGGCTACATTCATTCAAAATTAATTCATCGTATGGCGGCATGTCGTTGTTAAGAGGGTTCTTTCTACGCTAATCAGTAATATTAGCTGATGTTATCGTGGTGAACTGTTAATAAGCGCCAATCAATACTTCTGATTAAATTTATTGAGATTGCTGGCTTAACCACCACTCTTCCATAATACGTACATTTTTCAGGTTAGATTTATAAAACAAATCGGCAATGTCGCCAACAAAAGGAATAACACCTAACAAAAAATCTAGCGCAATATTCCATAGCATTTTCATTCTAAGCGCTCTTGGTACTTGCAAAGATTTTGCCAAACCAACAATGCTGAGCGATAAGCCAGTCATTATAAGGTCGCCCACTACAGGAATAAGGCCAATAATAAAGTCTAAGCCTAATCGAATACCCAATATTGGGATACGAATTTTAGCGTCAGCTAAATTAGCTAACTTCTGTGCTTTTAATAATGCTTTAGGTGCTTGATCTAAGTCGTCCATTTTTCCTTTATCCTAGGTTTAAATATAAAACTTTTAAAATAAATTATGACCGTTGTATCGATATTTTCAAATTTTAGGCAATAAAAAAGCCTTACCGAAGTAAGGCTTGAAATGCTCGCTGTGTGGTCTAGTAAACTAGCTTCTTTTTATTTATTTCTTTATTTTTATTATTGTTTTTCTTTAGCGCGGGACATTTATAGCAAACGCCTTTTATTGGTGCAACAACTTTAATAGAGCATATATTCCACGAAGTTTTTCGTATTATAGGGTCCCAAAAATCACCTTGGCTTTATGTTTTTATAGTTAAAAAATTTGATGAATAAAAAAGATCAATTATTACTCTTTCAACATTTTGTAAAGTATGTGACAAATTGTATAAAAGTGTGCTTTATCAAGTTCTAAGGTGATTTTTATTACATTGGTAAAAGTCAGTAATAATATGAAAACTGGTATACCACATATGTTGTTTTGATGGGCAATTGCCCATTCCTTATGGCCTTGGTGGATGAGGATAAATAATTTAATTTAAAAAAATTAAATTATTTTTTAGTTATAGCGTTTTGATGAATAAAACTGCTGTTTTATTGAACACATTCTATTTGCAATTTTTTGGTGCTGACGAGGGTACCTGAATAAAGTTTTGTCATAGTATTTTACTTTTTTGTATTAAATAACGCGTAATTCGAAAAAATATTTCAATATCCAGGTCGCGAACACCATTAGATTTGATTTGTAACATAGATCAATAAAATTTGAAGTGTTAGAATGCGCGCATATTATAGCGGAGAAGATTTTTGATGACTGAATTAAAGAACGATACGTATTTACGTGCGCTTTTGCGCCAACCTGTTGACTACACACCTGTTTGGATGATGCGCCAAGCGGGTCGTTATTTACCTGAATATCGTGAAGTGCGCAAAGGTGCTGGTGACTTTATGTCAGTCTGTCGTGATGCTGACTTAGCTTGTGAAGTTACTATTCAGCCATTACGCCGTTTCCCACTTGATGCAGCCATTTTATTTAGCGACATTTTAACTATTCCTGATGCTATGGGTTTAGGTCTGTATTTTGAAACCGGTGAAGGTCCTAAATTTGAGCGTCCAATAACATGTAAAGCAGACGTTGAAAAAATTGGTATTCCAGATCCAGAAGGCGAATTGCAATATGTGATGAATGCTGTTCGTACTATTAAGAAAACACTAAATGGCGATGTTCCACTTATCGGCTTTTCGGGTAGTCCATGGACATTGGCCACTTATATGATTGAAGGGGGTAGTTCAAAAGCCTTTACTAAAATCAAAAAAATGATGTTTGCAGAGCCACAAGTTTTACACATGTTATTGGATAAGTTAGCTGACTCAGTAATCTTATATTTAAACGCTCAAATAGCTGCTGGTGCACAATCAGTAATGGTATTTGATACTTGGGGTGGTGTTTTGTCTCCAAGAGATTATAAAGATTTTTCTTTGCAGTATATGGCGAAGATTGTTGATGGCTTAACTCGTCATAATGATGGTCGTAAAGTACCAGTAACCTTGTTCACTAAAAATGGTGGTATGTGGTTAGAAGATATTGCCGCAACAGGTTGTGATGCTGTAGGTCTTGATTGGACCATTGATATTGAAAATGCTAAAGCACGTGTAGGTGATAAAGTTGCCTTGCAAGGTAACATGGATCCATCGATGTTATATGCACCGTTGCCTCGCATTGAACAAGAAGTTTCAAAAATACTATCAGGATTTGGTGAAGGTGGTACTGGGCATGTATTTAATTTAGGTCACGGTATACACCCTGATGTTAACCCAGATCATGCTGGCCACTTTATTGAGTCGGTACATCGTTTAAGTAAGCCTTATCACTTATAAGTAGTGTTGGTATTAAATCTAAAGGTTATTGGTGTTTTATATGCGAATAACTAATCAAAAGGAGCTTAAAGCTCCTTTTTTTATACCTGAGATATTGATGTAATTGATATTTTTCTATATTTAGTAAGTATTCGGTAATCTATATATTACTTGTAGATTAAGGTATGCTTGAAGCAGAAACAGACATTGAATGGACACTAGTATGACTAACAACAAAAAATTATTATCCACATTACTGATCACTTTATCACTTAGCGCCTGCGGTAGTAGTTCGACCGATAACGAAACCGATAAAGCAGCAAAAGAAGTAATGACTCAAGAGCAAGAAAGTTCTCCAGAGCAAGCAGCAACTAAACTCGTTGCTACGCCAAAATTAAAAGGCGAAAAAATGGAAGATGTAAAACAAAACCTAAAAGACGATTTAAGCGGCTGGCAACGTGGACGAGTACAGTTTTTAAATTTAGAAGGTGGCTTTTACGGCATTATTACTGACTCAGGTCAGAAAATATTACCGATGAATATGGCGAAAGAGTTTGCCCAAAACGGTGCTATTGTGCGTATTAAAGGTAAAGTTAAAAATGTGATGACCATTCAACAATGGGGTACACCTTTTACTATTTCTGAAATCGAACTTATCAGCCCTGGTAACAAAGTGAATGATGCCGATATGTAGCACAAGGCGGTTTATAACAATAAACTAACGACAAGTTAATGGTTGAGTTAGCAGTGTTAACGTTTTACCACTGTTGCTTACCTGAACTTGATATATGTTGCGGTATTCTTTCTCAGTAATATTCGGCACGTCTAAATCACTCAGTAATGCCGATAATTGTGGTGTGGTGTTACTGTGACCCACAACTAAAACATTTTCTTTTTGATTTAGTAATTGCTGTGCAAACTGCGTTAGTTTTGCGGGAGAATACTGTTTTATTGCTAGCTTTTGTTGTTTAGCAAAAGGGGCGGCTGTCGCCATGGTACGTTGGTAGGCTGTGCTGTAAACGCGTTTTATTTTCGTATGTTCGAGAATACTAGCAATTTGCTTGGCTCTTCGTTTTCCACAAGGCGTTAATTTAGGATCTTCTTTTACGGCTTGCTTTTCTGCATGGCGAACTAAATAAATACTAAAACTATCTTCTGCGAATGTTGGTACAACAACAAAAAACAGGGCTGCCAGTAAACAATATTTCATTTTATTTCCATGCTGATTTTTAAAATACACAATGTAAAAAGGGCAAAGTTATTAATAACTTTGCACTTTTTTATTTGTTTAAAATAATCGATTTAATCCGTTTAATGCCGCTACCCTGAAAGCTTCAGCCATTGTTGGATAGTTGAATGTTGTTTCAACAAAGTATTCAATGGTATTGCCACCATTAGTTTGTTGCATTATCGCTTGGCCGATATGAATAATTTCAGCCGCATTTTCACCAAAACAATGAATGCCTAAAATTTCTTTGGTTTCACGGTGAAAAAGAATTTTTAATGAACCCACTAAATTATTCGATATTTGTGCTCGGGCTAAATGTTTAAATTGCGCACGACCAACTTCATACGGAATTTTAGCTTCTGTTAATTCTTGTTCAGTTTTACCAACAGAGCTGATTTCTGGAATGGTATAAATACCGGTAGGAATATCAACAGTCAGCTTGGCTTTACTTTCACCGTCAAGCATGGCACTTGCACAAATTCTACCTTGGTCGAATGCAGCACTAGCCAAACTTGGGTAACCAATAACATCACCTACGGCAAAAATGCCTTCAACGTCTGTTTGATATGAGTCGCTTACTTTTAATTGTCCACGTCCATCAGCTTTTAAACCCGCATTTTCGAGTTTTAAGTCGGCCGTGTTACCGGTACGTCCATTGGCAAATAATAAGCAATCTGCGCGCATTTTCTTGCCAGACTCTAAATGTACAATAACGCAGTCTTCGTTGGTTTCTACGCGTTCAATCTGCTCACCGTGGCGAATAACAACGCCGTTGTTCCATAGGTGATAACTTAACGAGTCTGACATTTCATCATCTAAAAATGATAACAAACGATCACGGGTATTGATCAAATCTACCTTGACCCCTAAACCGCGAAAAATACAGGCGTATTCACTACCAATAACACCTGCACCGTAGATAATAATTTGGCGTGGAGAATGTTCTAATGACAATATGCTGTCGGAGTCATAAACCCTAGGGTGAGAAAAGTCGACATCGTCAGGTTGATATGGGCGTGAGCCAGTTGCAATAACAACTTGTTTCGCTGTTATGGTGTCAATTGTGCCATCTGCGCGTAAAACTTGAATGGTGTTAGCATCAACGAATGAGGCTTCGCCGATATAGTGCTCAACTTGGTTACGATTATAAAAGCCACTGCGCAAATTTACTTGTTTGCGAATAACTGCAGATGCGTGACCTAAAATATCTTGAAAGGTTAATTCTTTGGCATTTTGCCCAGCATTAAACAGAGGATTTGAGTTGTATTCGATTAACCGACTAACGGATTGGCGTAAGGCTTTTGATGGAATAGTGCCCCAATGAGTACAGCCACCGCCAACATGATGATAGCGTTCAATAATAGCAACTCGCTTATCTTGCTTGGCTAAGTTCATTGCTGCGCCTTCGCCACCAGGCCCTGTGCCTATTATAATGGCATCAAAATCGTAGCTTTTTTTAGCACTTTTTGCTTTCTTAGTTTCGGCTTTTGCTTGTTTACTCAACGGTTAACCCTTTAATTCCTGCTTCAATGGTAAAAATTTTAGCAGGAATTAAATGTAACGTAACTGTTTTTATGCGAGTTTTTCTACCATATTTTGCCAGCTACGTTGTTGTTCGGCTAATCGACGCTTAATTTCTTGATATTGCGCCATCACATCTGAGTTCTCAACCTGTCTCTTATACACATCTGACGCTGCCGACGACTCCTTACGTGTAGA